>Ga0070765_100000151_pt1 | contig 43628 bp, 33 predicted proteins | sample HubBroMetageWFT5_FD_71516 | JGI IMG/M metagenome (GOLD analysis project Ga0070765, IMG submission 71516) | Warmed and freeze-thawed soil microbial communities from the Hubbard Brook experimental Forest, New Hampshire - Hubbard Brook CCASE Soil... | ecosystem: Environmental > Terrestrial > Soil...
TGGTAGGACTCCACGGTTTTAGTACTCACGTGCAACTCGTCGGCGATCTGCCGTGTGCCATGTCCCGCGCCAATCAAACGGTAAACTTCCAGTTCGCGGTCACTTAATTTTGCAAGCGGGTCTCTGGGCGGAAGGGCGCCATGTACGAATCTCTGGAGCATTCGTTTGGTCAAACGCTCGCTTAAGTAAATATCTCCGCGGAGAATTTGGCGGATTGCAGTAAGCACCTTCTCTGTCGCTTCCTGCTTCATGATGTAACCATTCGCGCCGGCCCGCAATGCTCGCTCGGCGTAAGCCAATTCATCATGCATCGAAAGAATGAGCACGGGCAAATTCGGATACTTTGCACGCAGCGACTTCAGCAGTTCAAGACCGTCGGGACCATCCAGAGAGATGTCCAACACAATAAAATCCGGCATTAAGTCCGGGATCGCCTGCAAGGCCGATGTCGCTCCCTCCGCCTGGCCGCAAACCATTAAATCCGGCTCGCGCTCGATGAACAGAGCCAGCCCTTGCCGAACGATGGGATGATCATCAATGAGAAATACTTTGCATTTAGGTGCCAACGAAGCAGCTCGGCTCCCATTCATCGCGTCTATCCTCGATTACTGAGCGGAAATAGGCAAACTACGGTAGTGCCGCCAGTGAAATTCTTCCGCACATCGAGCGAACCTCCAATCATGTTCGCGCGATAGCTCATGATATTTAAACCCATGCCTGTGTGAGCGGTAGACGTCTCCGATATTCCGGTCCCGTCATCCTGAACGCTCAGTGTTCCTTCTCCATTTTCAGCGAACAGCCCGATGACCACATGGCTTGGGCGCCCATGCTTGATCGCGTTATTCACCGCCTCTCGCGCGATGTGGTAGAGATGGGTGGCCACGCTTACGTCGTAAACCAAAACCGAAGTCCCGCATTCGAAGCGGCAAGTAATCTTGAACAGATCTTGCATCTCTTCAGCGTAGCGAGTCAGCGCGGACATCAAACCGTGAGCGTCCGACACTACGGGAAGAAGGCCTCTAGAAAGCTCTCGCGTCTTGTTAATTGCTTCGTTCACCAAAGTGACGATCTTTGCAGCATCGCCTGATTCCGGCAGCGATTTGTCGCGAAGTTTGCTTTCCAAGACTTTGCTCATAAAGGCAATTCCAGTGAGATGCTGACCGAGGCCGTCGTGCAGGTCTTCGCCAATTCGACGTTGCTCACGCGCGCTTACTTCCAGAATTCCTTTTTCCAGGCGCTTTCGCTCCGTAATATCGATGCCCGTCACGATTACGTTCGATGGAGCGCCGTTCTTACCCGCGAGGACCGTTCCGGACCAGGAAATTAAACGAGGATTGCCATCCCTTGTGAGCCAATAGGTCTCGCAATCTCGAGAACGTTGGTCAGAATTTGATCGACTAGAAATTGCTTTGAAGCTATCTACTTCTTCCGGCATTAAAAACAGGTCCCACACATACTCTCCACGTACCTCTTCAAACCGGTAGCCGGTAGTTAGTTCGCAGGCCCGGTTAAATCGAACGATACGGCCTTGAGGATCGAGAACCACAATCAAAGCTCCGACCGTATCGAGAATTGCAGACAGAACGTTGCGTTCCTCTTGTAGCTCTTCCTCCGCCTGTTTCAGCTCCGTGATATCGACGCCCACACCGTGAATGAACCACGGCCGGCCGTCTTCCTTGCGAATCATTTCCGCTTCGCAATGGAACCAGAGAACACGCCCGTCTCGCGCAAGCACTCGGTACGCGGATTTCAGCGGCTTGCCCGAAAGAAACATTTCTGCGGCTTCAGTACTCCAACGTTGTTTATCGTCCGGATAAATCTGCTCGTACCAACGCACGGGATCTTCCAGCCATTCGTTCTGCGAAAAACCGAGCGCAGCTTCGATTTGCGGGCTCACGTAAGCTTCGCCAATTCCGTTGTCCAGATAGGCCATGAAAACAACGGCTGGGATTTGTTCGACAAGAGCGCGGTATCTTGCCTCGACGCTGTGAGGCATGCGATTAGAATTCGTTTCGTTCTTTGCAGGGTCGTTCCGGTCATTAGGGGAATGTGTTGCGAGAAAACGGCTCTCCCTAAACACTGCCGCCAACTCCTTGAGAGTGTCTTCCGCCTCGCTGGCACTGGAACGGGAACCGTGCGAGAGCACGGAGTTCGAATGCTCTTGCGTCCTACGGTTATCCGTTGTGGGATTTTCACTCATCATCCGGATTCCCACTTATTTAAGCCTCTGCCCGCCGCCGCCAACTCGGCTCCTTATTTAGAGATGCTTGAGTGAACCTCCGGAGCGCATGAATTGCCCGGCCATAGGTGGCCACCGCATTTGACGAAAGAAGAGAACCGGGCGGCTGGTTCATAAAAGGCATAAATTTATCAGGGAAGCCTGGCATGGTGCAGCCGATGCAAATTCCGCCAACGTTAGGACACCCGCCAATTCCGCCCATCCAACCGCGCTTCCCCACATTGCATTGGACCACTGGCCCCCAGCATCCAAGCTTCACGATGCATTGAACGGCGCCATATTCCTCGGCGAACTCAGCCTGCTCGTAGTAACCGCCTCTATCGCATCCTTCATGGACCGTTTGGCCGAACAACCAAGTCGGTCGCAGCGCGTCGTCGAGCGGAATCATCGGCGCTCTTCCGGCCACCATATTTAATAGATACAGGATGGTCTCCGTCATGTTGTCTGGCTGCACTGGGCACCCGGGCACGCACACGATCGGAATATTTGCCTTCGATTTCCATTTCCATCCAAGGTAATCCGCGAGACCCATGCAGCCAGTAGGATTTCCCTGCATTGCGTGGATGCCGCCGTAAGTCGCGCAGGTACCGGCTGCCACCACCGCCCAGGCCTTCGGCGCAAGTTGGTCAATCCAGTCGCAGGTGAGGATTGGTTGACCTGTCGACTGGTCCGTGCCGAAGGTTGCCCAATAGCCTTCGCTCTTGTTTTTCTCGTTTGGGATGGAACCTTCGATCACTAGGATAAATGGCGAGATTTTGCCTTCGGCCGCACGGTGGAACACGTTCATAAACTCTTCGCCGTTCTCGTAGGACAGAAACGGGTTGTGCAGTCTGATCTTGGGGATTAGCGGGAATGTTCCGAGGATTAGATCTTCAAGACTGGGTTGCGTGGCTGCGGTCATAGCGACGGTATCTCCGTCGCAACTTAGACCGGCGGTGATCCACAGCACATCGATTTCTGTTAGAGGGCCCATGCGTCGGTAGGTGCCTCCGCAGTCTAGGAAGCAATGGCGCGCCAAGCTTGCTTCGCCGGGATTGTACCCAAACGTACGCTGCCATGTCGCGTTCTTCTTATTTCTGAATGGTGGGTTAAGTTTTGAATTTCGCGAGGAAGCTGGAATGGAAAAATACACGTGTTCCCGTATGTGCCATATCCCACCTTCTGGTATGATTTAGCCCGACTTCAGGCCAAAGGGGAAAATAACATGAGAAAAAACTGTGGACCTATGCGGTATTTCGTCATTGGCACAATCGCTCTGGTTGTAGTTGTTGCCGGTGCTTCGATCCTTCCCGATCTTGCACGCTACATCAAAATTAGCTCAATGTAGTTCGCAGCAACCGGGCACTCGAACATCCGGTATGCGAGGGTCGGTGAAGACTGCCTGATAGACCTCTAGACGCCCGCCAAAAAAGTCAGCAAGAGCTTTAATAATTGCCGGTCGCACGATCTTGAAAAGAAAACTTGGACTCTAGCGCGAATGGTTTTCCGTCTACCTCTGCGTAGGGATAAACGAAATAGTTGAGCGGATCGCCCTGCTGCGGCGGGTTGAGGCGGATGTCGCGCCCAATCGTGAACTGCAGGCGATTGTCGTCCAGCGCTCCGAAGAAATAATCTTTCTTATCCGGATGTTTCCAGGCCTCTGAGGCGTCCACTGGGATCCAGCCGTAAGGCTCGACATAGAACTCCGCCCAGCAGTGGTATCCCGGTACCTCGCCATCATGCTGATCTGACGGCAACGGAAACCCGATTTCGAAGCGCGCAGGAATTCCCGCCGCGCGCATCATGCCGATAAACAGCGAGTGGAAATCGGTACAGTTGCCACGCTTGGCGGTGCAAGCCCAGATAGCATCACCGTTACCCCAGCCTGTGCCGGACTTGTCGTAACGCATCGTAGCGATGACGTAGTTGTAGATGGCGCGCGCTTTCGCGAGTGGATCCTGAAGTCCTTTTGTCTCTTGGGCAGAAAGATCCGCTATGACGCCGTCAAGAGGGACGCGGCGGTCTGGTTGCAGGAAGCGCTGAAGTTCTGGCGAGAGCTCTGGCTGGGCCGTGGCTGGGTGAGCGCCGAGCACTACGCGGTCTTCGTGGCGAGTTACTTCGAAGCGTACGCGTACCTCGGAAGGCGCGGTGATCTTGGCCGCTGGAACCTGCAGATACACATACTCGTTGCCGTACTCCGGATCGCGATACTTGGTATAGGTAAAAGGCGTCTCGATTTTCAGGTCGGCGATAGTCTGGTATGGACCCGATTGCGGCAAGGGAATCCAAATCCGTGAAACCTTCGCGTCTGCGGGCAAAGCAGGAATTCGTGCAAGGTAGGTAAATTCGAAATTACGTAGCGGCGCATTCGTATCCGAAGAAGCTGAGAGCGCCGCTACACCAGCGAATGCAAGACAAGCTAGCGTCAAAACAAAAACTTTATGCGGTTTCATACTTTGAATCTCCTCGAAGCCCGGCCAAGTGACTCCGCACGAAGATAACAACAGAGTTTACAGTGATAGCATCGAGGTCTGCCCATTTGCAAGTACCTCTACAACTCACGGGATGGGGCGCGCAGAGTAACTCATTCCTTGCGAGTTGCGGCGAACTCACTCAAAATTGGTCGGCAGCGACCCCTCGGATCGAACGGAAAGTTATTTCGGCGCTCGAATTTGACAAGGAGCAAAGCAGAGACTAACCTGCCGCTGAATTTGAACAATGGCAGAGAACGTTTTCCGCCGTGCCGTGGAGTTCAAGATGCGCATGCTGGATGCTTCGCGGTTCCAAAACGCAGACAAATACGCCGATTACCTGAAGACGCCTTCGGGCAGACTGCGTTCCAAGCTTGCATGGGAGAACCTGTGCCGCTTCCTGCCCTCTAAAACATCGCAGAGACGTGCTCTGGATGTGGGCGGTGGCACGGGCTTTGCGAGTGTTCAACTCGCGCGGATGGGCTATGAAGTTGTGCTGCTTGACGTTTCCGAAGAGATGCTTCGGAGCGCCCGCGTGCAGGCTGCGACTGACAGCGTGGCAGCGCGAATTTCTTTTTGCCACGGCGACGCAGGCCGGTTGTCTGAACTTTTCGCCGCAGAGTCGTTTGACGTCGTCGTTTGCCACAACCTGCTGGAGTTTTCGGAAAATCCTTCGGCGATTGTTCGGGATATCGCCAACGTACTACGGAAGGACGCCGTGCTTTCCGGATTGGTGCGCAATCGTGCTGGCGAGGTATTAAAAAATGCGATCAAATCCCGCGACTGGAAAACTGCGCTTGCCAATTTGACCGCGGAGACGGTGCTGGATTCGCTCTACGACGAGCCCGTGCGAGTATTTACGCTCGCAGAGATGCGCGAGTTGCTCGTCCGGGCCGGATTGGAAGTTGTCGCCGAACATGGTGTGCGAGTGTTTTCCGACTACATCGATCTGGAAAATCGGGCTGATACAGAATACTCACAAATCGTTGAATTGGAATCGGCGCTTGGGATGCGGTCTGAGTTCGCTGCGATTGCCCGCTACATACAAGTAATCGCGCGCCGTTCGGGCCCAGCCTCAAGCGAGGTAAGTGGAGCATGACGCAGTCCGGCGCTCAATTCACTTCAGCATCGGCTCTGGTCCGGCCTACCACCACTGGCGGATTTGCTCTCGGACTCGGTCTGACCAACGAGTGCAACCTTGCTTGTTCCTTCTGCTATCGCGATCCGGCGCGGATGGACCGGCTCAGCTTTAAGCAAGTGCAAATTGTGATGGAGAGCTTGCCGATACGATCCGCCAATCTTGGCACCGGTGAGAATGGAATGCATCCGCAGTTCCGCGAGATTCTGGCCTACCTCCGCAATCTGCCGGTGAAGCTCACGATTACATCCAACGGCCACAGCGTGGCGCTGCTCACCGACGACGAGCTCCATGCGTTTCACGATATCGAGTTTTCGCTGGATTATCCGAACGAGCTCGAACAGGACACCCAACGCGGCAGTGGCAATTGGGCGCTGATTCTTGATCAGGCCGCGCGCTGTGTTAGGTCGGGAATCCCTGTGACCTTCATCGCGGTAATGATGAAGTCAAACTATGTGCGTCTTGCGGAAGTGGCGCGCGTGGCTAAGCGTTACCAAGCGCCACTGCGGGTTAATGTTTACCAGGCGGTGCGTTCTGATCTGTATGCGTTGAGTTACGACGAATATTGGCAAGGCTTTCGAGCGCTGTTCGCAGAGACCGATGTGATCGCCATTGGTGAGCCGCTGGTTCGTGCCATGGCCGGTCTGCCTCCGCGAACCGGCGGGTGTGGAGTAAGCACGGTGCGAGTTACGCCCCGCGGGACCACGCAGCCTTGCGTGTATTGGCCGGGAACTGGGGAACCTCTCTCCCTCCTTGTCTCGCTCCGCTCTGAGCTTCTGGACAGTTCGCCATTTGTTGCGGCGCGCACGGTGCCCGAAGCTTGCCGTTCCTGCGTTTATCTCGAGTCTTGTTACGGCGGATGTGCCGGGCGACGCCGCATCCAAAACGCGCTCGATCAGCCTGATTTCTATTGTCCCGTTGTGCGAGGAGAAGTACAAAAGCTTGAGATCCGGATGGCTGCCGCCCGCGAACTTCCCAAGGGCGAAAGCTCATGCACTACGATCGTGATAGCACGCGATTAGGATACCCAAGAGGAGGCAAACCCAAATGGCGGAACAAGAAGATGCAGGGATCGGGCTGGCGATTGTTCGGCTAACGGTTGGTGCGATGTTCGTGTGGGTCTTCTTTGAGAATCTGGGGAAGGGTCTGTATACGCCATCGGGTTACTCCGGACTGATCAACTATTATCTCCAGCACGATCACGCTCCGGCCGCGTGGAAGGCGGTGATGGCGGCAGCGGCGGTTCACGCCGCGATGGCAGCTCCTTTGCAAGCAATAACCGAGATTGCTCTTGGGATCCTGCTGGTCATCGGTCTGCTGACGCGACCCGTTGCCTTTATAGCATTTCTGTATCTCGCAAGCCTTTGGGTGTCCGAGTGGGGCACCTCGTGGATTTGGGAGCTGCTGGTTCCGGTGCTTGCATCGCTTGGGCTCGCAGTGGGGCGCGCCGGCCGAACCTGGGGCGTCGACGCTTTGTTAGCGCGGCGCTGGCCATCCTCGTTCTGGTGGTAACGAGAGCAAGTGCGAGTGTCGGTCATCATTCCTACTCACAACGAAGCGCAGTCCATCGGCCGCGTGTTAGCTGATCTGCCGGCCGATATTGTTACGGAGGTTCTGGTTGTAGATAGCAGTTCAACCGACGGGACTCCCGAGATCGCCGCGAAGATGGGAGCTCGTGTGTTCCAGGAACCTCGCCGCGGCTACGGTCGCGCATGTTTGACCGGACTGGCCGGCGCGAGTAATCCCCACGTTGTAGTGTTCCTCGATGGCGATTACAGCGATCGGCCAGATGAGCTGCCACTTCTCTTAGCTCCAATCATTAATGGCCATGCTGACATTACGTTGGGCTCGCGGCTGGGGAAGCAGAACGTTCATGGGGCATTGCCTTGGCACGCAGAATTTGGAAACCGGCTGGCGGCTGGCCTGATCAGATTTTTGTATGGTGTAAGGATAAGCGACCTCGGACCGTTCCGCGCCGGGCGGGCTGATGTTCTTCGCCGGCTTGAGCTAGAAGAGAACACATACGGCTGGGCAGTGGAAATGATTCTAAAAGGTGCGCTCGCGGGATTCCGAATCGTCGAAGTGCCGGTGAGCTATTACCCGCGCATCGGGAAATCTAAGATTAGCGGAACGTTGAGAGGGACCATCGGAGCAGCGTGGTTCATTCTCTTTCTGATAGTGCGCTATTCTTTTCGGCGTCGAATGACCGGAAGGCCACGACCGGCGTGAGTCTTCACACAGCGATTGGTTATGGAATCCTCCAGCGAGACTATCAAGAATTCGCCTAACAGCCGCACGCTAGTTGTGATGGCGAAAGCGCCCAGACCGGGCATGGTCAAGACCCGTTTAGCTCAGAGCCTTCCAGTTGAAGCGGTTACCGAACTTTATTGCTGCCTCTTGGACGACACGTTGGCGCTCGCGCGCTCGTTGGACAGTGCGGAAGTTGTCATTGTGTGCCCCGCGTCGGATGTGGAAGGATTAAATCGGTTAGCGCGAGGTGTGGCGAACGCCGTGGCGCAAAAAGGCGAAGGTCTAGCGGCGGGGTTGACTTCGGTGTTTGCACACTTCGCTGCGCGGGCCGGCCAACGTGTGATTGCCTTCAACAGCGACAGTCCGCATCTGCCGCCGTCGGTTCTTAGTGGCGCGTTCGAAGCGCTTAATGATCACGACGTTGTTGTTGGACCGACAAATGATGGCGGCTATTATCTGGTTGGGGCGAAGGCCGCTCATCCAACGCTTTTTTATGACGATGGCATGGGCACCAAGAGCGCACTGGAGACGCTGCTCGCGCGCATAAGGGAACTGAACCTTTCCCTTGCCTTCACGGATCCTTTCTACGACATTGACGAGGAACGCGACTTAACTCGGCTTGCTGCGGAATTGCGGCTTGCTCCCGCCAGGGCGCCACGAACAGCGGTTTGGCTGAAACAATGGGAACAGGCAGTGGCACAGTTGCCGGCGGGCGCGGACGACCCGTGAGGCTCACGCCATCACACAGGCTTTACGTCCTCGGCGCCATTTTGCTTGTGTCGCTAACGATTTGTTCACGCAAGCTCGGAAGCGTGGGGGAACCGTCCTTTATAATTCCGCTGGTAGTTGCCGGAGTCGCATATCTTCTCGCTATTCGTGAGTTGTTCTCCGCGCCGAAATTCCCGCGTCACGTCATTGTCATCGGTCTTCTGCTGGCGGTTCTGTGGCAAATTCCATTTCTATTGATGGCGCCGGGTTCCGATGATGACATTCATCGTTATCTCTGGGACGGCCGGGTGCAGCGGCTCGGCTATAACCCTTACGTCGTCGTTCCCCGTGATCCTGCGCTCGCTGGGTTGCACACGCCCGAGACTCGTACGCTGAATAACCCGGATGTATCGAGTCCCTATCCGGCGGGAGCGCAACTTTTTTTTCGCGGCGTGACAGCGATTCATGAATCTGTCTTTGCGCTGAAATTAGCATTCGTATTTTGCGGCTTGGCGATCGTTCTGGTCTTGCTCGATATATTCCGTTGCCGTGGAGAAGGAGCGCACTGGGTTCTAGCGTATGCCTGGAATCCACTGCTGGCGACCGAAGTGGCCGGCAGTGGTCACATCGATATTGTCGGCGTGCTGCTGCTGGTGGTGTCTGCGGCGGCGTTAGGCCGGCGTTGGCGTACGATTGCAGCCGTGGCGTTTGGACTGGCCGTCGCAGTGAAATTGCTGCCCATGGTATTGCTGCCACTTTACTGGAAGCGCGTTCGCGTGCGAGACGCCGCGATTGCGGCGATGGTAGTCGGACTCCTGTACGTTCCATTTTTGAACCACGGGCGAATTCCGTTCGGCTCGCTCGGCACCTACGTGCAGAGATTCCGCTTCAATGATCCCGTGTTTGCAACGCTTGAGCGTGTGGCAACTCCGCAGCTTGTAGTTGGGGTGGCAGTGCTCACCGGCATTCTTATTGCATTTTGGTTGAGAAGAAAGACTTCGGGGTGGAATTCGGATGCGTTCGCATGCCCTATGGCGGCAACGCTTTTATGTGCGCCGGTTGTTTATCCCTGGTACCTTCTCTGGCTTTTGCCATTCGTGCGTTCGGTCTCAACGGTGCCGCTCATGATCTGGACGGTTAGCATCATCCCGACTTACTACGTTTGGCATTTGAGGACAATTGCTCGTCCGTGGTTCGTACCTTGGTGGATTATGCTGATTGAATACGGATCCGTCGCGATGGCCGGCGTAATTATTTGGTTTCGCAGGTCCCCAAGAGTTGAGGTAACCCGAGCCGGGGTAATGCGGGACTCAACGGACTAGCTGCCGTTTCCCGATGAAAACCCCGAACTCGTGACACATCGGGGGGGGCCGTATCGGCATGCAAGAAGACGATCAGCCGGGATGTGCTATATAATGCGCGCCTACCGAGCAACAGGTGCGAATGGCTGTGGGCAAAAGTTAGTGTGCCGGCGTACTCTCGTGCATCCCGAAGCTTTCGCTATCATCCAACGCAGCATCAGCTCAATTCACTGAGGAGCGAACTCCATGATACATGTGAGCCATTTAGGGATAATTCGCCGTTTAACCTTCGGAGTGTTGGTCCTTGCCGCAACTTCCTGGGGACAGAGCCGTCCACCGATTATGGAAAAAATCGCCAAGGCTTACGGTCTCGATTCGTATGGACAGGTTGAAGCGATCCGCTATACCTGGAGTGCGCAGTTCCCCGGAGTGAACGTTTCCCGTTCATGGGTCTGGGAGCCTAAGACGGGCAAGGTCTCCTATGAAGGGAAAGATAAGGACGGTAAGCCGGTCAAGGCTACTTACGTCCGCTCCCAACTCGGCAGCCAGCCTGACAACGTGAAGAAGGAAATCGATCCGGCTTTCAACAACGATAACTATTGGCTTCTGTTCCCCCTGCATGCGTACTGGGACACCAGCGCCACTGTGACCGATCAAGGTATGAAGAAACTGCCGATCGGCAGCGGCTCGGCCGAACTAGTCTCGGTGAAATATCCCAACGAAGGCGGTTACACACCCGGCGACACCTGGGACCTCTACGTGGGCAAAGACGACCGCGTCGTGCAGTTTGTCTATCACCGCGGAGGACCCATCAAGCCGAGCGTCGTGATAGCAACTTGGGCGGGCTACAAGAAAGCCGGCCCTTTACTTATTTCAACCGATCATCGCGGGACGGCGGACGGCAAGCCGCTGCATCTCTTCATTACCGATGTGGCGGTGAAGCTTACCGGGTCAGACACCTGGGTAAACGCACAATAAAAACCAGTAATTGTTCTTAATCTCGCGCGGTGGCCCAGTCAGGGACTATAGAACGGCAGTAACTGATGTACCAGCCGCAGCGAATACGGAGGACATTCCCGCTCGGGCCAGGGGCAGGAAACTGTTCACTACGCGAGCATCGAACTGCGTGCCACGCGCAGCTAATAATCGTCGTTCGGCTTCTTCGAATGGCAGCCCTTGGCGATAGGGCCGCATGGATACCATCGCGTCGAAAGCATCGATGACGGATACGATGCGCGAACCAATCGGAATTTCTTCGCCTTTCAGTCCGCCAGGATAGCCAGTGCCATCGTAGTTCTCATGGTGATGCAAAATCATCAAGCTCGCGCGCTCTATTCCGGGAACTTGGCGCAAGACTGCCCAACCGTACTCCGGATGCTTCTTCATAACTTCGTATTCCTCGGCGGTTAGCTTGGCGGGCTTGTTTAGAATGGCATCCGAGACGCCGATCTTTCCTATATCGTGCAAGAGCGCCGCAACCTCGATATCGCCCAGGTATTCGTGATCCAGCCCGAGTTCTCCGGCGACGTGAAGAGCCCATTCCGCCAAACGCGTGCTGTGAACCCCGGTGTTTAAATCTTTCAGGTCCAGCAGCTGGTTGAAGGCACAGACCAGAGAACTGCGCAACGCAGCCAGTTGCTCTTCTATGAGCTTGACGTGAAAAGAAGGCGTAGCCCAGTCATGCGGGAGTTTTGGCCAAGCGCTCGGAGAAATGCTGGGCACCTCGGTGACGCTCGCCGTTCGAGCAAGTCGCTCGGAGGTGCCCGTTCGTTCCATGTGCTCTATCGGCACCGGCCGCTACTGGAGCAAACCCCGGAGGGGATTTAAGGATGACAAAGTGCCATAAACGTCCAGGCGTCCATTACCCATGTTTGGGCCAATCCACTTCGCATGAGAGATGGCCCAAGCTGCTTGATTTTGGCCGAACGCGGGTTGCATATTGATGATCAGTGACGAAGTTCCGGAAACGATTGGGGAACTGAACGACGTCCCCCAACCTGCAGCGTATGTTGCGAAAGGATAGGTTGTGATTATGCCTTCGCCAGGCGCCGCGACCCACACAATCTGATTCCCGTAGTTCGAGAAGCTCGAACGCTGGTCTTCGTTATTTGTGGAAGCCACACCCATTACATTCTGCAATCCGGCTGGATAGACCATCTCTTGCTTGCCATCGTTGCCGGAGGAGGCGACGCAAATGACGTTTTGGCTGTTGGCGTAGTTGATAGCGTTCTTCAATTCAGTTGAACTGGTTGTCAAATCAAAACTCATGTTGATGACGTTCACGTTGTTCTGCACCGCGTAGTAAATCGCCGCCAGAATGTTGGAAAGTGATCCGTTTCCGCTTGCGTTGAATGCTTTAAGAGGCAGAAGTTGTGCAGTGGGTGCCACCAGGTGAATAACTCCCATCACCATGGTTCCGTGTCCGAACGCCGCGTACTGCGAACCGTCCAACATGGCAGCGGTGTGTTGGTCAAGCATCGCTGCGGTATGCTGATTCACGTAAGCTGCGGCGCAAGTCTCACAGGGCGGCGGTGCGGACATAGAAATGTCGTTCAGTTCTGACCCGCCTGGCTGGTTCCGCGTAAAGTCATACCCCAGCAGTAAAACGCCCTGGAGGGCTGGATGGCTGGGGTCCACACCTGTATCAATGTCGGCAACTATTCCCGCACCGCTCAATCCAAAAACAGTCTGAGCTTGCGCCACACGAATAATTTGGGCTGCGGGCTGGTTCACGTATCCATGAGTGACGGTGTTGCCATAATAGTTTACCGGGGTCGTGTCCCAGAGGCCTTGGGGCGGTGTGGAAGAGCTTGTCTGATAGGTGTTGTTTGGCGGGATCATCAGCGCCTGATCAGGTTCGGCGTCAAGTATTCCATCGACGAGGCGGAGGAGACCTGCAAGGAGTTGCGGCAGAAGACCCTGAACGGGCCTAACCAAGAAAACTTGGTTCATGTTGCCGTCGAGATTGCCGACCACTGTGCAACCATTGGATAGGCAGGCAAGTTGTAACCCGGCAAGACCGAGGTTGGTCCGAACGATGACTCCCGGTTGCGGAGCACCAAGGGCGCTGGACAAGACTTGCCCAACGTTTAAGAGCAAGCCACCAAGTAGTCCCTGGGCGCTGGCAGCCTGTCCCCAGAATCCCAGCGAAAGAAGAACCAAGAGCCCAATCAGTCTAAGTCGCTTCATGGTGACTAATACTCCTTTGCGTGTCGGCCAGTAGCCTTGTTACCGTGAAACTCCGTCCAGTTTCAGTTTGGGCCGGACGACATTTTCAGGCAATGGTACAAGCGGCTACTTGTCGTACTGTCCGCATCAACCTTTCGTTCTAGTACGTTTTTTTTTCGTTGTAGACCTTCTACTAACCTTATTAAAATCAGAGGATTCCGGGATCTCCTGGCCTTGACTGAAGGTTGGCTCAAGCAAGGGGAGGCTTACTTCTGTTCCGCCGGGCAGGTTCACCATCAAGCGGAAGCCCCCCTCCAAAGCGCACTCCATCTGGAATTCGCCAAATAGTGTAGTTACCGATTGCGACAGGACTCGACGGCCCTTTACCAAGGCTACCTGCAGCCGCGATAGTCGCTCGCTCGGATCAGATGAATTGAGTATCTGGCCAACAAGAAGGACTTTTTCCGAGTCCGTCTGCGGCTCGATCCGAATATCGATCCGGTAAGAGTTAGCGCCGTAAAGCAATTGGCGAGCGACGCTTCCGGACGATCTAACGCCCGCGAATCCGGGGCTGCGGAAGCTATCGAAAAGCAACGCCCCCACTTCATGTCTCGCAGAGAGCGGCCGACCGATACGCTGGTTTGCGAAAACCGCAGTTACCGTTCTAACAGCGCCATCGGACGGTTCGTACGCCGACTCGCGTCGTGCCGTCTGTTGCAAATTCCGCCACAGGTTCAGCTCCTTCAAGCACTCCGGACAACCGCTCTGCAGGTGGCTTTGCATCTTGGCCTTTTCGTCCTCCCGAATCACGTTTCGCGCGAAATCAACCCATTTTTCCAACGAAAAGTGTCGCATCCCTGTCCCCCCGATTTGAATTCGTGGCCTCGACCGGCTGAAAGCCTCCGTTCCCTATATGCACCACCAACTCATAAGGGTAGGCAGACCTGCAAAAAATATAGGGGGCATCAAGAAAATTTCCTGCTGTTAAACTGAAGAAACCTTGCCAGTTAGGGTAAAGGGAGCCCAATGGTAGGGGTGCGGATAGCGCTCACGCAGCTCAATCATCGCCCCTTGCAGTGCGGAGGCCTTGTCATTCGTGCCCTGTAACCGCCGATAGAAGAACGCCATAAAATCCGCCGTGCTCTGGTCGTGAACGTCCCACAGGCTCAACAGCACGGAATGTGCTCCCGCGAAAAGAAGGCCGCGGACCAAGCCAAGTAGTTCATCTCCGGGGGTGACCACGTTCATCCCCGTGGCACAGCCGCTCAGCGTCACCAAATCCGCGTTCAGCTTGAGCTGATAAAGATCGTAAAGACTCAAGTAAGCATCGCCCAGGCGTATCCCCGAAAACATGGGATTATCCTGTCGAAATCTGCCATGGGTGGCGATATGAATCAGGCGGGTTTGCAGACCTTTATCTCGCAAAGTCTGCTCGTTGGCGGCAGAACCTACGATCAATTCCGATTCTGGCAATATGTCTGCTACCGCACGCACTTCCTTCAAAATCAGCGGAGCCTGGGCGTCCGGAACACCCATAATGAGAGGCCTGCCGGTAGCGGGCATCGATTTTTCCTGGCAGTGGGCAAAAACACTGGCGCTGGGCGCATATGAAATCGTAAAGGAGTCGATAAGATAGCCCCCATCGTCCAACAGAGCATGAAACGGAAGGTAATGCAGCACGCCGTGCGGCACGATGATTAAGTGTCGTGCTCGCAGATGAGCACGAACCGGAGCCAACACTTCTTCGTAAAGTTGACGCAGGTGCCCTTGCGTTACATCCAGCATGGATTTCCGAAATGTCTGGGTGTATTCCGCACCCAGCTTGAATTTTGAAATCTGGAAGTGGAGCAGTCGCAGCAGATTGACCGCGCGCGATACCGGCGTAAGCGGTACGATTTTCAGCGCTTCATGCGTCAACACCGCCGCTACAAACTGATCCTTGACACTGAAATACTCCACCAGCGCCGCCTGTGGAGGTAAGCACGCACGAACGTTTTCCAGCGAACTTATCGCCGGACCATGGTTCGCGTCCTCCTCCGACTGCGGCATTTCCCGCAGCACGTGCAGTAGTTCGTTCTCATGCGCGAGAGCCTCTTTCTGAAGCTTTTCGATCCGTTCGGAAGACGGCTCTTCCGCGCGCAATTGCTCAATTTCAATGCGACGGTAATACCAGTTGAGCTCCTCGCGCATCTCCCGGATGCGCCGCACCAGCTCGCTCTGGCCTGCGTGGGCTGGCCGAATCGAGGGTCCCGAGCGCTTCAGAAGTTCCGCCAGGCTGCGCGATTTCGCCAGTTCGATATAACCGAAAGACTCCTCCGCCGCATTTGGTCCTTCCGCGATCAAGCATAAATCGACCAGGCTTTCGTAAACCTCCAGGCGATTTTTCATAAAGGCGATCTTTAGTTCTTCGCCTCGCAGGCTACTGCGTAACGTCTCCAGAAACCCCCGCGCTTTCTGGCAGGACCCGTAAGCATTCGGAAGATCTCCGGAAGCCTGTTGAATTTGACTCATTAGAAAATGTGCCTGATAGTGAAGTACCGGAGCCTCCAAATGCGCGAGTCGATCAATCGCCTGGGAGGATTCCGCTTGCGCGGCTGCCAATTCTCCGGTTCTCAGAGATAACCGCGCGAGCAGCAAATGACATAGGACGGCCTTGTTCGGCAGGAAAGAACTATCGAAGAACTCCGCCGCGCCGGAGCAGAGCCTTCGAGCCTCGAACAGCCTTCCTTCATTGTAAAGAACGACCGCTTGGTACAAATCCATCAGCCAGGGCCAAACCAGATTTTTTTCGCTGACAAACTTCGCGCGCGCGCGCGCAAACAGATCCAGCGCGCCCAGCGCTTTTCCCAGCTGGCTCAATGCCATGGCTTCATAGGCCTGGCATTTTGCTTCTTCGTATCCCATTCCTAGTTTCTGGAAACGCAAATATCCGTCATGAGCAGATTCCTTCGCTTCCGTGCTGAGGTTCAATTCCAGATATATTTCCGCCAGGTCGAGATAGCAGAGCGCCAGGACGTGCGCATCGCCATTTTTTTCGCATTCCTCGCGTGTGGCACGTAACATTTCGATCGCCCGACTGTATTCACCGCGCAAGTAATAAAGATATGCAATGTTATAGTCGCTTTGCGTCACCAGCAGCGTCATGCCGTGGCTGACGCACATTTCTCTCGCGCGTTGGTAGGTCGCGAGCGCGCGGGAGAAATCATTCAGGGTAATCAGACAGACAGCCATGTTGTACAGCGCGACCGCTAGGCCTTCGGAATCGCGAAAAGGTAGCAACATCTCGTACGCGCGCTCGTAGCAAGCGAGGCCCTCTTCGAAACGGTCCTGCCGATGGTAAATGTTCCCAACATTGATCTCGACGTGGGCCCAGCGCTTATCGTCACTCGATAGCTTGAAGATTTTCTTGGCATTTTCCGCTGCGCCAAACGCTTCGTCGTATCTTCCCAGCAGGATGAGAGGCTGGATGGAGGGAATCAGCGTGCGAGCTTCTTCCTCCGGATTGTGGGCTTCCCGAAAAATGCGCAAAGCCTGGCCGTGAAACTCCAGCGCCTTCTGGTTGTCTCCGAGCATGTAAAGAGAGTTTGCTTTGGAGCGCAGACTCCGGCCCAGAGCTTCTTGGTTTCGCAATCGGCGCGCGATAACTACGCTGGCTTCCGCTAAAAAGAGAGCTTCGTGAGGATCCTCGCGTAACTTCGTGCGAACAATTTCATTGAGTTGGCGGACCACATCGTCATCAAACAGCCGTCGGTGAGCGGCAATGAATCTGTTTCGGCTAGGTTCCGTCTGAAGGCCTGCCAGTTCGCGGAGCGACCGCTCGGAGAGAGGTTCCCTCTTTTTCTTCGCTTTCACGAGAAACCTGCTTCGAGCAGCCGTTTACGCAGTCGTTCCAGGCAACGCTGCCGGATGAAACCAATGGAGCCCACCGCGATTCCAAGAGTCTCGGCAATTTCTTGATAAGGACGAGCGGGTTCGTCGTAGAAGAGCATGCGCACTAGTTGGCGACAGCGTGGCGATAGTTCTGACATGGCCTGACGCAGACCTTGCTCGTCTTCCGCCTCCCTTAGAATTTCTTCGGCGCGGGCCGGCGTGCTCTTTTCGAATTGCTTGTCATTCGGGTCTGAAACTTCGGTGCGCCTCTCCTGTTGTTTTCTGTGGAAGCATTTGTGTGCAGTAACCTTCATGATCCATTTTGGCAGGGCTTTCACTTTGCGCAGCTTGGGCAGCTCGGACAATAAGTCCAGACAAACTGCCTGAAAAACATCGGTCGATTCATCCGCGGAGAAGCCGTACTTTACAGGAATCGAAAAAATGAGGTTCTTATACTTCGAGATCAGCGCGCACCAGGCTTCTTCTTTCCCGCCGAGGCATTCGCGGACAAGACGCGTGTCCGGCCACGCGGCGCGCACCTCATCAAGCGTCTGGTTTTTGAGGACTACGTTGCGGCTCACGCTCACTTTATTGCACGTAAAGCTGTTCGATATTCCACAGCGCGTAAGGGACCAAGATCCCCGGCCGGAAGTTCCCCACCCGGTTCGCCGCCGCCACCAAAATGTTTGGGCTCACCAGACAAATCATAGGAAGCTCTTCAGCCACAATTTCCTGGACGCGGTCGTATAGACGTTTTCGTTTCCCATAATCCAGTTCGACCAGTTGCTGCTGCATCAGTCCATCCACTTCGGATTCCCATGACGTCGCCGGTTTAACTTGATTCGGATGCCAGAGATGAGTTTCACCACTTGATAGCCAGACATTCATCTCGGACGTTGGATCGGCATCGCCGCTTACCAATCCCATCACCGCCGCTTCGTAGTTGTAGCTACTCTGTAGCCGGTCCACCATCGCATGAAATTCCAGCGGAACCACTTGCACTGACATTCCGAGTTGGCTCAAATCGTCTTGAATGATCGTCGCCATCTTCATGCGTTGCGCATTCGAAGAGCTAGTCAAAATGGAAAATTCGACGGGGTTGCCGTGAGGGTCTACCAGAGATCCTCTGTTCCACGAAAAACCAGCGGACTGCAGGAGCTCGCGCGCGTGTTCCAGTGACCGCGCCGGATGAGCTATTTTGTCATCTACCCACAGTTTGTTCCCTGGCGTGACTTGATCCCAGATCGGAGCCGCGCGCCCACTGTAAACTAGGCGAACGATTCCGTCGCGGTCAATCGCCGCCGAAACGGCCTGCCGGAAACGCACATCCTGAAACCAAGCCTGCTTTTTTGCGATTTCCGGAAGCCCCTTCGAAGCCAAGTCGTTCAAATTGAAAAATAAGAAGTTGTACTCGAGTCCCGATCCAAGATCGTCGAGGTGATAGCCCCTCACCGATTGCTGTTTCTGCAGCACGGCGAAATTTTCCGCACTGAACCGGCTAAGTACATCTGTATCTCCGGATTCGAAGCGGATTACCTGCGCGTCCTCACTGGGAACGGAGAGAAATACCACTTCATTCAGATACGGCAACTGGGTTCCTGCACGGTCTGCCTTCCAGTAATAGGGATTCTTTTCCAGCACCACGCGCTGGCCGGGAACGTATTCCTTCAATCGAAACGGGCCAAGTCCAGCGAATTGGTTCGGCGCCATGGAAAGACTCCATGCTTGTGAAAAGCTGCCGTTCCGATAACTGGTTTCCAACAGATGTCGCGGCAGAATCGCGACGCCATCGAACAATCGTTCAGCGGCGGCATAGGGCTGTGCCAATTCAAAGCGCACGGTGTACGCATCCAGCTTCACAACGACGATCGGCTTTCCGGCCACCACCAGCAAGTCCCGCTGCGAAGAATCGACCTTTTCATCCAAATAAACCTGAAAACTAAAGATCACATCATCCGCAGTGAATGGCTCACCATCGGAAAAGCGCAACCCGCGACGAAGTTCTAGAGTGTATTGCCTCCCGTCGCGGGAGACCTTCCATGACTTTGCCAGGGATGGTTCCGTCTTTAACGACAAGCGATTAATGTGAATTAAATCAGCGCTCAGACAACGAATCACGTCCCGGGAGGTCTCATCCACTGCCATCGCTGGATTGAGCGTCTTTGGTTCCGAGCGCAGAGCAACTACGAGTCTGCCACCCGCTTGGCCCGGAGCGCCGTCCGCGATCATTCGTTCTCCGGCCGCTTGCCAGGACAGAGCAGGCGAGCAAGGGCAAGCGCTCGCGATTATTAGCGCCAGAACGAGACACTTCACCCAAGAGTAATTCTTTCCCATACTATAAATTCTTACAGAGATTTAATCGTTTTTATAGCGTGACGGTTTTGTGAATTTCCTGCAGCGCATCGGCGGCAGTATAGAAGACGAGAAACAGAGGGATCAGGAGTAGTGCCGGCAAAAACATCCACCAGTAAGAGGAGAGCACGTAATACTGCTGCAGAGACGAGAGCAGGCTGCCCCAGCTCGGCATGGGCTCGCCAACCCCAAGCCCCAGAAAAGTAAGGGTCACCTCAGCCAGCACATACAGCGGAATGAGCAGTGTCATTTGCGTGATCACTACTCCATACGTTTGCGGCAGTACATGCCGGCGGAACAAGTACACGTCAGACGCTCCGAATCCCCGCGCTGCGACGACATAGTTGCGCTGCTTTGCGCTCAACACCACGCCGCGGATTAGTCGCGCGGGACGAGCCCAGCCGATCATCCCCATCACGGAGACCAACAGCAGAAATACTTCCCATTGCGAAATGTGGAGAGGCAGTGCTGCGCGCACCGCAAACAAAAGATAGAGCCAGGGTAACGCGAGAAACAGTTCTCCTCCGCGCATCAACAGTTCATCGACCCAGCCGCCATAAAACCCCGAAATTCCTCCCACAATGATTCCAATCGACATCGAAAAAATCGCGGCAATCAAGCCGGCAAGCATGGAGATTTGGCCGCCAAAAAGAAATCGGGATAGTTGATCGCGGCCGTAAGCGTCAGAGCCCATCAGAAAAATGCGGCTTGGCGCCTCGACACCGAAAAGGTGGACCGCTGAGATAAACAGGCCGGCAATTTTGTACGGCGTGCCGCGTACAAAAAAATGCACCGGAAAACAATACCCAGAATCTGCTGCGGCTGGCCTGGCACTCGGTCCCGAATTCTCAAGGTTACGAACGCATGGACGAATGTGCACATTTCCCTGCGGGTCGACAAAATGAAGAGTAGTAGGCGACGCGAAGGGCTGCTCGCGATCTTGAGCAGCGAAGTCGTACGGAGCAAAAAAGCCTGCAAACAGAAGGAGGCTCGAAAACGCTGCCAGCAGGACCAACGCCCCCACGAGTTTTTTCTGACGCTTCAACTCATCACTCCACACGTATCCGCGGATCGGCCGCGAACAGCAATACGTCCGCCAATAGATTTCCGGCCACCAGGAACAGAGACGAGAGCATCACCGCGCCAATCACCAGGTACACGTCCTTCGCCATAATCGCGTCCACTAGTAGCGGTCCAATACCCGGCCAGCTCAGGATCACTTCGACCAGCAAGGAAGCGCTGAGCATCGTTCCTACAGAAAAACCGAAAAGAGAGATCAAAGGATTAGCCGCGACCGGCAGTGCGTAGCGAAATAGTACGCGCCGTTCAGCAATTCCGTGCGCTCTTGCGGCTTGTATGAAGGGCGCCTCCAGCACTTCGATCATTGCGGATCGAACGTGTCGCAGCATTGTCGGCAAAGTTGCGATTGCCAATCCCAAAGCCGGCAGAAACAGATGCTCCGCTAGGTCCTTCATTTTGTTCCACCGGCTTAGGTCGCCAAACGATGACGAAACCATTCCTCCGGCAGGAAACCATCCGGTGCGCACGGCTACAAGCAGCAGCACTAAGAACGAGACCAGATCGGGTACCGCCAGCAGCGCCGATGTCATCACGCCGGCGGCTCGGTCTCCCCACTTTCCGCGATGTACCGCGCTCCACATGCCCAACGGAATTGCGATCAGCCACGCCAGCAGCATTGCAGTCCCAGTCAGGAGAAGCGTATTGCGCGCGCGGACCGCCAGAAGCGGAGTTACCGGGCTGTTGTAGGCGAACGACTGTCCCAGATCTCCTTTAAGGAGGTCCACCAACCAATGTCCGTAGCGCACTGGCAACGGTCGATCCAATCCGTATTGCGAACGCAGCCCGGCTATCGTCCGCGAAGAAATCTGGGGATTCAATCCCAGCGGTGCGAAAAAATCGCCAGGCGTCAATTGCAGGATTGCGAAAGAAAAAATCGACACTGCCAGAAGCAGCAAGAGGGCGTGGAACAATCGTCGCGCAAAGTATTTCATCGGGTCTCTAAGCCGACCGCGCTAGCAGGATCGACTCCACCGAATGCACCGTGGCAAGAAGCTCCTTGGTGTAAGAATGTTCGGGAGCAGCAAACAGGTCGTGCGTTTTCTTGCTCTCCACGATCCTGCCCCCGTACATCACTGCAACTTCGTCGGCAAATTGGGAAATTAATCGCAGATCGTGCGAGATATGCAAGTAAGCGAGTGAGTGCGAAACCTGTAGCTGGCCCAGCAATTCCAGAATCAGGGCTTGATTCGGCGCGTCGAGATTCGACAAAGCCTCGTCGAGAATCAGCACGCTCGGCTTCAACGAGAGCGCCCTCGCGATCGCCAATCGTTGGCGTTGACCGCCGCTGAATTCAAACGGCAGCTTGCGCTCCCATTTCGCGTCCAGCCCTACCTGCTCCATCAGTTGCAGCACGCGTTCGCGCCGCTGCAGCTGCGTTCCCTCGCCCTGGATCGCAAGCGGTTCCGCAATAATTTCGCACGCGGTCAATCTCGGATTCAACGCCGATACCGGTTCCTGAAAAATCATTTGCACTCGGCGGCGAATCCAGAAAAGAGCCTTTCGATTGAGCGCGAGCAAATTCTCGCCTTCCATCTCAATCTTTCCGGAGTCAGGACGTTCGAGCAGCGCTAGGCAGCGCGCCAGACTCGATTTTCCGGCGCTAGACTCTCCCACCAGCGCTACCGTCTTGCCCCGAAAAAGCTCAAGATCTACATCCTGAAATGCGTTGACCGTAAATTCCGTGCGCGAAAAAGTGCGCTGCTGCACATAGCGCTTGCTCAAGCTTGCCACGCGCAAGAGCGGCTCGGCTCGATTCGCCCCAGATTTTGGACCCGTTTTCATCTTTCCTACCTGCTTTTTACGTATGCCAGCTCCGATGTTTTCGAGCGAATTTCGGCTCCGGCAGTTACTTACGTGACCATCTCTAGATCCAAGTCTTCAGCAACGATCGCTGGCTCGCCGGTGCGAAGCATCGCTCTCGTACAGGCGTGCGCCGGATTCCGGTAGAGCTCTTCGAACCGTCCCCGATCTACGATCCGACCCTGGCTCATCACCATCAGACGGTCCGCCAAGCGGGCCTGCACTTCCGCACTGTGGCTAATCAACAAGATCGATATGCGCAACTCCCGTTGCAGGTCTCGCAGCAGCGCCAGCAGTTCATCCTGACTGCGCGCATCGAGCGAGGCCGTAGGCTCGTCAGCAATCACAAGCCCTGGCTCACATGCGAGCGCCTGGGCCAGCACTACGCGCTGCTGCTGCCCCTTGCTCAACTGGTGTGGATACGCGGAAAAAATCCGCCGGCCGCTCAGCAATCCCGCGCGAACAAGCGCCAATTCAGCGCTTTCGCGACACTGTTTCCATCTCAAATCTTTGTGTGCGCGAATTACTTCTGCCACCTGATCTCTTACCTGCATCACGGGGTTCAGAGCGATTCCCGGCTCCTGAAACACCATCGAAATTTCTGCTCCGCGAATCGAGCGCAAGGCACTCTCGTCAATCGCCGTTAATTCCTTTCCGAGAAACTGGATCGATCCTGAGATGTGCGCCTGCTTTTTGGAAAGCAACCCAAGGATCGCCAACGCAATGCTGGTCTTTCCGCATCCCGATGCCCCCATGAGCCCCAGCACTTCGCCAGCGCCGATGTCGAAGCTGACACCTTGTACGGCGTGCTGCTGGCTTGCGTCAGCACTTCGGTAGGAAACATTCAAATTTTCCACGGCCAGTAGTCTGTGCATCAAATCTGTCCGAGTGCTCGGTGTTTGGCAATTGCCATCGACACGGGTACGGGCGAACGAATCGCGCCGCAATTCTGTCTGCCCGTTTCGCTTGCAACATTCCGTAATAGCTTCCATTCTTAAGGTAGGGAGGCATTCCGCGCCTGTCGATAGTTCGCTTGTCGCAGTCGCTCTCTAAGTTACCAGTACCGAAGTACTAATCTCTCGAGCGCCAGTTCTTACCCCAAAAGTTGTCACTCTGTAGGGTGTGAATGATGTTTCGGACCTCGGTAAATTGCTCGCGCAGACCTCGTTTGTGCGCCACTGTGGCCCACAGCACCTACGGAAGCGAGAACACCCAGCTAGCACCGAGCGAATATCGCTCACTAAAGAGTGCGGATAGAAGGATGGCGACAGGGGCGGCTTGGCTGAATAGAAAGAAAATCAGGGCACCAACAGCAAACCCAAAAGTGTGCCTTGACGTCGATCGGCCTTCTCATAGAAGGAGTTGCAGAACCAACGCTGGGGGTCTCGGAGTCGTGTCAGCTTATAAAAGCTTTATGCAGGCTTAATTCTTTCCTTATGGTCCCTTGCTTACAATTTGTCAGTGGCTGAGGCGGCTCCCGAGCCGCGACCCCACAGGGAGAACCCTCTAAATGTTAGCCGACCTTTATCTGGAGCTGAACCTTGCCGGGCAATGCAGTGTATGTGGTCGTGTCAGAGACTTAGTCGGACTTCCGGGCAGGCCTGAAAAGTTCTGTCTAGAATGCAGCGCGGACTTGGCCATTGCAGTCCATCTGGCCCATGAAATTGCTGCCGCGACACGGGAGGGATGCAACACCGACGCATGGGAGGTGGAATTCTCAGAGGTAAGCCACCGCATGCTTGAGCGCTCTCAGTTTGCCGACTTGAACGACCTATAAAGCCCCCCAGGTGCGACGTTCATGTGCTTGGTAAACGCGCAAACCGCTAGTTAACCGTTAACCACGATGTTAAGAAGCCGCGCTATTCGTGTCTCAACGCGACCATTGGATCGACGGACATTGCGCGTAGGGCGGGAAAGTAGCACGCGGCGAGCGCAACGGCGGAAAATATTGCGGCGACTCCGACAAACGTTGTGAAATCGTTGGGCGCAACGCCCTAGAGCAGCCCCGCCACCGCGCGGCCCATTCCCAGGGCGAGCGGCAAACCCAAAAGCAAGCCGACCAGTGCAATCAACATTCCCTGGCCGACGACCATCGCTCATCAGAGACTGCGGATGTGAAGGATGGCCACAGAGGCGGCTCGGTGAAAAAGTTAGGATCCACGGAGAGGAACACCCAAACCGTCTTGACTCCGACCGGCCTTCTCCTGGAAGGAGTTAGCGTGCACCCAGACGGTTTGAAAGTGATAAGCGGATTCCGGTCACTTATCCAGGTTACTATACCCAATTCGTCCCTATAATCGGTGCGTTCTGCCGTTTCAGGAGGCTCCGATGAAAACACTTTCCGATCCCCGTTTTCTTGTGGTTTATTCCGCCGTCGTAACACTTGCTTTCGCCGCGACACTGCTTTGTGGTTTCGCAACGGCACATAAGGCAAATTTTGACGTGCTTACAGTGCATCGGATCGATTTGGTCGAGCCGGATGGCACGCCACGCCTGATCATTTCGAATCGCGAAAGCTTCCCCGGTACCTACATGCGCAAAAAAGAATACCCTCGCCCAGATCGCCGCGACGCCGCCGGAATGATTTTCATCAACGACGAAGGTTCGGAAATGGGGGGCCTGATTTTCGGCGGGCTAAAACAAAAAGACGGCACGATTCAGAATCACGGTCATTTGAGTTTCGATCAGTACGAGCAGGACCAGATTTTCGCTATCGATTCCGGCCGTGAAGATCGGGAAAAATTCTCTGCGATTCGAATCGGCGAACGCGGCGACTACCCCATTCAGGAAGCGTACGATGCGAGCCTGCTCATCGACAAAATGCCCAAAGAACAGCAGGACGCGGAATGGAAAAAGTTCTACGCTACACATACCGGCGACGCAAATCGCATTTACTTGGGCCGCTCGCCGGATAAATCCGCTTCGCTGCGTATCAAGGATTCCGATGGCCACGAGCGCCTGGTTCTGCGCGTCAACGCCGACGGTGCTGCGGTTGTTCAGTTTCTCGACGCAGACGGCAAAGTTGCCAACGAAATCAAAGCCGCAAAGTAGCTGGGCTAACTTTCAGTGGTTCCGGAGTTTGGCCAGGTGGCACTTTGTCAGTTTCGACCAGGATCTGTCCAAGCTCCGAATTTGGAGCGACTTACCGAAGTTCGCCTTTTTTTCGGCGGGCTGGGAGTCCTAATCATTTTCAACCAATGTGCAAAACACTTCCACCTAGGAACTCGACCTGGAACTGCAGTGACGCTCCAAGGCAAATGACGGCAATAAGTTAAACGATGCCCGCGGAAGCCGGCCTCCCTCAAACAACCAAGATTGGCAGGCAGATTGCAGCCAAATGTGATACTGATACCGCATATACGAATGTGCTTGGGTGCTTTGCTTCTCTCAGTCCTTATAGGGATTGCGTGCAAGTGGTCCGGGGAAACTACATATGCGAGAGAAGAAGCCAAGTGGCTGTTGTTCTACTTTCCTATTGTCCACGAACGATCATTCGCTGAGGCTAACTGATCTGCCTTCGGCGAACCAGATTTTTGCGCGCTCGATTATCGTGTCGAATTCTCGAAACACAATTTGAGTGAATCGACGTTGTCCGCAAGGACTATGAAGCGAGATGCTTTTGTAACGGCGGCCTACAGCATGGAATTTGACGAAAGCATTAAGCAGAGACGATCCGTCAGGAAGTATCAGGAAAAGCCTGTCGCGGAGTCCACCGTTCAGTGCCTGCTTGATCTGGCCAGGCATGCTCCTTCTTCAATGGATGGACAGCCTTGGCACTTCCTTTTGATTCGCGAGAAAAAAACAAAAAAAGAAATAGCGGCGATTAAGAACAAGTATTGCCCGGCCGAAAAGCGCGCTTACGCAGCGGATTTTCTGGAGAAAGCGCCGGTCATCGTCGTTGTGTGCGTGGAGAAGGAACGATCTTTTGGCCGCGGACTTGAAAACGGCGTTTTGGCGGGAGCTTACCTGATGCTCGCAGCATGCACGCGCGGACTTAGCGGCGTTTACATGACGCCTTATTCAGCGCAGGAACCAAAATTGGCAGAAGAGCTTGGCCAGCTCTTAAGGATTCCGAAAAACATTGATCCGATCACAATAATTCCGCTGGGATATCCCGAGGGAGCTCCGCCTGCGAAAGCTTTGCGGCCTCTCGAAGAAATGGTGCACTTTGAGCGATTTTGAAAAGGATTTTTGCGACTGTATTGACACCAAATGGGCCGCGGACAGTAGTGTGGTCCTGAGGTACCGGAACGCTTTCCGGTTTGGCACGGACGATGAGGAAGACGCGCGCTTCAAAGATCTATTGCTGAAAACGAGCATTAAGGAAGGGGCGCGGATCTTTCCGCTGCTGACGTACAAAGGGGTGGACATCCACTTGATGGACGAAAGCTCGTTAATGCAAACCAAAACGCTGAAGTCCATCGACGGCTGCGTTTCGATTGCGAAATGTATCTTCGGAGGTCACGACAAAATCGTTTTCGAGTCAGGTGGGAACACAGGCAGGGCCTTGACGGAATACGGCGTGAAGGCGGGATTGGAGACTTTCCTGTTCTTGCCGGAAGAAAATATCAGTCTGTTGCCGAGCAAGACGTTCAAATCCAAGAAGGCACATTTAATTTCCGTGAAAGAGCCGGGAATGGTAAAGGAAGCGGCGCAGAAGTTCACGGAGTTCTACGGACTTAAACATGTTCCGGAGACCAGCTGGCGCTATGAGGCCTCGCGCTTCAGAGGGCTGTTTATTTTGGAATACATGCTGGAGCATGGTCCGTTTGATTGGATCGTGCAAAGCATCAGCGCGGCATTTGGCCCGATCGGAATTTATTGGGCATTCGAGAAGTTTGGAAAGAAGCTGGGGACCGTGCCTCGATTCATGGGGATTCAGCAAGAAGCGAATTGCCCGATGTACCGGGCATGGAAATCGGGAAGGGCGGTGCGGCCGATCGCGGTCGATTCCACAGCAAAGCTGCTGACAAGAGTAATGTACGACTTCAAGCCACACACCTACGGAACGTATAAGGATTTCGCCGGAGTTCTGCGAGCAACCCGCGGAGACCTGGCCACGCTGAATCAAAGTGAATTTTGCCGCTTCATTGAACTACAGTTCGACGGCAACGACATCCTGGACATCCTTAAGAAACAAGGCATCCGAATTTCCCGCAAACTTGAAGAGAAAACGGGATTGATGGCATTGGCGGGAGCGTTGAAGGAAATCGATAAGGGCACCATTCCGAAAGGCGCCAAGATTTTAAGCTGCTTGACGAGTGGTGTGACTTCGAACGGCGGGAAGGCCAAAGCGGAGTATAAGATTTGCCGCCTACAAGACATGCTCGAGAATTACGAAATGAAGCTCTCTCCGCGAGAAGCGTATGGATAAAGCATTCAAGCAAGTGACGCTCAAGGATTCGACCTTACGAGAAGGTCTGGATACGCCCGGGGTTAACTTCTCCACAGAACAGGCATTGCGGATCGCAAGAGCTTTGGACCAGGCCGGCGTGCCGGAACTTGAGATCGTGGCCCCGGCCAGAGTCATGAAAGACTTGGAGTTTGCGCGCAGGCTTCGACGGGAAGAACTTCGAGTAAAGACCTCTGGACTGATCTATGCAAATCGCCCCGAATGGAAAGTCGAAATCGAGCCTGCCGCTGGGTGTTTGGATAGATTCGACATCTTGATGCCTCTTTCCGCGCAAAGAAAGCCGTCTGATAGAAAAGAGAAAATTGCTGGTATGTCGGAGGTTCTGGATTTTTGCGCAGAGCGTGGAACCAAGGTTGGTGTGGGCTTTCCGCATTCAACGCAAGTTGACATTGATTTCCTCTTGGAAATAGCGGTAATTGCGATTCAGAAAGGCGCCAATCGAATCACCATCTACGACACGAACGGAAGCTCCGATCCGTTTGCAGTGCAATCGTTAATCGGACGACTGGGGCAAGAATGCGGCGTAGCGATTTTCTTCCACGCGCACAACGACCTGGGGCTTGCGGCTGCAAATTCCTTAGCAGCCGTTCTCGCTGGAGCTGACGGTCTGGATGTGACCATGAACGGTCTGGGAGACCGGGCTGGCAACGCCTCACTCGAGCAAGTTGCAATGGGGTTTTACGTGAAAGGCTTCCGAACGGGAATCCATCTGAAAAATTTGACTGAACTCTCAAGAATTGTGGAAGAGGAAAGCGGAGTGAGAATTTCGAAGCTGGCTCCGGTGGTGGGAGAGTTTATCGTGTCTCATCGATCGGCGACCCACCTGGAAGTTCCAGAAGTTTTTGAGGCTTTCGATCCGCAAGTGATCGGAGCTCAAAGGAAGTTGACGAATCCTTGACGACGAGGTCTTGAGGACACAAACGGCTTCCCAACAAACATGAGCACCACCTCTCGCCCAAATGCTGATGTCCCGCATCCAGCGTGGAAGCACGCGCCGGGGAAGCCTACCCTGCTAACGAGCGAGTTCGTCCGCTTTGAGAAAAAAGAAATCAATCAATCCATCGCCGATCGCTTCGAGCAGCAGGTTCAGAAACATCCTGCTAATATCGCGGTGAAAACACGAAATCACGCGGTGACATATTCGGGCTTAAACGAGAGTGCTAACCGCATTGGCCGGCGCATTCTTGCTCAGAGCCATAACGAAGCGAAGCCAGTGGCGCTGCTGTTGGAAAAGACTGCCGCGATGATCGCCTCGATGCTCGGAGTACTGAAGGCAGCGAGAGTGTACGTCCCGCTCGATCCGGCGCATCCGAGCGCGAGGCTGCGCCAAATATTGGACGATTCCGAGGCAGAACTTCTGATTACCGACAACAAACATCTCTCCACAGCGAAAGGATTGGAGCACAGCGCGAGGCACGTCTTAAATGTGGACGAGGTTGATTCCGGTATTTCGACTGACGATATTGGTCTTTCTGTTTCCCCTGACGCTGCCTGCTACATCATTTACACATCTGGATCGACTGGCGAGCCAAAAGGAGTAGTGCAAACTCATTGTAATGTGCTGCACAACATCATGTGGCACACGAATAGCCTGCACCTTTGCGCACAAGACCGCTTGACGCTGCTGGCTTCGGGAGCTACCGGTCAAGCTGTGACAGATATTTATGGCGCCACCCTGAATGGAGCCACGCTGCACCCGTTTGATATACGAGAAGACGGCCTGACCTGGCTGGCTAGCCGCCTGATTGAGAATGAGATCACAATCTATCATTCCAGCACATCCGTGTTTCGTGCGTTCGTGGATTCGCTCTCTGGAGCCGAAGATTTTTCGCGGATAAGGTTGATCAAGTTGGGGGGCGAGCCAGTATCGCGAAAGGAACTTGATTCGTACAAGAAACACTTTTCGACGGACTGCATTCTGGTGAACACGCTATCGGCAACTGAAACGGGCGCTATACGGCAACACATGATGGATGCGAGCGCGACCATAAGCGGAGAGATCGCTCCGGTTGGGTTTCCTGTCGATGACAAAAAACTTCTATTGCTAGACGATGCGGGAGAAGAAGTGGAGCTTGGAAGCGCGGGTGAAATATGCATCGAAAGCCCTTACTTGGCCCGCGGATATTGGCGCAAACCCGAGCTGACCGACGCCGCATTTTCGGCCAGCCCGTCTGCGGAAGGGCTACGAATCTATCGCAGCGGTGATCTAGGACGCATGGATGGAAGTGGCCATCTGATTTATCTGGGGCGCAAGGACTCGCGTCTGAAGATTAGGGGTTATACGGTAGAGATAGCCGAGATCGAAGCGGCGCTTCGCGGAGTTAAAGGTATAAGCGAGGCGGCAGTCGTAGCGCATGACTACGGTATAGAACGGCGAATCGCCGCCTACGTGATTCCTGAATGTGGAATCGAGCTAAGTGCAGGCACGCTGCGCAAGGAGCTCGCTGCCGCTTTGCCGGGTTTCATGATTCCTTCTGCCTTCGTATATCTGAAATCGATGCCGCGTACGCCGAACGGGAAAGTCGACCGCCGGGCGCTGCCACCACCAGAGACTTCCAGGCCGAGGCTGGATGCAGATTTCGTCGCCCCTCGTACGGCTCTGGAAGAGAAGGTTGCGGCGATTTGGGTGGATGTTCTGGGGATCTCGCCCATCGGAGTCAGAGACAACTTTTTTGATCTGGGCGGCAATTCGTTGATGGCCGCGCAGGTGCTTTCCAGGTTGTACAGAGTATTCGGCAGCGATGTGTCGATGCGGAATTTCTTTGAGAGCCCAACGGTGGCAGCGGTAGTTCTGACAGTAGTGCAGAACAAAGCAGAAAGAATTAGCGGAGCGAACATCACGCGTATTTTGGATGAGCTGGCGCCCTCTTCGAGTGACGCAGCAATCATTGGCAGGGACGAAACAAAACGTACCTACACCGGCAGGGCAGAATGAGCGAGCTCCGGGAACGAATCGCGAAACTGACACCTGAACAGCTTGCGCTGTTGCAAAAGCGGCTCGATCAGGATGTGCCGGGGTCCCCGGCGGCGCGGTTGATCCCTCGTCGAGGGAAAAAGGGGCCCAGCGCACTTTCCTTCGCGCAAGAGAGACTCTGGTTTTTGGATCAATTCGAGCCGCAAAGCCCGGTTTATAACATTCCCTGTATAGAGCGTATAAATGGCGTGCTCAATCGAAATGCGTTAGAGCAGGCGTTGAATGAGGTAGTGGTTCGCCACGAATCTTTGCACACGATTTTTCGATCAGTGGACGGGATTCCCATGCAAGAGGCAGTCCCCCATCCCAAACTGGTCCTGAAGGTGATTGAACTCAGCGATGACGATGGCTCCGAGGACCACGTCCGACGCTTGCTGAGGACGGAAGCTCGGCGGCCGTTTGATCTGGCCAGCGACTTGCCCATTCGCGCCATTTTGGTGCGCCGGAATGAAGAAGAACATTGGCTGCTTCTGGTGATGCATCATATCGCGTCGGATGGATGGTCGATGGGCGTATTGCTTCGCGAGATCGGCGAGTTGTATCAGTCAGCTTGCAATGGAGATCCGGCGCAGCTTCCCGAACTGTCAATCCAGTACGCGGATTTCGCGCATTGGCAACGGCAATGGCTGCGAGGGGAAGTCCTGGAACGACAGGTTTCTTATTGGAAGAAGCGCCTCGATGGAGCCCCACGCGTTCTGGCGCTGCCTACTGATCGACCGCGACCGGCGCAACAAACACTTTCCGGTGCACGCGAAACTTTATTTTTTTCCGAAAGCATGACTGAATCGCTGCGCGGTTTGGCGCGGCGCGAAGGCTCCAGCCCATTCATGGTTGTGTTAGCTGCGTTGCAGGTTTTGCTGCACCGCTATACCGGGGAGCTGGATGTGTCTGTTGGAACAGCCATCGCAAACCGAACCAGAGTGGAACTCGAGCCGCTGATCGGTTTTTTCGCAAATACGCTGGTTTTAAGAACTGATTTCAGCGGGCGTCCAAGTTTCCGGCAACTTTTGAAACGTGTGCGCGATGCGGCCCTGGAAGATTACGCCCACCAAGACTTGCCCTTTGAAATTTTGGTGGACGCGATTCAACCGGAGCGCAGCCTCAGCTACTCACCTTTGTTTCAGGTGATGTTTATTTTTCAAAACACGCCTACCAGAACTCTCACGATGCCGGGAGCAAGTACACAAGCCTTGAAGATTGATCCCGGCACCGCGAAGTTCGACCTAACGCTCACGTTGGAAGACAACGGAGCGCGCTTTACGGGTGGGTTCGAGTACAACACCGACCTCTTTGAAGCAGGAACCATTCGGAGGATGCAGCGCCATTTCCAGACGCTGCTGGAAGCGGTCGTTCAGAAACCCGACGAATCCATTTCTACTTTGCCGATCCTGACGCAAGCGGAACGCAGCCAGGTTTTGGTGGAGTGGAATGATACGAAGCGAGATTTTCCGCGTATCTGCGTTCACGAGTTGTTCGAAGCTCAAGTGGAAAAGACGCCGGAGGCGGTTGCGCTGGTTTGGGAGGAACAACAGTTAACTTATGGTGAACTAAACCGCCGAGCGAATCAATTGGCACACGAACTTCGCAGGCTGGGCGTCGGTCCGGAGACCAACGTGGGTATTTGCGTGGAACGCTCCCCGGCGATGATAGTCGGGCTTTTAGGAATTCTGAAAGCGGGTGGCGCCTACGTTCCGTTGGACCCGGCGTATCCCGAAGAGCGGCTCGATTTCATGATTCAGGACGCCGGGCTGCACGTGCTGCTGACTCAAGAACGTCTTCGCGAGAAAGGATCACAATCGAAAACTGAAGTCGTTTGCATCGATTCGCATTGGAGGAATATCTCCAGGCAGAGCGAAGAAAATCTAAAAAGCGGAGCAGCCCCGGAAAACCTTGCCTATTTGATTTACACCTCTGGATCTACTGGCTTGCCTAAAGGCGTTCAGATAACGCATCGCGCGTTGGCTAACTTTCTCGCCGCGATGCAGACGGAGCCGGGGCTGACTTCGAAAGATACACTGGTGGCAGTGACGACTACTTCGTTCGACATCGCAGCGTTGGAAATTTATTTGCCTCTTGTGGTTGGCGCGCGCCTGATTTTGGCGAGCCGCGAACTGGCCCTGGATGGTCAGAGACTGCAAAAAACCCTGGCGACGCAGCAGGTGACTTGTATGCAAGCGACGCCCGCCACTTGGCGTTTGCTGATCGATACAGGATGGGAGGGTAGCAAGAATCTCAAGATTCTTTGTGGCGGAGAAGCCTTGCCTCGTGACCTTGCGAATGTTTTGGTGGAGAAAGGCTCTTCGGTTTGGAACATGTACGGCCCCACTGAAACCACGGTGTGGTCGGCCGTGCGTCGGATTACCCAAGAGGATGAGCCGGTTCCTGTCGGCCATCCGATTGCGAATACGGAGTTTTACATTCTCGACAAGGAGTTGCAGCCCGTGCCAGTGGGGGTGGCGGGCGAGTTACACATTGGAGGCGAGGGACTGGCGCGCGGCTATTGGCATCGCCCCGAACTCACGAACGAGAAATTTATTCCCAATCCCTTTGCGGGAAAAACCGGCGCACGGCTCTACAAAACCGGTGATTTGGTGCGTTACCGGCTGGACGGAGACATTGAGTTTTTTGGCCGGTTGGATGATCAAGTCAAAATTCGCGGCTTCCGCGTGGAACTGGGAGAAATCGAGACACTGCTGGGCGCGCATCCCGCGATCCAGGCGGCCGCAGTTGTGATGCGTGACGAGGTACCGGGAGACACTCGCTTGGTGGCCTATATAGCCTTGCGACCAGGAGCGACAGTTGCGCCGGAAGAATTGCGCGCTCATCTGAGACGCAAGCTTCCCGACTACATGCTGCCCAACAGATTCGAATTCCTGGAAAGGCTGCCGTTGACACCGAATGGAAAGGTGGATCGGCGTGCGCTTCCCGCGCCAAGAACTTCCAGGCCTGAAGGCGAATTCGGATATGTGGCCCCGCGCACAGAGGTGGAAAAGAATCTTGCGAAGATATGGGCTGAGGTTCTGAAGCTCGACCGCGTTAGCATTCACGATAACTTTTTTGATCTCGGCGGGCATTCGCTTCTTGCTACGCAGGTAATTTCGCGAATCGCCGGGAAACTGCAAACGAATTTGCCCGTTCGGGCTCTCTTTGAAAATCCCACGGTGGCGGGACTTGTCTCACTGATGGTTGCTCCAAACTCTGTGAACGAGGTGTCGGGAATCGTTCGGATTCAGTCCGAAGGTTCGAAAGCACCATTTTTTTTCATTGGCGAAGGGGGATTAATCGGTCCATTGGCATCGCACCTCGGTTCGGATCAACCGCTGTTGGGAGTTTGTCCACTGGATTCAGATCTCCAGAAGCTGAACGCGCCTTTCAAGCTGGAAGACATCGCCGCTTCTATGGTTCAAACACTGCGCAGCGTTCAGCCCCGCGGACCGTACTACTTGGCTGGTCAATGCAACAATGGGATATTTGCTTATGAAGTCGCGCAGCAACTGCGGGCCCAGGGAGAAGATGTAAATCTGCTCGCATTGCTCGGGACTTGGAATCCCGCGTGGTGGCGCAGATTTTCAAAGTCGCAACGAATTCGAATGCGGCTCTATCGCCGAGGGCGGAGTGTCCTAGGTTTCTTGGCGAAACTGAAGCAGGTAAACTTCAAGCAGTTCCTGGCGGAGCTTCCAGGATCTATATCTTTCCACTTGGCCAGCTTCAGATTCAGGATGTGGAATGCTTCTTATAAGTTTCTCGTGGCCGCGAACGGCCCTGTCGGCGATCCATTTCGGAGATTTGACAGACTCGGGCACATCACCGTTCCCAACTATCAGCCAAAGCCGTATTCGGGACGGGTTCTTCTGATTTCGCGAGGTGATTGGGACGACGAACGCGATGTTCAAAATCGAAGGATGGGCTGGAACAGCAGCTTGCTAGTCGAAAGGCCGGAAGTACGATCTCTTCCTGTAAGTCACCGAGGAATGTTTGTGGAACCAAATCTGGGAGTCCTGGCGATGATCTTGAAAGATTTTCTTGTCGACGCCCAAGAGTCGGAAAATGGGAAACGTTCTGTGCACGCAACGGCGGTGCGAGAAATCGGCTAAGAAAGACAGGCTTGGATATTATGCAGCCCGGGAAGATTACCCTCGCCACGGAACGACCACGCAAACTTCGTAAGTGATGACGGCCATTTGCTCTGCAGTTTTTTATCGCTAAGAAAGAAGGCGGTGAACAGTTTATTTCCGCCGCCAGCATGAAACGGACCCCGCACCGCTGGCTTTGCGGGTATTTGAGGTAACAAAAGGCGCAAATGCCGTTCACTGAGATCAACTCATTCGTTGAGACTCAAAACAGGAGTCGTTACCGGGGAATGTACGCCCGCTGCTATTTATTGGTCATTTGCTGTGCGCACCAGCTCCTGATGACGCCTTGTTCGACGGCAAGTTCGTTGTGTTGAGAACAGGAGAAGCCTACTATTTCCACTTCATGGAGAAGCACCTATGCCTTCTTCGGGAATTGCTGCGGTATCCTCGGAGCTGCGAGTAGAATTTCTCGATGGGTTGGCTCCGCTTGTCCGCAAGAAAATCCTTGGAGCTGCAACAGAGCGCCAACTCCCCGCCAATTCTGTGGCCACAAACCATGGTCACCCCGCCGACTATCTTTTCCTGCTGACGAAAGGCCTCGTCAGACACTTCGTCATTACAGAAGCAGGCAGGAAGCTTCTCTTTCAGTGGCGTGGACCAGGAGAGCTATTCGGCGGTCTGACAGTTTTGTCGATCCATTCTTCTTATCTCTTCAGTACAGAAACAGTAACGGACACTTCGGTGTTGGTGTGGGACCGCCCCACCATCCGCGGTTTTATCGCACAGCATCCTAGGTTACTGGAGAACGCGTTGTTAGGTGCGTCAGACTACCTAGCTTGGCAACTGGCGTCCCATATAAGTTTAGCTTGCCATACCGCTCGACAGCGGGTTGCTCAAGTTCTGGTTACTCTTAGTCGCACAGTGGGAGAAAGAGTTCCGGGTGGTATTGCACTGCGTATCACTAACGAGGACCTGGCAAACGCGGCGAACGTCACGCAGTTCACTGCAAGCCGCCTGATTAGCGAGTGGCATCGCAACCGCGCTCTTGTAAAGCGTCGCGGGAACGTCCTACTCTTGTCATCAGAGCGGCTTTATTGCGTGTGAAGTAACCGCCGATCAATTTACCTCGCCTTTTTCGCTCATATTGTCGCATTCCCTAATTGCAACTGGACAAGTTCAAGATTGCTCTGAAGCAACGAAGTAATCATCCCCGCATGTAACGCTCTTACTGTCGCAATTAGCTCAATACCATCAATCTTTCAATTTGAGTCTAGAAACTAAACTGCCCGCTCTAGGAGTCAAGGATGGTCGAAAGTCAATGGCGAGCGTTATACAAGGCGGCGATTCTTGAGCTTGACCCAAGTCAAGTTCAGGTTCGCGTGAAAGCGGCTGAAGACGCTATCCATGCGCGCGCCTCGAGTGACTCCCGAATTCCTCGCGATGAGCGAAGAGCAATGGACGACGCGCTGTGTACCTTACGTCTCTTAAAACGGAATCAGTCTTAGCGCTTCGTGATCAGTCTCGGAGGAGCTCCCGCCAGACCGACGCACTCAACTCGACTTTCATCGTTAGCCGCTTTCAGTGATTACCGTTGACTTCAGCTTCGAATGGATTCTAACATCCTCACAACAAGGCAGGATGCTCCCGCATGGTAGCTCGGACGATCCCGAACTATTGCACTCGCTGCAAACTCCGGGACGCTGGTGCGTTGCTTTGCCTCCTGGTTGCGCTTATTGCCACGACTCCCTGCGAGCCGGTTTTTGCGCAGTCAGCACCACAAGGTAATGCCTCCGCAACGCCGGGCACGGCCAAGCCGCGCCACCTCACTATCAACAACAAGCAATGGACAGGCGACTTCGATAAGATGCTCGCGCGGCGGATGATTCGCGTCTACGCTCCGTTTTCTCGCTCGCTCTATTTCAACGATAACGGACGCGAACGCGGAATCGCAGTTGAGTTGGTGCGCGATTGGGAACGCTACTTGAACATCAAGTACGCCAAACAGCTAAGTAAGCGGCCTCTTACGATTTACATTGCTCCCGCGACGCGGGACAACCTTCTCCCATATCTCGGCGAGGGCCTTGCCGACGTAGCCATAGGTAATTTGACGGTCACCGACGAACGCCTAAAGGAAGCAGATTTCGTGCCTGGTGACGAGGGCCGCCGCACCATCAACGAGGTGATCCTCACCGGTCCAAAATCGCCCGAGCTCAAATCGCTCGACGATCTCGCGGGCAAAAAAGTGCACGTGCGCAAGGCGTCGAGCTACTACGAAAGCCTGCAGACGCTCAATGAACGATTCAAACGTGACGGCAAGCCGCAAATCCAACTCATTCTGGTTCCCGACGCGCTGGAAGACGAAGACCTGATGGAGATGCTCGATGCTGGATTAGTCGAGTTGCTGGTCGTCGACGACTGGAAAGCGCATATGTGGGCACAAGTATTGCCCAAAATCAAAGTGCGGACGGATCTCGTCCTGCGCGCCGATGCGAAGACAGGCTGGGCCATCCGCAAGGACAGTCCCAAGCTCGCCGCCGAAATTGACGACTTCTTCCGAAATTGGGCGATGAAGCAAGGCATGGCCGATTATCGTATGCGCACTTACATGAGCAAGGTCAGAGGACTCAAGGATCCCACCGCCAGTGCCGAGTACAAGCGCTTCCAATCGACTCTGGCGTTGTTCAAGAAGTTTGGAAACCAATACGGCTTCGACCCGTTAATGCTGGCAGCGCAGGGCTATCAAGAGTCGCAACTCAACCAGAACGCGAAGAGCCAGGTAGGCGCGATAGGCGTGATGCAGCTGATGCCCGCTACCGGGGATCAGATGAAAGTCGGTGACATCCATCTGACTGAGGCGAATATCCACGCCGGCGTAAAATACATGGATCAGCTGATGAATACTTACTTTGGTGACGTTCATTTCAGTGAAGGCAATCGTCCGTTGTTCGCGTTCGCGGCCTATAATTCTGGCCCGGGCAACGTCGCCAAGGCTCGCAAGGAAGCCGAGAAGAGAGGGCTCGATCCGAACAAGTGGTTCAACAACGTGGAACTCGTGATCGCCGAGAGAATCGGAACAGAAACCACGACCTACGTGCGCAATATATACAAGTATTACGTCGCTTATAAGCTTACGCTCGACGCCGAGACAGAAGCCGAGAAGGCGCGTTTGCAGGTCGCGCCCAACCATCGCTGAGCAGCCACGAACCCAATGTGTCCACGAATTTCCGAAGCCTTGGGCATCGATTTCCGGATTCGGTATGCTGTCACATCCCAAAGAAATTCGAAACCCCTGATTAACGCGCCTGGCGGAAGTGCTACCTCAAGACTCCGGCTGTCCGAGCTATCGGGACCTAGCGCGTCGCTCTCGTTTCTTCTCCGAATGACGCCAGACCGGTGCGACGAAGGTAGCCAAGAAATTCAATTCGCAGGCGGTCGCGCTAGGATAGCATGCGGCTTTGACCCACTCGGCCCAGGCAAATAAGCGGATTACTCTCTTTTTCCGGAGGTCTTCCATGCGAGAACTCTTTTGTTGTGCGCTGCTTCTTCTGCTGCCATCTTTTTCAGCGGGCCAATCGTTGCGGCCTGAACAACAAGCACGGCCGAGCGAAGACCCACCAGCACGATCCACCTCCTCAGAGGCGAAGCCACGTTTGAAGATCGGCGTCGCTCTGGAAGGTGGAGGTGCTCTTGGTTTAGCTCATATCGGAGTTCTTCAGTGGTTTGAAGACCACCATATCCCGATCGATTACATTGCGGGAACCAGCATGGGCGGCCTGGTGGGGGGCCTCTATGCCACCGGCAAGAGTCCCGAGCAACTGAAAACCCTCGTCGAGGAGCAGAAATGGGACTTGATCATCCAAGGCGAAATCCCGTTCGGGGATTTAACTTTCCGGCGCAAGGAAGACCTGATCGCTTACCCGAATTCGATTAAGCTGGGACTTAAGCACGGGCTTTCTCTGCCCAGTGGACTAAACACCGGCCACGACATTAGTCTCCTGATCGACCGGGAGACATTGCCTTACTCAAATCTCCGATCGTTCGACGACCTGCCGATTCCATTTCGCTGCGTCGCCACGGAACTGGTGAGCGGCAAAGAGGAAGTGTTCTCCCACGGCCAACTCGACCAGGCGTTGCGCGCGACTATGTCCCTTCCCGGCATTTTTTCTCCTGTTCGCGAAGACGACAAAATCTATGTGGACGGAGGTCTGGTCGGGAATCTGCCCACGGACGTGGTCCGTAAGATGGGTGCCGACATCGTCATAGGCGTTCATCTCGAAGTAGCGCCGGGAAAAGCGTCCGATATCCAGTCACTCCCGAGCGTCCTCGGACGGTCCATCGAAGTTGTCATCCGTGAAAACGAAATTCGCGGAATGGCCGGTGCCGATCTGATCGTCAAGGTTAACCTGCAGGATTTCACATCCATGGATTATCAGAAATCTCTGCCCATCATCGCCAAGGGCAAAGAAGCCGCGGCAGAGAAAGCTAAAGTGCTAGCTCCTTACTCGCTCGATAACGCCGACTGGGCCGCTTACATAGCCAACCGTAATTCCCGGCGGCAAACTCTCGTGCCCATTCCTCAGTTCGTGAAAGTCGAAGGTGTAGACCCGCTAACTGAGAAAAGTATTGAGCGCTTTTTGCATCCGCTGGTAGGGAAACAGATCGATACAAAATCCCTCGACCAACTGCTCACTCGGCTTGCAGGGATCGGGAAATTCAGCAGCGTTGGCTACAGGTTGGGCCTTGTCGATGATCAAGAGGGCTTGGTTATAACAGTCACCGAAAAATCTTACGCCCCACCGATTCTTCAGCTTGGCTTCCAAGTGGATGGCACGCAGACCGATGACGTCACCTACACACAGGCAGCGCGCATCACAGTAATGGATGTCGCCGGTTTTCGTTCGGAGTGGCGCACTGATTTTTCCTTCGGCAACACCTATGGCATCGCAAGCGAATTGTACAAACCCCTAACCGCCGTGAGCAGATGGTTTGCCGCGCCGCGAGCCGAAGTCAGCCAGACTGCGTTCCGTATCTACGACAAAGGAAATCCCCGTGCGGAATACCGGCTTCGCAGCGGCGGGGGCGGTGCCGATATCGGTTACGGATTCAGCCGATTCACCGAGGTTCGCTTCGGCTATGAAATTGGTTACATCGGTGCGCTACTGCGCTTGGGGACTCCAGACTTTGCATCCCATAACGGGCAAGCCAGCTATGGACGCGTGCGCTTCATTACTGACCACACCGATAGCCCCGTCATTCCCCGCAGCGGTTACAGAATTGAAAGCAATTTCCGTGCGTTTGACCATTACCCGTCCGCCACGGAAACGATTCCTGCTTTGGACGCGCGCATTGAATTTTTTCAACCTATTTCACGCCCTGCGTCTGTTTTCTTAATCGGATCGGGCGGCACCACATTCGGTAGAAATGAATCGGGCATACCTTTGTACTTTATCGGCGGGCTCTCCACGTTGTCTGCCTATGGCAACAACGAACTGAGCGGAGAACAATTCTATGCCTTTCGTGCCGGGTACCTGCGCGACATCTTCACCTTGCCGCCCTTCGTAGGTAAGAAAGTGTACGCCGTGGCCTACTATGACTTCGCTAAAATGTACGGCGACATTAATGAAAGCAGATTTCCAAACGATGTCGCCGCTGGAGTTGTGACGGAAACTTTTATCGGGCCGCTTCTTATTGGCGGCAGCCTGGGCGACACGGGACACCGCAAGTGGTTTTTCCAGTTGGGCCGGGTATTCTAGTCGATCTGAGTGAAAACGCTTCGATAGTAGAACGAGAACCGCCGACGACACAAAAGGTCACATGAATGTCCGCTAATTCGAATTCCTGGATTAGAAAGTGTCTGCGTGTGACGGGCGCGATACTGCGATGGCTGGTTCTGGTTGCCATCTCTGTTTGGGCGATTGCCGCGTTGTATCTCGATTTCCCAACAGTGTTTCTGCGCCTTCCGTTCGCCGTGATCTATGCGCTCTGTGTGATCGCCGTTGTGTGTTTTCTGAAACGGCGGTGGGTCAAGATCGTGGCGGTTGCTGGATTATCTCTGATCGTCCTTACCTGGTGGTTGTCGCTGAAACCATCCAATGACAGGCCCTGGCAGCCCGACGTTTCGCAAATCGCATGGGCGGAAGTCAAAGGAGATCATGTCACCATTCATAATGTCCGTGATTGCGCTTACCGCGCCGAGTTTGACTACACTTGCCAGTGGGAGAGCCGTTCGTACGACCTTTCTGAGATGCGCGGCATCGACGTGTTCGTCACCTACTGGGGCTCCCCCTGGATCGCCCATCCGATTGTGAGTTTCCAATTCGGCGGTAACCAGCACATCGCTTTTTCCATCGAAACGCGCAAGGAAATCGGCGAGAGTTATTCCGCCATTCGCGGATTCTTTCGTCAATATGAGCTGATCGAAACGGTCGCCGACGAACGTGACGTGGTCCGCCTGCGCACAAATTACCGCACTGGCGAGGACGTCTATCTCTTCCACACCACCGCAGGCCCAGCCTGGTCCCGCAGCCTGTTCCTGGAATATCTCCGCCAACTGAACGAACTGCACGACCGTCCGCGCTGGTACAACGCGTTGACCAACAATTGCACGACAAACATCTATACCAACAAAGCTGCTGCCGATGGCTCTACTAAATCGTCGTGGGACTGGCGCACTGTCCTCAACGGCAAGGCCGATGAAATGGAATATGAAAGAGGAGATTTTGCTGGGAACCTGCCATTTGCGGAGCTTAAACGCCGCGCTTACATAAATCCCGCAGCCAGAGCAGCGGACGGCGACCCTGATTATTCAGAACGCGTCCGCGAAAACCGGCCCGGCTTTGAAACCGCGCCTTGATATTCACCGAACTGACGGAATGCCCGCAAGTCATTGCCACATCTCGCGGTTGCCTGTTGGTTGGGATTTATTCCCCAACAAGCAAACGGCTAACCGCCCGGTGCCTGATTAACCCGCTCACACGGGCAACTGGACTGCCCGCTCAAGTGCCCAAAGACATTGTGCTTTTTGAAGCGATAACCACAGCACTTGGGGGCAAGCAAATTCTCAATGATTACGCCGCGGGACAAAATGGGGATTTTGGGCCGTGAGGGTTTTTGGGCAAGATTATTTCTTGGCCCTATCTCTGCCAGTCAGGACTATTCGCTGTCTCCTCTTCGCCTGTTTTTCGTTAGGTCGAAGCGAGTCGTTAGGCGGAGGATTTGTACCATAATAATCTAAAATCAAAACGTGATAGCCAAGCTGCTGAAGAGTGAACCGGGGCCTCACGGATGGACGCGCCGGTCATTCTAAACCGTGGCCCTGCAAGTGATTTGGGAAGAAAATGCTATGGAATGATAAGTTTTTGGCGCATCTGAACGCTCGCGATTCTTGTAAGTCTGTAGCGGCTTATCTGAACTGCGAGTCCTTAGCGACGAGAAGTGCCGAGGAATCTGATGTAGAATCGGCCCCGGCGTCGCCCCGCGGCATAGCTGCAGTCTGACAACCGCTTGGCTCGCGGCCAGGATCGAACTGGGACTATGGCAAGGAGAAGTGCATGAATGCTCGAAACAGCAGAGCCTCCTTGTTCGTGTTGACCACGTTCGTCTTGTGCACTGCCGCGACTGAGCTTCACCTCGCCGATAAGATCGGCCTTGAGCATTCACGCAATTCCATCATCCACATCGTCGCCCAGATTCAGAGAGCGGACTACGAAGGCGACCGCCCAGCTCTGAAGCGCCTCCACGACGAGCTCGCGCCCATCCCTGAAGACAACAAGCTGGCATCGCGGGTGCTCTACTGGCGTGGATTTGCGTTGTGGCGCAGAGCGATTAACGGCTTCAACGAATCCCCGACCCCGACTGATCTGGAAGCGGACCTCACGCAGGCGGTCAGCGATTTCAACGACGCCATTGCGCGGGACCTTGCATTCGTCGAACCTAAGATTGGAGCAGGCTCTTCTCTCGGCTACCTGATGTACTTAAACAAGAAAGACCCAACCCGCGTTCAGGAACTGCTCCAACAGTCGAGTCCGCTCTTGAAAGAAGCCATGGCAACAGCCCCAGACAATCCTCGTCTGCTCTGGGTGCTCGGCCCGATTCGTTGGTCGTCGCCTCCAGAGCGCGGAGGAGGCCAGGACAAGGCGATTGAACTTTACAACAAAGGATTGGAAGTGGTTCGCGACCATAAGCGCGGCGTGGTTGATCCGCTGGAGCCCTCATGGGGAGAACCCGAGCTGCTGATGAGTCTCGCGTGGTCGAATCTGAACCGAACCGCGCCTGATTTGAACGCCGCCGAGCAGTATGCGGGGGCTGCCCTCAAACTGGTTCCTTACTGGCACTACGTCAGCGACATTCTGATGCCCCAGATTCGAGCTGCCCAAGCCAAAGCCCTCAAGCCCTGAGCATGTAACTGGAGCGGGGACGCGGTAGGGACGATCATCACTGATCGCCCCCCGCACAGATCCGTACAAGCGCTTCTACGCATACGGCTCCCACCTTGGATGAGTGGCGGGGATTGGGATGCAGAACGCGTGGAGCTGGAAGCCACCGCGTGAAGATCGGTAGGAGCCGATCCCACTGGTCGTTGACTGCGGCGGCGTAGCGAGACTCAACGTGTCGATGTTTCCCGGGATCGCATGGTAGCGGTAATAGCCCGTCGCAACCTTTCGTAGCCGTGCACCGACTACGCAGGACCGACTGCTCGCTCGCGAATATCGCGATGCCTCCTGCAAGATTCGGGGCCAAGATGGAGTCGCTGTCTCCCTTCTTGTAGGATTTTTTCATTCCTTACAGCATGCCGGTTTATCCCGGCGCACCC
>Ga0070765_100000152_pt1 | contig 43373 bp, 49 predicted proteins | sample HubBroMetageWFT5_FD_71516 | JGI IMG/M metagenome (GOLD analysis project Ga0070765, IMG submission 71516) | Warmed and freeze-thawed soil microbial communities from the Hubbard Brook experimental Forest, New Hampshire - Hubbard Brook CCASE Soil... | ecosystem: Environmental > Terrestrial > Soil...
GAATACGGAGGAGATCCGAAGTGCGGTTGCGGCGTGGTTTTCGCACTGAAGCCCAATCCGAGTGCAGGCGCACAGTTGAAGGTTCTGCACACGTTCGAAAACAATCCTTCGGGCCAACCTGTCGGCGGACTGGTTTTCGATCCCGCCGGAAATCTCTATGGAACCACTACAACCTATAACGTGTTATTTCAACTGGCTCCGAACGGACAAGGCGGTGCGAGATTCACCAACATCGTGCAATTACAGGGCGTTTTCCCTGCAGCCTCGATGATTTCAGACTCCGCCGGCAAGCTCTATGGCACAACGAGTGGCGGCGGCAACAACTATGGCACTGTGTTTGAAGTGACTCCGTAATACTTCAGAACGACAACATAAGGGCGCATTCCCCAAGTGCGCCCTTTGCGCTTAAGTCGCCGAACCTGCAGCTTTCTGGAATCGCGTCGTGACCGCTCTGGCGTAGCCAATGTTCTGTTTTTGACGGAGCAATTGCGCTCGGATGCCCCATCCTAACCTGAGCGTTCCTTCGCCGCGAGCGGCTGGACGCCTCTTTCACCAATAGGTGAAAGTGAAGTTGTCCACGTAAGTGGTATTCGACGACTGCTGGTAGTTTCCGTCCATCTGGTAGTTGACCGTGATGCCCCACCAGTTATTGGGAACCGAACCCGCCTCATAGTACTGGTTTATGTTACTGGTCTCGCCGTTGAGGGTAATCGATTGGAAGAGCAACCAATTGTCAGATTCCCGCTGCACTTGAATCGTTACGTGGTTCCAGCCGTTGTTAACGGGATTACAGCCGGCACCAGTGGATACCCATTTCTGGTTGAGGTTGTCCCAAATGTCCCATACTCTTCCGCCTCCGATGTCGCACTGGTTGCCCCAGATCAACCCCAGCCCATCAAAGTACATATTGATGTCGAACTCCAGGGCTTGTGTCACGTCGAGGTTCGTGACGTAGAACTGGGCATCATAAGTGAAGTTGTGCAGGGTCGGAAGCAACGTGTGACCAGAGTCGGGCAGTTGTTGGGTTGAACCCTGGCCAATCAACGAATTGCTCCACAAGACATCTCCATAAGCGGTGGTGCCGCCGATGTTGAACTGAGTAGAATTTCCGCTGAGTGAGGGTGTTTTGATTCCTTGCGACATTGACCAAGTCACTCCCGGACACGGATACGCACACAGGCCATAGTCTGGAGGCAACTCACCCCAGCTTTGCCATCCACCTGTGGACTGTAAATTGGATATAGAAGTTCCGGGCGACTTCACCGCGACGGTAGTGGAGGCCTTGGCCGAGCCGCCCGCTCCCTGCGCTGTCGCAATGTAGGTGATAGTTGCGTTCGGCGTAACCTTCGTCGATCCGCTGGCTGGGAAGGCACCCAATCCCGGAATGTTTACCGACGTTGCGTTGGTCGTCGTCCAACTCAGAACCGCCGTAGCGCCGCTGCTGACGCTAGTGGGTTGAGCTTGGAATGAAATGGTGGGCGGAGGGTTCTGGGCCGGTGTGACAGTGACCGTGGCAGATGACGCAGCCGTCCCTCCCGCGCCTTTCGCTGTAGCTGTGTAGGTGGTGGTAGAACTCGGCGTGACTTTGACCGATCCGTTCGTCCCAAATGCTCCCATTCCAGCGATGTCCACTGAAGTAGCATTATCTGTGGTCCAGCTCAGAACTGCGGCGGTCCCGGTGGTAATGCTGCTCGGCTTCGCGCTGAACGCAATTGTGGGAACCTGGCTGGTCGAATTCTGTGGCGGGGCCATCGACCCTCCAGCACATCCAATGGTGGCAATCAGACCTCCAAACAGAAAGATGAACCCTGATATGCGCAGGACAAATCGCATAGAAATCCCTTCCTTTGAAAAGTTGTCAGGCGAAGTGACGAAGGTCAGTCTTGGGGTGACTCGAATCCGACGTGGCTGTAACTCTTACCCGCAAGAACACGCAACCAAATATTCAGAGATGTAACATGAAATTAAACCCGTCTTCGAAAGCGCAAGTCAAGCCCGTAGCACAATTTTCTTGTAAAATTTTGTTCTATTCACGAGGGACCAATCGCGGCTTGCACGTACCCCTTACAGCTTTCCCTGTAGTTCTATTCATGTAGCTGGACTGCACGGAAAGCAGAATAGGTTCATTGGAAGCACGTTAGGGTACTTCATCGCTTCCGCACATTCTGCGGTACGGGCATGGAGGTCTATGCTGCTCCTTTCGCTTTTCTCGTTGTTTCATTTACAACTACCCAAGTCATGATCAACCATCGCTGATACTGCATGGGCTTCGAACTGCTATTTACAAATTGAGCGTGACGCATCGACACATGCTTTTTCCCCGGCAAGCTTGAACACCGTGCCGTCGCCGTTAGTGCCGCCTTCCCATGTGGTGCCGTACAGGTTGCCCGCCGCGTCCTGGATCAGTCCGGCAACGGGTTCCTCCCCGTCCGTACATTTCGACCCGCCCTCAGCGCAGAAGCTGTAGAGCACCGTCTCGCGACCCGTATTGTCCACTTTGAATGCCGTGCCACCATTGACACTATTGGCACCACCATATTCTGTAGTGCCGTACAGGTTGCCCGCCGTGTCTTGGATCAGACCAGCAACGGGGCGACTGCCGTCTTTGCAGTTCGTACCACCCACAGAGCAGAAGCTGTAGAGCACAGTCTCGTGCCCCGTTCCATCCAGTTTGAACACCGTGCCGTTGTTGTTCGCGCCGCCGAACTCAGTAGTGCCGTACAGGTTGCCCGCAGCATCCCGGAGCAGTCCAGCGGAGGGCTGGGCCCCGTCGGTACATTTCGATCCACCCTCAGCGCAGAAGCTGTAGAGCATTGTCTCGTGACCTGTGTTGTCGACCTTGAACACCGTGCCACCGTATTGACTGTTGGCACCGCCTTCCCACGTGGTGCCGTACAGGTTGCCCGCGGCATCCAAGATCAGACCAGCGTGCGGGTAGTTACCGTCCGTACACTTCGCCCCACCCTCAGAGCAGAAGCTGTAGAGCACCGTCTCATGACCAGTGCTGTCCAGCTTGAACACCGTGCCACCGCCGTAACCATTGTCACCTGTCCCTGAACCTCCACCCCCAGAAGTGCCGTACAGATTGCCCGCAGTATCCTGGACGAGACCTGTGGTGGGGATCTGACCGTCGGTGCAATGGTCACCACCCACTGAGCAAAAGCTGTAGAGCACCGTCTCGTGGCCCGCAGTGTCCAGTTTGAACACCGTGCCGTTATTGTTAGCACCGCCGAACTCTGTGGTGCCGTACAGGTTGCTGTCCGCATCCTGGATCAGGCCAGCAACAGGCCACACCCCGTCCGTGCAGTTCAGATCTGAGCAGAAGCTGTAGAGCACCGTCTCGTGACCAGTGCCGTCTAGCTTGTACACCGTGCCATTACCGTTAGCGCCTTCTTCCTTTGTGGTGCCGTACAGGTTGCTGTCCGCGTCCTGGATCAGGCCAGCAAAGGGGAACCCGCCGTCCGCGCAGTTCGTAGCAGAGCAGAAGCTGTACAGTTGGTTGAAGGTGTAGCCTTGCGCGCCCGCCGGGACGGCAAGAGCGAACCACCACAACAGCGAAACGAGTGTAAAAGTACAAAGACGGCCAATACGGATTTTCATTAACTTCCCTCAGTTTGAAGATCTCAGTTTTCTTGAGTTGCCGTTCGCCGAGCGCAGCAAGAGGCCGAGTTACTGACGAATCCTGATTCGGAATCTTCTCAGGGTAGGTTCCAAAACAGCGCACGTATTATGCACCTGTTTCCAATATTGCGATAGTGTGAAACAATTTTCACCTTCAGTTAAGTTAGTCAGTTCTTGATCGCTGCTCCGGCCCCTTCAGCATCGCGGTCAGCCATAGGGGTAGAAGAAAGTGAAAATTTGGGTCATAACCGGGAGGGTCAGGAATTTCTACTTGGTGTAGGGGCTTTCATGGCGAGGCATTTCCACTGATCACGTAGTGCATAACAGGCCTGTTGACAACAGTTACTTCCCTATACCGTCGTCCGCCGCAATCTTCTTATTCCACCGACAGAGGCGGTCCAAGAAGCTCCAAGCCGTAAGTACGAAAAAACTCCTTGTCATTTGCGTCATTAGGATTCGAATATGCACTGCCGCGCCGCTTCATCGTTTCCCGGAAGAAAGCCTCCATTTTGTTGGCAGGCGCGAAGGCGATCAGCAATTTGCCCTGGGTGCCACCCACGAATGCCCAGGCATGAGGCACCTCGCGTGGGCCGAGAATTGAATCGCCCGATTTCAACTGGAAACGCTCCGACCCGATCTCAAATATGTATTCCCCTTCAACTGCGTAAAACCACTCATCCTCATTGTGGTGCAAGTGACGCGGCGGCCCGCCCCGCTTGCGATTCGTGTGCTCCATGACGAAAAGGCCACCGCTACTGTCCTGGGTTGACACCTTGAAGTCGGTTGAGCTGAGGCCCAGGCTGTGGCGCTCGCCAAACCGGTCCTCACCTGCCGGAACGCGGGTAGCCCCTTCAGGAGTTGAGGTCTTGATGGACTGCCCCGCTAAAACTAATGGAAAAGCCGCCATGGCTGCGCCAAGGAAGGAGCGCCGTCCCATATTATGCATCTTGGTAATCCTCCTGTTCTCGACCAACCCTTCACGCGGTTGCCGGAAGCTCTATCTTGCCGAAGTATAATCTGCGTGAGCACGTCCAAGCAGCCTTACCTGTTCCCAAACGCCATGAATGACCTGAAGTCGCCGCAGCCTGGCATCGAGCTGATGAACCGATTTCGCGCGTTCCACCAACATCATCCAACTGGTCGTCGCCAGAAATTTGTATAATTCGCCTGGAGCGCTCCACCAGCTTGCTTGAGGGAAGAAAATGCGCAGTTGTACTGCTTTGCTTTTGTTGCTGTGTCTGCTAGGTCGCACTGCGGCGCAGAGAACCAAAGCACCGTCTGCGCCAGCCTCTGTCTCGGGCGCTACTGAGCCGGTTCCGGCTACCTTCTTCGGTTTGCACATCAACCACGCCCCGAGCAAGTGGCCGCCATTTGCCTTCGGTTCTTATCGCTTCTGGGACGACGGTGCACGCTGGCAATTGATCGAGACAGCCCCGGATAGATTTGAGTGGAAGGTTCTCGATTATTGGATTGAAAAGATCAGCTCTCATGGCGTCAAAGATGTCGCCTATCCTATCGGCGGGAGTCCGCCCTGGGCCGTCGACGTGCAGGGCGGCGAAAACTGCGACTACGGAACACCGGGCCGAGCGCGGTCACCGGGGCCGGGTTTCTGCAAACCTCCCAGGGACCTCAATAGCGACGGAACCGGATCGAACCTGATCTGGCGCAAAGCCGTTACCGCCATTGGTGAACACTTCCAGAAGAGCCCGGTTCGTGTTTCCAACTGGGAGGTCTGGCAGGAATTCATCCGCCGTGGCGGCGAGAATTTGACAGCCGCCTGGATCGGAACTAACCAGCAACTGGTGCGGCTCTCCGAGGACACGCGTTGCATCGTGACCGGCCGCGGACGAGTCACGGAAACCAACGAAACCTGCGAGCAAGTTCTCCGCACTGTCGGACGCAAGGAACCCCTGGATCCCGATTCCATTATCGTGTCCCCTAGTGGCGGACTGGGTCTGAAGGTGTGGGTGCAAAGATTCGCCGAGTATTGGGAGACACCAGGCGCCGCCGAATCCTCCGATGTTGTCGGGCTTCATCTTTATCCTTCGCAGCCCGAAGAGATCTTCGACCGCTTCGAAGCCTGGCATACCACTCTTCCCAAGGCCGTGGCGGCGAAACCGATATGGTTGACCGAAGGAGGTTGGCACCGCAATAGCATCACCGATCCTGATATGCAGATGGCTTTCGTCTCACGTTTTCATCTGCTTGCTCGGGGAATTGCGGCGGGGCGCGTCTACTGGTACTCATACGACACACCGACCCAGGGCGAGTTACTGGATACGAAAGCCGGTGACGCTTACCAGCGAGTGTATGAATGGATGGTGGGGAACACTTTAACCCGTTGCGGAAGAGAGGGCTCAGTTTATAGCTGTAGTCTCACCCGCAGCGACGGCACGCCGATGCTGGCCGTCTGGGATGTTTCCCGGAACTGCTCCGATGGCCGATGCTCGACTTCGAACTACAGAGTTCCGCGCGGCTTCACCGTCTATTTCACGCTCGACGACGCCAACTCCATGCCAGTCCGTGGAGGCACGGTGCAAATCGGCGCGAAACCCATTCTCTTGTCAGGAAAGTAAGGAGTACCGAACCTTCAGAGTCCCGGCCGGAACCCGAGGCCGCCCATCCTCGGCGGTCAGCGACTCAGAACCCTAGCGTGATCCGTGGCGAAACGACTGCGATTTGGAATGCCTGGAAAATCGTCGTGTCGTACTCCCGTGCAAGAAGCGGGATAGGCCGCGTGGCATTCTACTCCAGGTTCCTGCCGATGCCGGTGCGGATGGCAGACCGGGAGTGCTCCGATAGAAAAAGCTGCTTCGCAATATCGAGATCAGGCGAGATGGGCGTATGATGGTGTCGTTTTCGAGGTAAAAAGGAGATTCCGGATGGATTGTCTGTTTTGCTCTATACAAGAGATGTCTAACCCTTCTAATCCGGAGGACGAAATCATCGATGAATCCGAAAATTTCTACGCCAAGGCGGCTTTAGGCCACTTTGTCTTTGGGTATACGCTGATTATCTCCAAAGAACACTTTCTCAGCTTTGCGCATGTGCCCGAGCATCTATTCCCCGAACTTGAAGCCTTCCGAGACAATGTCCTCGACAAACTTCACAACATTTGCCAGCACGCGATCACCATACTGGAACATGGTGCCGTCAATCGTTGCCAGCGAGGGGGCTCATGCATCGATCATGCTCACCTGCACCTGATGCCTCTTGCCCCAGACTTATACCCTCTGTTAAGCGAGAGATTCGCATTCGGTGAATTGGGGTCTGTCAGCGAGTTGCGACGCTTCAAAGAAGCACAGATTCCCTATCTGTACTATCAAAGGGAAGGGCTCCGCAGTCACGCTGTCGAACTATCGCAAGATGTGCCCAGCCAACTGCTGCGGCGAATTGCCTGTCAAGCCTTGGGTGAGCCTGAGTTGTGGGATTGGCGCGACACGCCTCTGCGGGACGTTCTTCAACGGTTCAAGGGTGAATATAAGCGTCTCGCAGTCGCTGCCCCGAAAGGTAGTCGGAACGGCACGGATGGATGATGGATGAGGACAGTGCTGCTTGGGAACGCGATCTAGGACTGGGTGTCATTGAGCACATTGCGGGGCGCTTGAAACTTGCAATGGATCGCTACTTTTCGAACTGATCGGCAGCAGTCCGCGATGATTCCAATGGTAAATTGCCCATTTTGTCGAGAACTCCAGAGTGGCAGGCTGCCCGACTTTGTTGATGCGGATATCGGCTCCCGCATTTTGCATGAAACCAACCGGTTTGTCGTCATGGCTGATATCAGCCCCCTTGTGCCTGGCCATGTGATGATTGTGCCCAAATCCCACATTCTCTGCTACGGCGCTATTGAAGGCACCGCATGGGACGAGTTTCTAGGCATTGTGAACGCCACGCGCACGATCATAAAAGAACACTATGGTCCATCCGTGATTCTCGAGCATGGCACCAGGTCGGTCGACGATGTTGCTGATCATGTTTCACACGCGCACTTGCACATTGTGCCCGCCGCTATCGACATTCGTGACTCCCTCCTGAACTTCAACACCACCACGATAGCGAGTCTCTCTGATCTATCACACTGGGCCGCTCGTGACGAAGCGTACATCTACTTCGAGAGTTGCGCCGGCGAACGCATTGTTGCCGATCGAATTGTCGACCTTAAAAGGCTATTCTTCAGGTCGGAAATCGCGAGGCGGATCGGAATTCCTGATCCGCTTTGGGATTGGCGCCGTCACATCCTGAGCGACAATCTTCGCTCAACCGTAGAGACGCTAAGACATGCGAATTGGACGAGCTATGCAAGCTGCTGAAGTTGACGCCGTTCATCAACGCGTCTGGCAGGCAGTCTGTCACCATTGGGAGCCAAACAAAATTCATGGCCACGGTCCCGATCACGCCATGCGTGTGTATGCGATGGGACTCCAGCTTGCTGCGGCGGAAGGAGCTGACCCTCTCGTAGTGGGCGCCGCCTGTTACATCCATGACGCAGGAATGCGTCCCGATGTCGGTAGAGAAGGACACATCGAGCGATCGCTCCAGATCGCCTCGGCATTATGCGAGGAGATGCCCGAACTCGCCAGCGTCCGGGATCTTCTCTTGACGGCGATTCGCTACCACGAGGCAGAGATTGCGTTCCCGGCTCCGCTGCCGATGGAGGCAGCGTGTGTCCGTGACAGCGATACTCTCGACCGGCTCGGTTTCACCGGAATACGAATGACACTCCAGTATGGTGTCTGGATCGGAAGGCCACTGTGTCATCCAACCGACCCTCTATGCTGCGAACGAACGCCCGACCTTAGCGGCTTTACGATGGACTACGTGCGCTACTTAGAATCGCTTCCTCCACGTCTGATGACTCCTCTTGCCCGCAGTAATTCCGAGGAGAAACAAAAGCAGCATGATTTCTATTGCAGCGAATTCCTGTCATCGTTTCGACAGGGACGCATGCGCGATCATGAGGACGCGTTGCAGTTGGTTAGGGTCCACATGCAGGAGAAATCTCGCGTCGGATGAACAGCTCAGAACTTGTGCCGGCAGTGCCAGTGAAATGGAGGAAGTATCTTGCGCTTGTAGATTTTGGTTTCCAGTCCGCAGACGAGCTAGCCGCGGAGATTCGGCGCTATCCAAGAAGCAAAGTTCATCAGCTGGTCAGTGATATCACGTCCGATATTCGGCGCGATTCCCGGCGGTCTCGCCGTAGCCTGTACGTGGTGAAGTTAGTGCCTGCTGATCTTCAAGGTCAGCTTCCTAACTTCAGGGTGGAACGGAGTTCTCAGTTGAAACAGCTGGTTGCGTTTCTAACTGCTCACAGCGGAGTGAATTACGTCGAAGCGTGGTATTGCCGTACTCGTATTGATTCTGAAGTCTTCAGTGTGGCGGGCCGCATCGTCTTCAGCGCGGCTGACAGTGGAAGGACCCAACTGGTTGAGCAACTGTGGCGAGGTAGTCCTCGACTGCTGGAGACCTACGCTGATGATTTTGCGCTTCCCTATGTGAGGGCATCACGATATTCCTGGGGTTGGCCATACTCCATTGAGCATGTTCACCTTCCGCGGAAATCGGCGCTCAGCAATTTGCAGCTGAAATCTGAGTTTGGCTACTCCATGGGCTGTATCGAGCAAGAAAGTGAAAAGATCGCGGCGTTTTGTGCATTTCTCGACTCGTTTTCTTTCAAGGCCTATAGCCTCGAATACAAGATCGTTGCATCGCAACTCAGAATCATCGACTGGGATACACCAGACGATAAGCGAGTACTAGTGTCACAGGAAATTCGGGGACAGACGGACCGTTTCCCGTAACTAGTTTGCATCGCATCCCAAAGAGAACCGCAGGGCAGCGCACACTTCATTCATCCTTGCAGCACTCAACTGGGCCACACGTCTTCCTAACCGCTGTTGAGATACAGTCACCGCGTTGTGCAGGTTTACAGCGCACGGGGACTTCATGCCGTCTTCCTCATGCAGAATGACTTCCGATGGCACACCGCGAATGGTAAAAGTGATAGGGGCAACCGTGACCGTGGATAGATAGGCGATGGCGCTGTTGCGGGTGAGCACGAGGGCCGGTCGCTTCTTGTCGGGCGCGGCAAACTGGTAGAGCCGAACTTCACCGCGTGCTATTCTTCCGGCCACGCGGCCTCCGATTCCCAATCCCGCGCTTCCGCGTCGGCTTGCGACTGTCGTGAGTAGCCCTGGCGGTCGCGTTCTTCACTGGCTCGCATCTCTAAACGACGGAGATGTTCCCGCAGGGCATCGCGCACCAGAGCGGACCGGTTGCGTCTAGTACGCTTCGCGGCTTGGTCAGCAGCGTGTAAGAGCTTTTTATCCAGCACGATTTGAACGACTTGCATATGTGTAACCCATTCCACAGTATACTCCACATAGGAGATATTTTTCAACGCGAGCAGTTACATCGAGGAGTTAACGGGCGGGCTGCCTGCCCCCAATACGAGGAATCCAGGCTGAACACGAGACCGGGCTTGAGCGGGCCGCCCGCGGGTACTAGGATCACAGGGTGCGCATCTTTTGTGCTTGAACCGATATGAGCAAACTCCTTCCACCGCACGGCAGTTCTGAACTGAAACCGCTCTTGCTGGGAGGCCAAGCCAACCGCGATGAGACCAGGAAAGCCCAGGGGTTGAAGAAGGTTCCTCTAACCAGCCGGGAAACTGGCGATCTGATCATGATGGGTATCGGAGCTTTCACTCCGCTCGATGGCTTCATGGGCAAGGACGACTGGAAGAGCTGCTGCGACGACTACCAACTGCCCAGCAAGAACGGCCTGTTCTGGCCCATCCCGATCACGCTCTCGGCGGACGAAGCCCTGGCGAAATCCATCCGCCCAGGCGAAGAAGTGGCCTTGTGGGACGCGGAGACCGACGCGCTTGTGGGCACCATGAAAGTGAACGAGAAGTACACCATCGATAAGGAGCATGAGTGCAAGCAGGTGTTCCGCACCAACGACCCGAAGCATCCCGGCGTGCAGAAGATCATGCAACAAGGGCCGGTGAATCTGGCCGGCCCGGTGAAAGCGCTGTCCGAGTCAGTCTTCCCTGAGGAGTTCAAAGGGATTTATCAGCGTCCGGCGGAAGCCCGCAAGCTGTTTGACGATCGCGGCTGGAGCACGGTGGCGGTTTTGCAGCTCCGTAACCCGATGCACAACTCGCACGCTTATCTGGCGTGGATTGCCATCGAAGTCTGCGACGGAGTTTACGTGCATCAGTCGCTGGGCAAACTCAAGCCCGGCGACATTCCCGCCGATGTCCGCGTCAAAGCGATCGATGCGCTGGTCACCAAATACTTCCGCAAGGAACGCGTAATCCAAGGTGGCCACCCGCTGGAGATGCGCTACGCAGGCCCGCGCGAAGCCTTGCTCCACGCCACTTTCCGCCAGAACTACGGTTGTTCGCACCTGATCGTAGGACGCGACCACGCCGGCGTGGGCGATTATTACGGACCGTTTGACTCGCAGAAGATCTTCAACGAACTCCCGCCGGGAGCTCTGGCCGTCCGGCCGCTTTGCATGGACTGGACCTTCTACTGCTATGAATGCGGGCGCATGGCTTCGATGAAGACTTGTCCCCACGAGAGCAATGCGGTGATCGACGACAATGGCAACTACCAGGGCGGCGCCAGACTCCTGCTTTCCGGTTCACTGCTTCGCAAGCTGATGAGCGAAGGCAAGCCCGTTCCCGCGGAGTTCTCTAAACCCGAGGTGATCGCGGTTCTGAAGCAGTACTACGACACGCTGGAAGAAGAAGACAAGGTGGAAGTGAAGTTGCACGGTGCAGCCACGGGTGTGGTGAAGCCACGCTGAGAAGCACTATCTGAACTGTTTGACGTGCTCTTCCGATACCCCGTTTTCGCAGTCTGGACTCACAGTCTTCGGCGTATAGCGAGAGTATAATCCGACGGGTGTCGCCTAATGGACCCAACAGCGTACGAGTCTTCGAAACCTGCCGCAGGTGCGACTCTGGCTCCGGGGCCACTGTTCATCGTGGCCATGTGGCGTGGTGGCTCCTCACTTCTTTACGCCCTCCTGAATAAGCATCCCCAGGTCGCGCTGACTTTTGAGGCCGATCTTTGGCTGTTGCGCTCGGTGTTTCGCAAACCCGCAGCTTATTGCGATTGGGCAGCGCGTTGGGAACTTCGCTATGGCGCATTAACCCGGCACGGAATAGTCGCGAACGATCTGCCTCGCGGAGTGGCGGACTTTCCTACAGCGTTTACCGCCTTTCACCAGGCCTACGCTGCGCGCAAAGGTGCCGTGATCTGGGGAGACAAATCTCCCATCTACTATGATTCTCTGCCGGCACTCGCCAGACTATTTCCGCAAGCTCGGTTCATCATTCAATGGCGAGATCCCGCGGCGACCGCGAATGCGATTGCGCGCGCTGCCCAAGCCGGCGCCCCTTCGTACCAAAAGCGGGGAGTGTATCTGCGAGGATTGCTTGGGTACCAGGTTCTCAAGCGTGGGGTTGATACCCTTCTTTCCCGCGGACAACCCGTCTGCCAGATAACTTATGAAGAGTTGACTAGCGATACCGCGAAAGTCATGCGGGAGGTCTGCCGCTTTCTGGAGATTCCCTACCGCGGCGAATTGGCTGACCTCCGGGGTGCCGATCGATCCGCCATCTTCGAGGAAGAATTTTTTTCTCTGGTGCGCGGAGATGAAATAGTTAGTACGCCGCGCACGGTCATCCTCGACCCAGCAACTCGGCGGAAAATAGACGGCTACGTGAAGCTCTGGAAGCGCCGATATAACAAACAATGGCCGCCGTCCGTTCTGACTGATGCTGACGACGTTGCACTCCCCCGTTTACCACAAAGGGTTGGCAACCAGGTTGCCTATCGCGCGGTACGCGCCTTCGAACAATTCCGGGAGGTTTGCTTCGCCTATGCGCCCTTGACCCTGCTCCAAAGCTACCGTAGCCGAAGACCCGGCCTTCGATTCCCTGCTGACAAGCAAGCAGGGGATGCTCAGGGCTAAGATCGGGCTCGTAGCGGCACGCCTTACTGCGAGTGCGCGTGGTTGTGACGAGGGACAGCCGCGAGCAGAACCCTACGTTTGCCGCGGCCGGTATTCCACCTAAACGGAATCACTTCCTACCCCCAGCATAAACATTCCACGGTCGGTGGAATAAAAGAGCAACACTTTGGTTATCTCCAGTGATCGACAAACCGGTCGCACACTTCTCATCATAAGGAGCACAGCAGCTTGAAAAACACAAAGCAGCAATCCACCCGCTTGCAGGGAAAAGCCGCCGCGAGTCTCATCGCGCCGTTCGCACTTCTTTGTTTGTGTTGTATTTCTTCTCCAGCCGCCGCCCAAAAACCCAGCGTCGGACCGGGCAAGGTCGTCGTCCATACTGCATTTGGCGGCTTCATTGAGGGTTATGACATCGATCGAAACGGCACCGAAGGCATTCTCGCCGAAGCCGGAGGTTCCGCCGTCGCAGTAGAGACCTTCGATCAGGCGACTGGCAAGATTCTCAAAGTTGTGACCCAGCAGAAGAACACTAACAACGATTTTGTCAGCTTCGGCATTTTTGGTAGCAACGTTGGCTTGGTTGAGGAGGAGATTTCCGACGGTCAATTCGTAAACAAACGCGTCTACGGAACCATAAACCCGATCAACGGCGGCAAGTTTACCGGCAAATGGACGCCGCCTTTCACAAAGAACGACATCGTTTTTGGGGTGGCCGCAAGCCAGGGGTCGGCGGTCACGCCTGTGCTGTATTTTGACAATGGCGGCAACGACTTCAGCAGCCTCTTGATCAGCACCAACGTCGCCGGCAACACTTTCGGAAAACCGCTCACCATCCCCGATCCAATCTTCGATTTCGCCGGCGCTCCGGTGCTGGCTTATGACACCCAGACGAACCAAGCCGTTCTCGGGGGATCGAACGGGTGCTTTGGCTGCAGCACTGAAATCGGATTGGTCGATCTCGCCAACAGCGACTTCACCGAGTTTCCGGGCCTCGGACTTGGCTTCGTCAACGGCATCGCGGTGGATTCTTCCACTGGGATCGTCTGCACCACCACTGAGGACGACTTCAGCGTCGAGTTCTATAACCTCGCTACCCAAACTGGATTCATCGAAACGCTAAAGGACGCAGACAACCAGGTGTTCAGCGGCGGCGACGTGGAGTTCGATCCCATCCATAAACTGTTCCTTATCGGCCAGGAATTCTCCAGTGTCGATCCCGCCGGCGGCAGCAGCATTCTGGTGTATGACGAGCAAGGCAACTTCATTGAGGCTGTCAACAACCTGAAACTGCCAGCCAGCCCAGCTTACATGGCGCTGAATCCCGGTAAGCGCGCCGGGTATGTAATCGTCGCGCCAACGGGGACGGAACTGCAGTCGTTCACCTATTAAGTCACCTTCTTCATTGTTGGTTATTACAAGAGTGCCCCGCCCTCGTTTCTCTGCTTCTTGGAGAGACAGGGCGGGGATTGTCCCGATGTGTCAACTGTAACGTCATGCCCATCAAAAGGCGAAGGCATCTCGATTATCGATATCAGCAAGCCCGCTCTGCCGAAAGCCGTTGCGGTAATTCCATGGTCGGACCCAGCGGTGTCGGGCGGGATGACCTAACGGGTGACTTGGCGATCCTTGCCGAAAGCGACGTTGTGCCTGTGCACAGCACTGGGTCCGACCATGACCTTGTGGTTTGGGACTTGTTGAATCCGGCGTCTCCTCGAGTAGTGCAGAAGTTCTCGGGAGTGGTGAAGTGGCTTCAGGACGAGCGGAACTTCGTTTACGTCCTGATTGGCGAAAGATTACGGGTGGTTTCAGAGCCGGCGGATAGCCAGGCGAAGCAAACTGAGTCCACGAGCAGCTATGGGAGTGAGGAGTGGTACGGGCAAGAGCAATAAACCGCCGCAGGGGCGGCGTGGCAGCGAGCAACCACCCGTCCAAATTTTAGAAGAGGCAGAGTGATGGTGAATCCTTTCGATCTCAAGACGGTATTTCTGGCCAAGCACGCACAACATGTTGTGCTCATCCATTTCCCTATCGCACTGTTCATTTCGGCAGTGGGGTTCGACCTGATGGCGCAATGGACGAAGCGCCGTGGCTTGGCGGATGCAGCATATTACAACCTGCTGGTGGCAGCGATTTCAACGGTTCCCGTCCTCGCCACGGGCGTTCTGGCGTGGCAGTTCCAGCTCGAGGGCCAGAAACTGAAGGGCGTTCTCTTGCTGCACCTTGTATTTGCTTGCGTCTCGAGCCTGCTGATCTGGCTGGTGTGGCTGGTGCATTTCCGCGTGCGACGACGGACAGCAGTCTTGCCGAGCTACCGCTTGGCGCTTGAATTTCTGGGCGTCGGTCTCGTTGCGTTGACCGGGCACCTGGGTGGCTTCCTAAGCGGGGTAAATGGACCTGGCTAGATGGTCCGATGGCTCTCTCGGGGTTACCCGTAACATCTTGCTGGCAACCGCCAAGCCTCGCGAAAGTACCTTCTTGCAGTACGGCACGCAAGTAAGCACAGTAACCCGGCGAATTGGTATAGCGAAACAGGCGGGAATAAACGCTTATTTCGTGAGTTATGAACACTCAGAGGCACCCAGGAGCGTGCTGTGGGTGAAAAGAGGCTCCGAAGATGCGCTGATGTGGCACGCGGGCTGTCCGCCGTGAACCAAAATCCAAATAAAAAAGGACTAAGCAATGAAGATACATACATTTCATACGATCGCCGGCCTAGTAGCAATTTGCTTGGCGTTGGGCGTTAGCTCCGCACAAGCCCAGGCCGGCAGCCTGGACCCAACCTTCGGCACGGGTGGAACCGTAACGACCAGTTTCGCTGATGGCGTCGCAGGCGTCGGCGCCTTCGAGCAGTCTAGCGGCGACATTGTGGCGGTCGCACAGGTCGATTTCGTCAACCAGGTAGGCACTGGAATTGGCTTGGTGCGTTACACCTCCACCGGCCAGCTGGACACAACCTTTGGGACGAATGGCATCACGCTGACCATCTTCGCTGGCATTGCCTTTGACCCGTTCGGGTTTGCCGTGCAACCGAATGGCGACTTCCTGGTTGGAGGGGTAGCCACGAACAAGTCAGGTCTACACGGGTTCGGCCTGGCGCGTTATACGTCCAACGGTCTTCTGGACACAACGTTTGGAACCAACGGCCTGCTGGCCACCAAAGTCGGTTCCCGGTCCGATGCCCCCAGTGCGCTGCTACTACAACCCAACGGCCAAATCGTGATGGGCGGTTTCGAAGTTGCCGGCACCCAGGGGGTTTCGGGGATGACGTCACTGGTGCGGTACAACGCCAATGGCAGTCTGGACACCACGTTTGGCAAGGGCGGAATCTCGCTGGCGAGTGTCGCGTTTGTAGGGCCCGAGACGCTGGCGCTGCTCTCGAACGGCGACTACCTGGCCGTGGGGGAGGATACAGATTTTAATACTGGCCTGGTCGCGGAGTTCAGCTCCAAGGGAGTCCTGCTGCCCAATGTAACAACCGCAAAGGTTGTGGCAGCTATCACGTCGTCACAAAGCGCGGTTCCCAATGTTCTGTTCCAGTCCCCTACTATTTTCCAGCCAAACGGCGACTATGTTGTAGCCAGGACGAATTGCTCGTTTAATACGCACTGCGTAGGTAATTTTGGCACAAGACTCGGCGCGGGGCGTTTCCTCGAAACGGGGGAAACGGATACAACCTTCAACAGTAACCTTGAGTCATTCGACCTGAAACAGACTACCTCGGTGGCTGAGGCCGTCGCTCTCCAGGCGAATGGGCAAATCGTGATTGGTGGCCTTATCAACCAAGACGCGCCGATTTTCGGCGGCTTGATACGGCTCGATAGCAACGGCGAGGTGGATACCACCTTTGGCACCGTCGACTCGTTTGGCATCTGCTGCTCGGTGACAAGCGCCCAGACGTTCTTCGGCCTGCTGATCCAAACAGATGGAAAGATTGTTGCCATCGGCGGGCTCGATGGAAATCTCGCAGTGGCACGGTACCTGGCCAATTAGCAACCGCGCGCAGGGCAGTGTTACGGCAAGGAGCCTACGGGCCGAGCAACGTTCCTTCATCAAAACATTTGCTCGGCCTGACATTTTCCCTTCGTACCTGGAATAAAAGCGACTTCGTTTCGGTTATCAGCTCCGAAGGGTCAAAACCCTAACTTTACTCAAGCATCATTCCAAGAGGAACCATGAAACGCAGATTTAGCGCAATAATGCTTTTCGGGCTGACGATAGCCGTATTTCAAGGCGCGCCAGCAAATGCACAATCCACGACTCCCTCGATTTTTGAGGTCGTCCCAACCCCGAATCAAAACACCGTCAACAACCAACTTTTCGCAGCAGCGGCATCTTCCCCGAACGATATCTGGGCGGTGGGACACACCGTGATCCACTTTGATGGCAACGAGTGGTCCACGGTTCCAGCACCGGGCATCAACGGCGACTTTAGCAACGATTTGCTGGGCGTAGTCGATATTTCTCCGGCTTTGGCTTGGGCTGTGGGCAACGTGGGTGAAGTGGGTCATCAATTGATCCCCCCACAGCAAGTGATCGAACAGTGGAACGGAACCAAGTGGAGCGTCTTCCCAGGGCCTAAGTTTCCACCTAATTCTCAAGCGATCTTACAAGCCATAACCTCGACTTCGGGAAATGACATTTGGGCAGTTGGTAATTTTGGAATTAACAACAACGGGTTCGAGCTCTTCGAGCACTTCAACGGCACGGCATGGACGGCGAATGTCATAAAGCAGACTAACGCTCAAGAACCGTTGAGCGTGTCCGCCGATGCCCCCAATGATGCCTGGGCAGTGGGACAACAGTCTGGAGACCCTATTAAAACCTTCGCGACGCACTGGAATGGCACGAACTGGACGAGCGTGGGAACCCCCAACGTAGGCACGGGAAACGGTCATTTGAACGCCGTGTTGGCGCTGGCGCCGAACGATGTGTGGGCGGTTGGACTTTCCACGCCAACGGGGGCGCAGCAATCAGCCACGTTGACCCTGATCGAACATTTTGACGGTACGAGTTGGTCGGTAGTGCCGAGCCCGAATGTTGGACCGAATAGCGACTTTCAATCGAACCAGTTGTTGGGATTGACAGCGAACTCGCCAGACGACATTTGGGCATTTGGTTCATTTTTGTCAACTGACGGCATGCAAACTATGACACTAGTCTTGCACTGGGACGGCACCAGTTGGACGATTGTCCCCAGCCCCGATCCCACGAAAGGCTTCCTCACTGATGTGCTGTCCGCCGGCGTTGTTCCGTCTCCAGGGAACGTTTGGATTTTCGGGACCGCGGAGGAGGGACGAGGCATTGGCTTTGGAACTTTGGCTCTCCATACGACAAAAGGAGCAGATTCCAGCTTCTAGTCCAGCTGACGCGGCGGGCGCTCCAGGAATCCCGCCGCGGTATCCCTTAACTTTTCGGATGTGGCCCAATTCATTGCGGAAGGCCAATGCGGCGCACCAGATCCTGAAAGCGCGAGTCCGAGCGTAGCGGATCAAAGCCGGGCCGCAGGAGGATGCCTGGATTAAATCGCTGTTCATAACTCTTGTCGAGCCAGGTCATGGCTTGATCACTATTTCCCAGGGCCGCATAGATGATGGCGATTTCTGAGGAATGCGGATCGCCGGAGGCCGAGCGCTTCTTGAGATCGTTCAGTTGCTCCATTGCCGCTGCCTTCTGTCCCGACGCAGCGTAAGCGCGCGCTAGATTGGCGGTGAACGTCGGGCTGCCACCGGATAGCTGGATAGCCTTCTGAATTTCCGCGATTGCCTCTCCAAACATATGTTTTTCGAGATACCCCTGACCCATCTGGTTATGAGCTAGAGCAAAATTGGCGTCCATCTCGAGGGTCTTGCGGCTCTGTTGTATCGATTCGTCAGGAAGGTGCGCGATAAGAAGAAGCTCCGCCAAATCTGCATTGATAATAAGGGATAGCGGATCCAGGTTCTCCGCCTTTCTCATTTCGGCGATGGCCTCAGCGTTGCGTCCTAACAAGCTCAGGTGCCAGGAGTACCAATGGTGAGCGGTGGCATAGCCCGGGTTGAGTTCTATCGCTCTCAGGAACTCCTTCTCGGCAGAACCGAAATCCCAATCGAAACCCTCCAGGCAGAATGCCAGCGAATTGTGTGCTTCGCTGAGGCTGTCGTCCAGCTCCAGCGCTTTCATGGCCGCGGCCTTGGCTTTGGGCAGAGCTTCTTTTGGGGTCATCACCGCATATTGCCAATCTCCCAATAGAGCATAGGTGTCGGCGAGGCCAGAATAAGCTTGGGCGTATTTCGGATCCTCTTCGATTGCCTGGTTGAAATAAGCCAGGGCAACCTTCAAGCCGTTCGCCGTCCGCTTGTTCCAGAAATAGCGCCCTTTGAGATAGGATTCGTAAGCTTCCGGATTAAGAACCCTCGCGTTCTTTAGCGCAGCTTGTTCGTGCGGATTCAGGTTGATGCGAATTTGCTCCGCAATGGCTCGAGCTACCTTATTTTGGAGCGCCAGTGTGTCACGTACATTTCCCTCATAGCTCTCCGCCCACAAATGTTTGTCGTCTGGCGCTTGGATCAGCTGAGCCGTAATTCGAACCTGGTCGCCGGCCCGCAACACGGTGCCTTCTACCACTGCGTCCACGTTCAACTCACGCGCGATCTGCGGCAGAGGCTTGCGCGCTCCCTTGTACACCATTGCGGAGGTGCGCGAAATCACCCGTAAAGCGCTAATCTGAGCCAGATCCGTAATCAGCTCGTCGGTCATTCCGTCCGCGAAGTAATCTTGCGAGGCATCGCCAGAGAGGTTTTCGAGTGGAAGCACTACTAGGGATCCGATCCCCACTGACGCATCGCCATGCGGACGAAATAGCCAGACGGCGAGGGTCCCCAAAATCAGGACGGGAGCCAAGACCGCGATAACCTCACGTGTGGGCCAGAACCGACGTTTGGGTACAACCGGCGTGATCGTCGCCAACCGGATGGCACGAAGCTGATCCACCTGCTCAGTCTCGGGCTCCGGCCCAGGCACATCTTCGGCCACAGACACTGGTTTTGTTGGGCGGGTGTCGGCCTCGACGACCGACACCTCCGCAATGAAGCGATAACCGCGTTTGGGAAGAGTCTCGATATACCGTGGATTCTCCGCCGAGTCCCCTAGCGCACTCCGAAGCTTCGCGATCGCGATATTGACCGCCTGGTCGAAATCACCGAAACTCTCGTTGGGCCAGACTCGGCTGCGCAGTTCCTCCCTGGTGACGACTTCGCCCGGGCGCTCCAGCAATAACTCCAACAGCTTCATCGGTTGCTGCTGGACCCTGATTCTCACACCCGCCTTGCGTACTTCTCCCGACTGCAGAGAAAGCTCGTAGGTTCCGAATCGCACGACAGCGGCGGGCCGAGGGGATTCCATGTTGGATTTGGGCTCAGCAAGGAAGTCTAGCACTTCCAGATGCGGGATATATGTAGAGCTAACCCGTTAGCCATCAATTGTTTGGCTGGCAATGAACCGGCTATGGAGAGAAAACCTCGAGTGAATTGACGCCCGACAAGTGGCGCGTCAGATTGTGGCTGCGACCGGGCTTGAGACTGATTTGGAGGCACACATGACGCGTTTTGGATTTGGCTCACAAGGAATGGCCCTCCTCGGGCCTTCATCTTCACAAAGTGATCTGTCGTTCGAAGATTTGGCCATGCCTCTGCTCGATTCCCTCCACAACTTCGCGCGCTGGATTGCCCGCAATCCGAACGACGCGGAGGATCTCGTACAGGAGACCTACTTGAAAGCCTTGCGCGGTTTTGCCTCGTTTGAGCCGGGCACCAATTTCAGAGCGTGGATGTTTCAAATCCTGAGGAACACCTTCTGGAGTTCGTGTTCCAAGCTCGAGCGGCGCATGACGGTTGCTGTGGACTTGGAAGATGAAGGACCTGCATTGGCCGTCGAGAACAAGACCCCGGAAACGCTTCTAATGAAACGGTCGGATTCCAGCTTGCTGCTGAACGCCATCGATAACCTACCGGTGCACTACCGGGAGACTCTCCTTCTTTGTGAAGTTGAGGAAATGTCGTACCGGGAGATCGCAGAAATCTTGTCGATCCCAACAGGAACCGTAATGTCACGTCTGTCGAGAGCCCGAAAAGCGGTTCGCGAGTCACTTTTTGGCCAATTGTCAACTCAGGGGGATCCAGGCGTTTTGAGGAAGTCGGGAACCGTTCCCTAGGCAACCGCAGAAGCTTCTGATCGCCCTGCGTTTTTTGCAGGGAATAAAAGCGGAAGGTGTCGGTTATCAACTCAGAACGCCACAAACCAGGGAGGGCAAATGCCGGACAAGAAGCAAGATCTCATCGATCAGAAGTTACAAGACCTCAACAACGATGGTGTTGACCGTCGCGGGTTCCTGAAGTGCATGGCATGGGCGGGCACAGGCCTGGTCTGGACTTTAAGCGCCGGTATTCCAGTCTCCCGGGCCTTCGCCAAAGACTATGGCAAGAACGCCGGCAAGGGCGCGGACTTCAGCTTTGTGCAGATCAGCGACAGCCACATCGGCTTTAACAAGCCAGCGAACCCGGACGTCACCGCTACTATGCAGACGGCGATCAACAAGATTAACGCTATGCCCCACACACCGGATTTCATCATTCACACCGGTGATCTGAGCCAGCTCTCGAAGCCGGGCGAATTCGACACGCTGGACCAGGTATTAAAAGGAGCGTCCGCGAAACAGATCTACTTTGTGCCGGGTGAGCACGACATGCTCTCCGACAACGGGGCGCAGTATCTCGAGCGCTATGGCAAGGGTACAAAGGGCACCGGGTGGTACAGCTTCGATCACAAAGGTGTGCATTTCGTAGGTCTGGTAAATGTGGCCAACCTGAAAGCTGGTGGCATGGGCTCGCTCGGCCACGAACAGCTGGAGTGGCTTGAGGACGATCTCAAGGGACGATCTGCCAGCACTCCGATTGTGCTGTTTGCCCACATTCCGCTGTGGACCATCTATCCGGATTGGGGCTGGGGCACTGACGACAGTGAGCAGGCTTTGTCTTACGTGAAGCGCTTCGGTTCCGTGACGGTGTTAAACGGCCATATTCACCAGATCATGCAGAAGGTCGAGGGCAAGGTTTCGTTCCACACCGCGATGTCGACCGCTTTCCCTCAACCTGCGCCGGGAACGGCACCCTCAGCCGGCCCGATGAAAGTGCCAGCGGAGCAATTGCAGCAAGTGCTGGGCATCACCGACGTGAACTATGTGGTCAGCGGTCGCAGTCTGGCCATCGTTGATTCGCCACTCGGGGGCTCGGATTCTTCGGCTTCAGGGAACGGCATGGGTCCCGGCGGTAGTTAACTCGACACTTTGAGTAGGCCGCTAATGGTGCAGACGAAACAAAAGAAGATCAACAAGAAAATGAAACTTCGAAAAGGAAACAAGAAAATGACAAAGAAAAACGCGTGGGTTGCGGGTTTGGCGGCGCCGGTGTTGATTGCAACGCTGTTGTTGTTTGTGGGATCACCGAGCGTCACGGCGAGTAATCAACCCTCCGGGGCAAACGCGGCGGTGAAAATCGATAATTTCGTTTTTGGGCCCCAGACGCTCACGGTGCCCGTCGGAACGACAGTTACCTGGACGAACAGTGATGACATTCCCCATACGTCGGTCAGCACGGAGGGTGTGTTCAAGTCCAAGGTGCTGGATACGGACGAAAAATTCTCCTATACGTTCACCAAGGTGGGTTCGTACCCCTATTACTGCACCATCCACCCGAAGATGACCGGCACGGTTGTGGTGCAGTAGGACACGATAGTTGTGGATGGCAATGCTAGAGAAACGCTTTTCAGTTTCTGACAGCAGCAATGCCTTCAAGAAAGGCGGCCATAAGGCATATGACTGCAATGTTGGCACAATTCGCGGGGTACACAGCGGCAAGCGATGATCTGGATCTGGTGCGTTCCACTCAGAACGGAGACCTATCTGCTTTCGAGCAACTCGTGAAGCGATACGATCGCAAACTCCTGCGAATCGCCCAACACGTAACCCATAACCTGGAAGACGCCCAAGACGTGGTTCAGGAGGCTTTCTTGAAGGCCTTCCAGCACCTGGACCAATTCCGAGGGGAATCGAAATTCTCAACCTGGCTGATTCGGATCACCATAAATCAGTCATTTATGAAGCTGCGAAAGCATGGTGCAGTAAGGGAAACGTCCCTGGACGACAATTTTCAGGCGGATGGGGACATGCTCCCCATGGAGGTAGTGGATTGGGCTCCCAATCCCGAACAGCTCTACGGGGCGTCTGAATTAAGAGACATACTGGTCGAGGCCCTGCGCGAGCTGCGGCCGAGCTTGCGACCGGTCTTCGTGTTGCGAGACATTGAGGGGCTATCGATAGAGCAGACTGCAGAAGTGCTGAACGTGAGTCGGGCCACGGTGAAGGCGCGGCTATGGCGCGCGCGGTTGCAGCTCCGGGAACGGCTGAACAAGTACTTCAACAAGTCAGCGACATCTACGCGAGTAGAGTTCACTTTGTACAAACGCATAACCCACTCCACGCCACATTCTGACCGTCTGATCGTGAATCAACCAAGCGCTACGTAGTCCAAGAAGGCCGTCAGTGTGCGACGGCTTTCTTTCCTGGAAGACGCGGATTTGACAATCAAATGACATCCCCTCCGCATCCCGCCGTTCCGCGCGACGTCTAACCACATACGTCGTGAAAAGCATTTGGCAACTAGGGCCCGGCAGGCCCTGTGTGGAATAAAGCCTCGCGATTGTAGTTATCAGTAAGTAACGACTAACAAAATTTCAGCAGAATCTTGCGAGGTCCGATTTTTTACATCGGTGGGCCGCCAACGATGGTCGCGGCGACGCGCCGGACGCTTAGTGAGGCGGGCGTAGATGAAGACGATATTCGGACGAAGAGTTTCCCGGCTATCGAGAATCGGGAGCGGGCGCGGCGTGGGTGATCAAGGTGTCTTTTCTTCCAATAAAGGGTTTTCTCGGTACCGGCGCTACTTTCGGGGCGGATCTCAACCTCGTGATCCAGTTGATCATGGGAGCCGCCTTGATCGCCGGCGGTCTTCTTGCAAAGCAGAAACGCTATAGAGCCCATGGCATTTGCCAGACGACGGTGCTTCTTTTGAACTTGTTGATGATCGGACTGGTGATGGGGCCGTCGTTCCAGCAACAAGTGAAGCCGGTGCTGTCGAAGGTTCTTCACAAGTGGTATTACGAGGCGGCGGCGATACACGCGGTTCTAGGGATAACGGCTGAGGTTCTGGGACTTTATATCGTCACCGTGGCAGGAACGGACCTTCTCCCGCAGTGGCTGCGGTTCAAGAACTGGAAGTGGTGGATGCGCACGGAGCTGGCGGTTTGGACGATTGTTCTGCTCAGTGGCGTGGGAACGTACTGCGCATGGTACGTGGCGCCATTCCGGCGGTAGTGTGGCGCAGGAAGGTAAGAATGCTGGAACTAACGATGTATGGACTTGTAGGGCTGGCTGCAATGCTGGTTATAGCGTTCTACTTTGCATGCCGTGATGAATTCCCACCGGTCCGAGAGAACTACTCGCTTCATTTGACCGATTTGACCGTCCATAGCGATCGCGGGCGGGCGGAGGTTTCTCGTGGCTGACGCGGCTGTCTCCCTACTGGCACAAGACGCGCACTCTATGCCGCTCCTCGCCCATCTGGAGGAGTTGAGGAAACGAATCGTCCTTTCGGTCGTAGGGGTAGCGGTTGGGTTCTTCGCCTGCTGGTCGTACGCTGATCGCATTTTCGGTTTGGTGCAGCGGCCCCTCATCCAGGCATTACGTCATCACGGGCTCGCCGGCGGGTTGGTGTATTTGAACCCAACTGAGCCTTTCAACCTCTATTTGGAGGTTGGGCTCGTCGCTGGATTATTTGCAGCCTCTCCATTTGTCTTCTATCAATTGTGGCTGTTCATCGCTCCCGCGTTGTATCGGCATGAGAAGCGATATGTCCTGCCCTTCGTAATCAGCACTGTCGGCCTGTTCGCAGCTGGAGGGCTTTTCGGTTACGAGATGGTCTACCCTGCGTCCCTCGACTTCTTAATCGGCTACGGCGAACGCTTTCAACCCATGATTACGATTGGGGAATATACGAAGCTGTTTGTGACAATTATCGTCGGCCTCGGCCTGATCTTCGAAATGCCGGTTCTGGTGTTCTTTCTCGCCCTGATGCGTGTGATTACGGCGCGCTGGATGTGGCGAAATTTCCGCTATTCCATACTCGCGATTTTTGTGGTCGCGGCAATGATCACACCGACCACCGACATCTTGAACATGTGTCTTTTTGCCGCCCCGATGATCGGGCTTTACGGTCTCAGTATCGGAGTGGCCTGGCTGGTGAGTTCGGCGCGACGGCGCAAAATAGATGTCAGCTAGTCTCAGAAGCGATCCCGACTGTGTGGCAAGAAACGCGATTGTTTCGCGCATCGGCATGCTTCTGAGATTCAGCCCCCGGCTAATTGACAATTAAATTACAACTCAGGCAAGTCCAGAGTTCTATTCCTGAATCCAATTCTAAAGTTCCCCAAGATACAAACGTTCGACGCGGCGGTATCGAACGGCTGTTTCATCAGGAAAAACATTTTCTGGAATTGGGGAATAGCGAGCGAGCAGCGGAGTTGTACATAACACTGGAACAAAAATCATGAAAAGGAAGTGGAGCAAAGCATGAAAGAAGAGAATTCTCAATCGGCTGTGGTATTGGAAACGAACTCATCTGAAACAACTCATTCTTCGACTGGAGAAGATGTTCAACGTCACTGGCAGGGCGTAGTGAAAAGACGTTCGTTCCTCAAGGGCCTGGGGATTGCCGGTGCAACGTTGTCAGCCGGCTCCTTACTGGTGGCTGAGGGTAACGCACAAACCGCGCGCAGCACAGGCAAGCTCTCCAAAGGCGATGTTGCGCTCTTGAAGTTCGCGGCGGCTGCGGAACTCATCGAGGCTGACCTATGGCAGCAGTACAACGAACTGGGAGGAGTCCAGGGAGGCAATCCGGCTTACATAGCCGCGCTCAGCAACCTTGATGGCGATATGCCGCAATACATCGCAGATAACACCGACGATGAATTGAGCCACGCGGCATTCCTGAATGCCTACCTGATCTCCAAAGGAGAAGAACCGGTTGATCTCGACGCGTTCCGAAACTTGCCCAGCAGTCAGGCGACTGGCGCCAAGAATATCGGGAGGTTGACCAACCTGTTGAAACTCAACGTGGACCTGAGCTGGTATACCCGGTACCGCAGCACCCAGAACCCTGATTTCGGGGTGAAGTTCAAGGGGCCGTTTACCATTGCGAACGAGCCCGCCATACCACTGAACGATACCGACACACCTCCGAACCAACCCCAACCGGTTCCCCCTGCGACCCCGCAAGAGGCCCGCATGCAAGCGATCGCGAACACGGCGGGTTTTCACTTTGCATTCATCGAGCAAGGTGGGGCGAGCCTGTATCCAACGCTGGCCTTCAAGGCGACGGACCCTGAAGTACTCCGCATCCTGGTGAGCATTGGCGGAGTCGAGATCGATCACTTCGGGCTCTGGCATGACAAGGCGGGCAATGCAGTGGCTCAGCCGTTGGCCGGGGTGACTGACCCAGAAACGGGTCTGACGTTCCCGGACCTCAACGCCCTTAACTCAGAACTGGACCAGACGAACCTGATCCTGCCTGAGCCGTGCGAGTTCATCAGCAAGAGTCTGCCTCCCTGCTCCGTGATTCGGCCAACGCTGACACAGAATGGTGGAGCAATTGCCACCATCAAGGCTTTCACCGATGACCTGTTATTCCTGGGTCAATCGCAGGGCTTCTTCAGCCTGGTTAGCCGGCTGGCTGTCGAGGCTGATTCAGTTCGACGTGGCTTTTGATCAGTGCAAACTCTCTCCTGCTGTTTAGGGCGGGCGCTGTAGCTGCTTACGGGTTGCAGCGCCTGCATTTTTACCAACAGGCACTTGAACTGTTTCACTCAATCTAAGGAGCACACATGTTCGAAGGACTGTTTCAACCCATGCATTTGCTGGTGATTTTCGGAATTGCTCTGCTGGTGTTCGGACCCAAGAAGCTTCCTGAGTTGGGCAAAGGAATCGGAGAAGGCATTCGCGGCTTCAAGGCAGCGATGAAAGATGAAGAGAAAGCGGCCACCACAACATCGACCATTACCAACGATCAGGGCTTGACCAAGGAGTGAGTCATGGGGTTCGGTACGGAAATCCTGTTCCTCCTTCTGCTCGGTCTGGTGGTGTTGGGACCGAAGCGGCTGCACGCAATGCTGGGACACGTGGCGCGGGCCAAGACTGAACTCGAGAATGCAGCACGCGGCATAAAGTCTCAGCTCGCCACAGAACTCGATGCTGCGTCTGGGGACGGCAAAGCCGACCCGTCGCATGAAATGGCCGGGGACTAGCGAACCATCCTCGGATTCTCGGTATCGGAACAGCGAATCCGCCGGTTAGGCTCACCCAGGAGCGAAGAAAGCGACCTCGCGAAGTCTCCATGCAGAACCTCCGTCAGCTTGGGGTGCGAGATGCCGGGCTTCCTGCGCCCTGCGCCCAATCGCAGTCACACTTGTGACAGCCGGGTTCTCTAGCGTGTAGCGGAAGGCCGTAACCACCGACCATTCCAGTCGCGCCCACGATGACAAGGCGCTCCTGCTCTGCGGTCCCAACGTTCGTTGTGGAGGACACCTGCCTGCTCGCTATCATGACAGAACTCTTTCTTCGATCCAGTCGACGTAGAGCAATCGCTCCGCAAACAGCCATGTGCCGTCCATCTTTGCAAACTTGTCATAGTAGCGTAGCGCTGCGATCATCAGCCGTCGCTTCCCACCGTCGACCGTGAGGTGATGCGCCAGACAATAGGCTTCTCCAGTGCCTTGGTCATCCGTTAGGCTTAGGATCGTACTCTGGCCAACGAAGTGCATCGTGGCAGCGTATTTGTTTAGATCTGCAAATACTGGAGCGAGCGACTCGCGCGAGTGCAGCTCCTGCGAAGGCTTCGGATCGTTGGCGTTCATGTACACGACGAAGTGCGTATCTGGAGTAAACAGAGACATCTGGCCCTTCGCATCGCGACGATCGGCGCAGTGTGCGTAGGCCTCGACGAGCTCCCGGATCGCGAGGCGGTCCGCGGCCTCATTGGGGGAGATGGTGACATGCTTGCTCATGAGTGGTCTCCATGTTCGATTCATTTGCGCACTGCAGAGCGATCATTCAAGGATGGCCCGGGTTTCAAGAAACGCTTCGATCCCGTATTGGCCATATTCACGGCCGAAGCCGGAATATTTAAATCCGCCCCACGGTGCCTGCGGATCGTCTGTCATGCCGTTGATCACGACGCGCCCGGCCCGTATCTGTGAGGCCACGCGATGCGCACGTTGGAGGTCAGTCCCGAGGACGGAGGCGTGGAGACCATACCTAGAGTCGTTGGCGATCTGGATCGCCTCATCCTCGGAGTCATAAGTGATGACACACAGAACAGGGCCGAAAATCTCCTCCTGGGCGATCGTCATATCGTTTTTCACCTTGACGAAAACGGTGGGCTTCACGAAGTAGCCTGCCTCGAAGCCCGGTGGATGGCCCTCGCCGCCGACGAGGACTTCTGCGCCTTCCTCTATACCTTTGCGGATGTACGATTGCACTCGCTCGTATTGGTTCTGCGACACCATCGGTCCGACCGACGTCGTGTTTTAAGCAGCCGGGAGGTGAAGCACGGCTAGCGTTTTGCGGGCTTCGAGGTTCGCCGTTTTTCCGAAACTGGCTGAGCCTTCTCCTATCCGCGTTTCGCCTCCGTGAATTTGACAAAGATTATTCAATACGTCCAAGACATCTTTACTATTAGACCAATCGCGATAAACTATCAGAATGGAGTTGCGGCATCTAAGATATTTCGTGGCGGTCGGCGAGGAACAGCATTACGGGCGTGCGGCGAGCAGGCTGCGCGTTGCTCAGCCGGCGCTATCCCGCCAGATCCAGAATTTGGAGGAGGAAGTTGGCTTCAAACTTTTCGAACGCCTCCCGCGCGGCGTGAAGTTGAGTGCAGCCGGCAAGCTATTCCTGCAGGACGCGAGGCGCATCCTTCAAGAGGTAAACGAAGCGGCTGGGCGCGCCGGCCGCGTGGCTCGCGGTCTCTCAGGGACGTTGCGCGTCGGGTTCAGCGAGAATGCGTCCTGGCGCGGCGTTGTTCCGGATTCCTTCCGGCGATTCCGGGAGCAGCAACCCGATGCGGAACTGCAACTTCAACCAGCGGCGAGTTTGGAACAGTTAGAAGCTATAAGATCCGGCCGTTTGGACGGAGGCTTCGTCAATTTCATGCCAAAATCCGATCCGGAATTGGACCAGCTTCTCGTCGCCATACAGCATGTCGAGCTGGCCGCGCCCAAAAGACATGCTCTTACAAAACTCAAGAAACTCCGCCTGCGGGACCTCACGGATATACCGTTTGTCTGGTTTCCGAGGTGGGCAAGCCCGGCGTTCTACGACCGCCTGATGCACGAATGTTATCGTGGCGGTTTGAAGTCTCCTCGCATCGTTCAAGAGGGACTGAACGAAGCAACAATCCTAAGTCTCGTGTCGACCGGTTTGGGCGTGGGATGGGTCCTTGGAACCGCACGCTGGCGGTCCCCTGATACCGTTGTCATCTTACCAGTGGTCGATTTGAACATGCCTCTAACGCTGGCTCTCGCGTGGAGAAGAGATAATAGCTCTCCTTTGCTCGCACATTTTATTGGCGAGGTACAGCGCTTGCCAGACGTGCGAGCCCTCAATAGAGGCTAATGGCAACACGGAATCTATGCGAAGCAATATGCTTATGCGCAGCGCGCCTCGTCATCCCGCCCCCACGCGTAGCCTCGTGGCGTGTTGGCGGTGCGTTGGGCGAGGGAATCCGGCTGCACGGTATCGCGTCGTGCTCAAAGTGATGGAGGAGGATCACAAAAATGCGAATCTTATTCGCGAATAGGTTTACTCGGGGACAGGAAACCGATGGAGGCTGGCTCTGAGATGCTGCCAGGTGAGCGACGTCTGGATGCACTTGGACTACTAGGATGGGCGTGGAACCTGCTCCGGTAAGGCAGCGGTTAAGTCTGGGTGCAATTAGGGTGCACTAAGACTCCCTCGGGTCACTTGGGCGCCAAAATAGGCGATCGGCACCGTGAGAAATCCCTTCCAAATAAAGGAACCCTAGAATTGCTTTCGACACTCAAATAAAACATCAAGCGGAGGTTTGCTAATGAAGAAGCCTGTTTATCATCCTCAGTGGATGATCGTTCTAGCGAGCGTAGTCGTAGCGACGATGTCTGTTACAAGCGGCGAGACCTTCCCGGCGTTCTTGGCGGAGCAGCACCCTGCTCTTGCAAGCCAGACGTTGTCTGCAGCGGGTGTTCCCGCGCTCCACGGTATTGTGGATTCAGGCCGCAATGCCGATCTTCGCTGGCCCGACTTTACTCCGTACAAAGCAGAGGTCGCCAAACTTTACGAGACGAACCGTTATTCTTTGGTATGGGTGCAGAACGGCCGCGTCCGTCCCCAGGGGCTGGCCGTGATCGAGCTCCTGCAAAATGCGAATGCTAAAGGACTGGACCCGGAAGATTACGACGGCTCGCGATGGCAGGGCCGCCTGTTAAAGCTGGGGCAAAAACCGTCTGAAGAAGACTTGGTCTCGTTCGATACCGCAGTTACGGTCTCGACGATGCGCTACATCCGTGCCATCCACTGCGGCCGTGTGAACCCCAAGGAATTCAAGTTTCAGCTCGATATGGAGGAGGGGAAACAACTCCCGTTGGCGGAATTCATTCAGACTCATGTCGTGAATGCGAGCGATGCAGCCGCCGAAATCCAGAAGCTGGAACCGCCCTTCTTGGGGTACCGGAAGTTGCTCGCGCTCTTGCCGGTTTATGAAGGATACGCAAACCAAGTTGAGGGAGAGAAGCTGCCAACGGTCACGAAGACTGTGCGGCCCGGCCAAGCCTACGCTGGCGTAGTCCCCTTAGGACGCTTTCTGCAAATCATCGGCGACATTCCTTCAGGCGTACAACTAAATCCGAATGCAACCATCTATGACGGCGCGCTCGTCGCGGGCGTGAAGCATTACCAGGACAGACATGGGGAAACTCCCAGCGGCAACCTTGACGCGCGTACCATCAATGAGCTCAATACGCCTCCGGCCGCCCGCATTCGCCAGATCAAGTTAACGCTCGAACGGTGGCGCTGGCTTCCGCATTCCTTCCCACAACCGCCGGTGGTTGTGAATCTTCCTGAATATCGTGTACGCGCGATGAACCCGGATGGCACCGTCGCCTTCTATAAGAACGTCATCATTGGAAAAGCCTACGGCCACAAGTCTCCGGTCTTTCAGAAAGATATCCAATACGTGGTCTTCCGTCCCTACTGGGAAGTGACTCCCAGCATTCAGCGGAGCGAAATCGTGCCGCACATCCAGAAAGACCCGAACTACATCGCCAAGCATAATTTTGAAGTGGTCACCTCCAAAGGCGAGGTTGTAACCGACAATCAAGTGAGCCCGGAGGTTTTAGAGGGCATAAGATCGCTTCACCTGATGGTGCGGCAAAAGCCCGGCGACACGAATTCTCTGGGCTTGGTGAAAATCATTTTCCCCAATCCCGATAACGTGTACCTGCATGGCACGGATGCTCCGGGACTATTCTCGCAAGACGTCCGCGATTTCAGCCACGGATGCATTCGGGTAGAGAAGCCCGAGGACCTGGTTGCCTGGGTGTTGCGCAACAATCCTGGCTGGGATTTGGAGCGGGTGAGGGCCACGATGAACGGCGAGAAAAACAATCTTCAGGTAAACCTCGCCACGCGAATTCCGGTTCTGATTGTCTACGGTACGGCTACGGTAAACGAGGAAAATCAGATCCGGTTTTTCGACGATATCTATGGTTATGACGCAGACCTCGAGAAAGCGTTGGCCGCCGGTTATCCCTATGCCTGGTAGTACCTTGAACCGCAGTGCCAGAACGCCGCATCAAACGTTCGATGCGCCTAATACGGGAATACATCTTAAATGAAGCCACATCGGCGTCATTGCCGACAAAAACGAGCAAATCCGGAGTTCGTCGTTTGGCAGTGATTTTCCTGTTTTTGTTGGCGCCGCTGCCAGGGCACGGCGGTACAGAATCTGCGTCCGCGGCCACACGCGAGTATCGGCTGCGCTTCTATCACACTCACACCGGCGAGCGACTGAATGTCGTCTATCGTCGCGGCGATCAATACGTCCCCGAAGCGCTGGACGAACTCGACCACTATCTGCGCGACCACCGAACCGGAGACGTGCGCCGTTTCGATCCTCGCCTCTTCGACCTTCTCCATGACCTGACCGCGTCGCTCGGCGATTCCGGTGGTGAAATCGATGTGATTTGCGGTTACCGTACGCCCTGGAGCAACGAATTCCTGCGCACGCGCAACCCGCATACCGGCGTGGCGCGGCACAGCCTGCATATGCAGGCCGAAGCGATCGACATTCGCCTACCTGGGATTCCGACCTCGGAACTGCGTGATGCAGCCCTGCGCCTGCATCGTGGAGGAGTGGGATACTGTCGTAGCTCGGACTTCGTGCACGTTGACGTCGGGCGGGTGCGCCATTGGTAGTTGCTGCTTAGCGTTCCACCAAAACAGAGCAGTGCCATCGGCTGAGCCATCGGGCGCCGAGTGCCAGAGCGTGCCCGTCGGTCTCGGTGAACGCGAAATTGCGGCGTTTTCCGCGCGATTGTCAGAGGAATAGGGCAAGGTTTCTCTGCAACCTAGACTGAATGGCGGAGAGGGAGGGATTCGAACCCTCGGTACAGGTGTTAGCCCGTACAACGGTTTAGCAAACCGCCGCATTCGGCCACTCTGCCACCTCTCCGGCGCGGAATGAATCGGCTGCACACAATTCTAGTTGAGATAGCCAAGATTTGCTATGACTCACGGCCATCTCTCCGAAACCTCAGTCTCGTTAGCCCCGGTGGCCACGTAGGCCATGTCGAGCCAGCGAAGTCCCTGCCGAGCACGCGGCTCTCCGTGATCGGCTCTTGAATGGATAATTACTCCGCTCTAACATTGGAGCGTTCGCACGCTCAAGCTCATTCAAGGTGACAGAAAAGTGACCATGCCTGACCACGACCGCCGCGATTCTCCCCGTTTCAAGATTCGCGTCCCTGTCGAAATCGAGGTCGAGGGAGGCTCTGGCCCCATCCGAGGCGCCACCGCCGATCTGAGCGCCGGCGGTTGTTACATCGAGACCCTGTTCCCCTTCCCAACAGGCACAACTCTTGATCTGAAGCTGCGGTTGGAAAATACTTTGTTCATCGCCGCGACCGTGGTCACCTGCGATCCCCAGGTCGGAAACGGGATCAGGTTCGAAAGATTGCCGCCCGAAGGTCGGGAAGAACTACGAAAGTACTTGCAATCACTCGAGCAATCCAATCCGTCCAAGCCGGCGGGCCCCAGCTAACCGACCTCACTTCCCCGCAGGCGCAGCCACCGCTTTCATCTGTTCCGCTGCCTTCTCCAAATCCACGATCGCCTGGGCATCCACTTCATAGAGCGACGCCTCGCCTTCCCGTCTGGCAATATAGCTGGCATCCTTGTGCGCAATCTCCACTTTTTCGATTCGCTTGCCGTCGTTGGAGGTCACCGTCAACTCGATTGCCGGAGTGGTGAATCCAGAATCCACAAACTTGCTGACGGATAAATCGCGAATCTTCTCCACCACCGTCTGCGCGCTGCCCGCGTCCAGCTTCTTGCCGCTCGCGTTCCACCAGTCCTCGCCGCCTTTGGTGAGGAAATAACTCTTCGCCCCATCGTGAATCTCGATCTTGTTGGGATCGCTGAACCCGAAATCGAACAGCTTCTTGTTCCGGAAATCCTCCAGCCCTTTCTCCATCCCCTTACCGACGCTGCTCGCGACCTTGTACACGCCTTCCACCACACTCGACTTAGCGTAGTAGTCATCCTTGTTTTTGCGGACCTGCAGCTCTTGTGTTCCCGATTCAGCTGTCACTCTCGCCGTGGCTACGGGAGCAGCCACGGCAAATGCTGACGCAAGTTTCTTGGTGTCCTGTTCTGTGCTTAAATCCATTCGGGCTTCGGTCAGGGTGCGCACCAACCCTTCCACCTGCGGCCCGTCCGCCCGCAACGGTTTGGGTTTCACGATCTGCCAGGCATCTTTATTGCGCCCGAACTCGATGTCCTCTTTCCCGGCAATCAACTCCACCTTGCTGATCTTGTCCGCCTCCACCGTCAGCAGCCGCTTGTCCCGTAGATCGTTCACACTCTTGTCAATGTTGCCCTTGTTGTAGCTGGCAATAATAAAGATCCGCGGATCCCCCTCCAGCTTCGCGTAAACCGCATTCCCTGCCGGCGTCTTATCGCCCAGCAGCAACTCGTGCGTCTTGTTGTTTTTTTCCGTGATCGTCGCTGCGAGCCCTGGATCGCTCAATCCGTACTGTCCTAGATCGCTGGCCTTATCTTCCACTAGCCGCTCTGAGCTCAACGTCGACAGGCTCGAAAGTATCGGAGAAACTGCGTTCTGCTCCACCCCCAGCGGTTGGGGAGACGTGATCTGCCATTTTCCCGAACCATCCTTCGCCAGAACCAGCTCATCCTCACCTTTTTTCTTCAAATCGATCTTTGAGATGTCCTCTGGCTTGAGCGTAAGGATCTTCGGTTGAGCGTCGGCCGACGCCTCCGCCGTGTCCGCCGGCTTATGCCGATTCGACCAGTAGAGCGCTCCAGTCAAACCCGCCAGCACCACGATTGCAATCATGAGTCCGCGTAGCTTCATCTCTCAGGCCCGCCAAACCGCTGGCTGGCTATCTCCTCTTCCACCACACCGAAACTCCCATCACGATCGCCAGCAGCGGCAACAGGAACTGACTCGTGATCCGCACCCAGTTCACTTGCGACTGAGTCATGGTAATGCGGCGGTCTTCCTGCTCCTTCGGGCGAATCGAAATCAAATCTTCATCCGACGCCAGCCAATCCACCGCATTCAACGCCAGATCGCTGTTGCCGTTGAAATTCAGAAACGAGTTTGCCGCCCAGGACGAACTTCCCACCACCACAAAGCGCCCTTGCGAGTCTTGCTTCCCGGTGTTGTAAGTAGCCGCTGCCGCAATGGTCAGCGGCCCTTTCTTGTTCTTCGGATCATTAGGATCAACCGCTGGCGAACTCAAATTGCTCGTCGCCAGACTGGTCTCCGACGAATCGAACAATTTCTGCACCGAAGTCTTGTCGCTGTTCTTGATGTCCAAAGAACGCGAGAGCGGGAACCCAGTCGCCGTCCCCTTCATGCCATCGACAATCGCATGCGAGTCGTAATTTCTCACCAGCGCCACTTGCGGCCCCACCCCCAGCAACTGACCCATAGGATTCAGATCAAGAATCAGGTTCTTCTCCGCCGTCACTCCCCAGCCCTGCAGCAGGCTGGTGAGCGCGTCGTTGTCGGATATCATCGAGCGGCCAATCTTCAACGGCGGATCCAACATCAACAAACCTCGTCCGCCATCCTCCACATATTTCTTGATCGCATCAACTTCTGGCTGCTGATAATCGTGGGTCGGGCCGCCCACCACCAACACGGTGCAGTCGCTCGGCACCTCTGCCTTTTGCAGCAAGTCGACGGTCTTCGCCACATAATTGTCTTTGCCCAGCAGGTCTTTGAACTTCGAATAACCGTTGCGGTCCGAATCGTCGATCTGGTGCTCGCCGCTGCCCGCCACAAAGCAAACCGTGCGGGTCGTATGCTTTAGGGTGCGAATAATGGCTCCCGTGATGCCCTCTTCGGTGAAGCTCTTCGCTTCCTCTTTGTTAGCGCCAATCTGCACTACCGCAGTTCCGTAGTTCGTGACCCCGGCCTCCCGCGTTTCCTGCGGCTTCTTGTCCGGATCCACGTATTCAATGTGAACCTTGGGCGACAGGTTGGCATATTCATCCAACAGGTCTTTCGCATGTGGGAACCCGCGGGGCTGATCGAAGTAGGTGATGGTGGGCGCCTGCTTCAACCCTTTCACGATCTTTGCCGTCTGCTCTGACAGGCTGTACCGCTTGTTGGCGGTCGAGTCATAGGACTTGTTGTGCCGTCTGGCAAGAAAATTCACCATCGCCACCGCGGTCAGCACCACCACCACGTACACCGTGACGTAGGCGACGTACTGGGTTTGTCTCGCTTTGAGCAACTCTGTGTTCACTTACGACCTCCAGCGCAGAGATTCCATGGAGCGGGCAGTAAAAAATAGTCCCAGGAAAATCAGCGTCAAATAGAAGACTGCGTCCTTGGTATCGATCACGCCTTTCGCAAACGACTCAAAGTGCGTGACAATGGACGCATAGGAAAGCACCTGCGCCCACGTGCTCGTCTCGTAACTCCCGGTCCACGACAGCAGCCAGAGCATCAGGCACAACCCGAACGTCCCCGCTGCCGCGATGATCTGGTTCTTGGTCGTTGTCGAAATAAACGTCCCCAGCGCCAGCAGCGCTGCCGCCTGCAGTAGCAAGCCCAAATAGCAGACTAGTATCGGCTTCCAATCGGGGTTGCCATACTTGAACAGAAACAAAAGGTTCAGAGCCGTAAGCAGCAGCATGCTGGCATACAGCGTCACCGCAGCCAGCCACTTTCCCAGGATCACTTCCATATCACGTATCGGCGAAGTGGTAAGCAATTCGATGGTCCCGCTGCGCTTTTCTTCAGCGAACAAGCGCATGGTAATCATGGGAACAAAAAACATTCCGATCACGCCGATGTTCGACAACAGTGGCCGGATCACCTCTTCGTTTATGTTCATCGGCATCGGCTGGCCTCGCATCTGCGACTCCATTCCGTACACCACGAACGCGGCCAGCATGTTCCAGAACATCCACCCGAAGATCAGCGCGAACATGGTCAATAGCAGATACGCGATCGGCGAAACGAAGTAGCTCCGCAACTCCTTTTGCCAGATAATCCAGATATTCCGCATTTACTTCACCCCCTTGCTGCCAGCTTCAGCCGGCGCTTCCGCCCCCGTGAGCTGCAGGAATATTTCTTCCAGGCTCACCGCCGCTGGCCGCAACTCATTCAGGTCCCATCCCGCCTGTACCACCGCCCTCGCCAACTCTCCGCGCACGAAGCCTTTCTGGCTCTCCACCTCAAAAACGCTTCTGTCTCCGTGGCTGGTCTTGAGTTGAGCACGGCTCACTCCCGGAATCTGTTGCAGCCGGGCTACCACCACCGCGGCGTCAACCGCTCCATCCCGCGCTCCCACTTCCACCAGCAGCGATTCCGCTCCCCGCGCCCGGTTTTGCAGGTTCGTCACCGAATCCGTCGCCACTAGCTTGCCCTTGGTAATAATGACCACTTGCTCGCAGGTCTGCTCGACCTCAGGCAGAATATGCGTGCTCAGAATAATGGTGTGATCCCCTGCCAGCCCCTTGATCAGGTCGCGAGTCTCGTTGATCTGCTTGGGATCAAGCCCGGCCGTAGGCTCGTCGAGCACCAGCACATCCGGATTGTGAATGATCGCCTGCGCCAGTCCCACCCGCTGCCGATACCCCTTCGAGAGCCGCCCCAGCAGCTTGTTTCTCACATCGGCCACCGCGCAGCGTTCGCAAACGTAATCGACTCGCTTCTTGAGTTCCGCCCCAGAAAGGCCTTTCAGCTTTCCCACAAACGTCAGATATTCGCCGGTCTCCATTTCCGGGTAAAGCGGCGGAGACTCCGGCAGATATCCAATGCGCTTCTTGACTTCGAGCGGCTGCTCCAGCACATCGAAACCAGCCACGGTCGCGCCCCCCGACGTCGGCGGCAGAAAGCACGTCAGCATGCGCATGGTGGTCGTCTTCCCCGCGCCGTTCGGCCCCAGAAAGCCCACGATCTGGCCTTTCTGGACCTCGAAGGAAATGTGATCAACCGCAAGGTTGCGCGCGTACTTCTTGGTAAGCTGTTTGACTGAGATCATATGATTTGCTTGTAGAAGGAGATGTGCAACGCACACATCGTGAAACGATCCGTCCTTGGGAGCTTCGGAGTGAAGTTCTATGTTAAGAACTGCGAGGCAAATCTGTCAATCGGATCAACTGGATCAGGCGAGGCTCAGGACTCTCTTAGCGACCTTTGCGAACCCTTTGCGCCCTTCGCGGTAAAAGGCTTCTTGCCTGGATAAACGGAGACTGATGAACCACCGCGCCCTAGGCCGCACCAACTTCGAAATCACTGAAATTGCCCACGGGCTCTGGGGCATGGGCGACTGGACCGGCTCCGACGACACCCAATCACTCGCCGCCCTGCAACTCTCCGCAGATCTCGGCTGCAACTTCTTCGACACCGCCTGGGCCTACGGCAACGGCCACAGCGACGCCCTGCTCGGCCAAATTCTCTCCCGCAACCCCGGCAAGCGCCTGTACGCCGCATCCAAAATCCCGCCACTCAACGACAAGTGGCCGGCCTCCTCCAAAGACAAATATCGCGACGTCTTTCCCGCCGATCACGTTTTCAAGCACGCCCGCCTGATCCGCGAGAAGCTGGGGACCGATTCCATCGATCTGCTCCAATTCCACGTCTGGGATGACAGTTGGACAGACGAACCCGACTTCCGCAAGACAGTCGAAAAGCTAAAAAGCGACGGCTGGATTCGCTCTTTCGGCCTAAGCCTGAACCGTTGGGAGCCGGAGAACGGCATTCGCGCTCTCCGCACCGGTCTGGTCGATGCCGTGCAAGTGATCTACAACATTTTCGACCAGTCTCCCGAAGACGAACTATTTCCCGTATGCCGTGAACTGAACATCGGCGTCATCGCCCGCGTCCCACTCGATGAAGGCAGCCTCGCCGGCGGGTTGACCGCCGAAACCAGGTTCCCTAAAAACGACTGGCGCTCACTCTATTTCGGCCCGGAGAATCTAACCAACACCGTAGCCCGAGTGGACAAACTAAAGAAAGTTCTGCCGAAAGGCATGACCCTGGCCCAGATGGCGTTGCGCTTTATTCTCTCGAATCCGGTCGTGAGCACGACCATCGTGGGCATGAGGCGTCCCAATCACGTACATGAAAATCTTGCCGTAAGCCACGCCGGCCCGCTGGATGCCGCCCTCTTGCGAACTCTCCGCCGGCACCGCTGGGACCGCCGCCCCCAATCCTGGTCCGATTAAAACCGTCTATGCAACTCGCCGGGGCTTTCGCCGGTCATCCTCTTCCGCTGCGCCGCTGTTCAACGCTCCCTCGGTGGTAATCCGGCTGGCCTTGCAAAGTTCGTTCGCAATCTTGACGCCGGCCTCTTTCGCCCGGACTGGCCCTTCCGCCGACATGGCTGAACTGGCTGCTAGGGCAAACAGCAGGGCATCCTCCTGCTTCTCGAAATATAGAACCACCTGGCTTGCCGCCATTCCAGCACCTCCTCGCGCGGGTTCCTTAAATCATAGGCTCAACCCCGCGCCGTAGGAGGTTACCTTTCTTGGTGCCCCACACTCGAAAGGGCATGCGGTATTGTCGTCATCCTGAGCTCGCGGCTTCTTGCGAACGAAGGACCCAGGCGAGCCGCGCGATGCCTCGCGCACTTCGCGAGGCAATAAATCGCGCGTTTGGCTCGCTTCCTTATCCCCGCAAAAATGCTAGATTTAAAGCTTCATGTCAGCCCCCGAATCTCGCTTCGTGAAAGCCTGCCGCGCCCAGCCCGTGGATCGCACTCCGGTTTGGTTCATGCGTCAGGCGGGACGCTACATGCCCGAATACCGCGCCGTCCGCAAACAGTATTCCCTCATCGAGATTTGCAAGCAGCCCAAAATCGCCGCGGATGTCACCATCACCGCCGCGGAAATCCTGGGAGTTGACGCCGCCATCATCTTCGCCGACCTGCTTCTCCCGCTCGAAGTCATGGGCCTGCCATTCCATTTCTCTGCCGGCGAAGGGCCAGTGATCGAGAAACCAATCCGATCCAACGAAGACGTCACCCGCCTGCGAACCGATCACGCCGCCGATCTCGGCTACGTCTCTGAAGCCATCCGCCTGGTCTGCCGCCACTTTGGCAACCGCCTTCCCGTGATCGGCTTCTGTGGCGCGCCCTTCACCCTCGCCAGTTACATGATTGAAGGTGGCGGCTCACGCAATTACGTTCACACCAAGAAGATGATGTACTTATCCCCGGAAACCTGGGACGAGCTCATCCGCAAGCTGGTAGCCGTCACCTCCGAATACGCCGCCGAGCAGGTCCGCGCCGGCGCCGACGCCATCCAAGTCTTCGACAGTTGGGTCGGCTGCCTCAGCGTCGAAGACTATCGCCGCTACGTGCTGCCACGCACCACCGAACTGGTAAAGAAACTCCGGGCCACAGGTGCCCCGGTCATTTATTTTGGCACTGACACCGCCACACTCTTACCCTCGATGCGGGAAACCGGAGCCGATGTAATCGGCCTGGACTGGCGCATCCCACTCGACGAAGGCTGGGCTAAGCTCGGCGACAAGAGAGCCGTCCAGGGCAATCTCGATCCAGTACTGCTCTTCGCCGGCTGGCCGGAACTGAAATCTCGCGCTGAAGACATTCTTCGCCGCGCCGCCGCTCGCCCCGGCCACATCTTCAATCTGGGCCACGGCATCTTGCCCGAAACTCCGGTGGAAAACGTAAAGGCCCTGGTGAACTTTGTCCAGGAGAGGGGTACTCTGTGAAGAACCTCGCGGTCCTGCTCCTGGCTCACGGCAGCCCCGATTCCGTCGATCAGATCCCTGAATTTCTTCTGCGCGTAACCGGAGGCCGTCCCCTTCCTCCAGAATCGATTCAGGAAATCCAACAGCGTTATGAGCTGATCGGCCGCTCCCCGCTGACCGCAATCACCTTGGAACAGGCAGAACTTTTAGCCCAAAAAACCGGTCGTCGCGTCTACGTCGGCATGCGCAACTGGCACCCCTATATCGCCGACACCGTTCGCGCCATGATTGCCGATGGCGTGGACCACGCCGTCGTCATCTGCCTGGCGCCGCAGAATTCCCGCACCAGCGTCGGCCTCTACCGCGCCGCTCTCGCTGCCGAAAATCCCCCGTTTTCTATCAGGTTCCTCGAATCCTGGCACGATCATCCAATACTGATCAAAGCCTTCGCCGACAAACTCCGTGCCGGCCGGCCGCCTAACGTCCCAACTATCTTCACGGCGCACAGTGTCCCTCAGCACACCGTCACCGAAGGCGATCCTTACGAACAACAAGCCAGAGAAACCGCTGCGCTCGTTGCCAAGCATGCCGCACTCGCCCCCGCAGCTTGGACTTTCGCATTCCAGAGCCAGGGTATGTCCGGAGGCCCGTGGCTCGGCCCCACCGTCGAAGACACAATTCTTGCCCTCAAACAGAGAGGCCACAAGGCCGTCTTCATTCAGCCCATCGGCTTCCTCTGCGACCACGTCGAGGTGCTCTACGACATCGATATCGGCTTCAAACAATTCGCCAAAAAACGGGACATGCGCTTGACCCGTGCCGAGTCACTGAACAATTCGCGATTGCTCACCAAAGCCCTCGCCGCCCTGGTCGGCAAGTCAATGTAGTAATGTGGGCGCAGACGACCTCGCCCACGCACCTTTGTCACCATCATGAAACGCATCGCCATCATCGGCGGAGGCATCTCGGGTCTCTCCGCCGCTTTCGCTCTCGAAAAGCACCGCCGTACCGGCGTCGCCATAGAGTACAGCCTCTTCGAATCTTCCCCCCGCCTCGGCGGCGTCCTGCTCACCGAATCCATCGACGGATGCCTCGTCGAAGCCGGTCCCGATTCCTTCCTCACCGAAAAGCCCTGGGCCGCCGACCTCTGCCGCGAAGTCGGACTAGCCGATCAACTCATCGGCTCCAACGATCGCGATCGCAAGACCTACATCCTGGTGAATGGCCGTCTCGTCCCCATGCCCAACGGCCTCATGTTCATGGTCCCAACCAAAATCCTGCCCGCTATCTGGTCGCCATTGTTCTCCACTCGCACCAAGCTCCGCATGATGCGCGAGTGGTTTCACTCCCCCCATAACCCCGCAACAGACGAGACCGTCGCTTCCTTCGTCGAGCGTCACTACGGCAGGGAAGTGGTCGATCGCCTTGCCGACCCCTTACTCTCCGGCGTCTACGGCGGCCAAGCCGACAAACTCAGCCTGCGCGCCGTCTTGCCCCGTTTTGCCGATATGGAAGCCAGCCACGGCAGCCTCGGCCGCGCTCTGATCTCCACACTCCAGAAAACGCCAAAGCCCGCCGCACCAAAGCCTCTTTTTACCTCGCTGAAAAACGGCATGCAGCAAATGGCGGACGCGATCATCTCGCACCTACCTCCCTCCACTTTGCACATCGATACTCCAGTGCAAGCCATTCAACTGCAGGACACCAGTTGGCTCGTCTCCGCCGGCTACGCCTCCGATCAATTCGACGCCGTCATACTCGCCACTTCCGCCCCAGCCGCCGCTCGTCTCGGATTGCCCGCCCAGATAAGCAGTGCTCTCGTCGCCATCGAATACACTTCTTCCGTCACCGTCGCTCTGGCCTACAATCAGAAAGTCCGACAAGGCCTGCCTCCGGGCTTCGGATTTCTGGTCCCTCGCAGTGAAGGGAAGCGCCTGCTCGCCGCAACCTTCGTGCATAACAAATTCCCCCACCGTGCCCCCGCCGACCGCGCTCTGATCCGCTGCTTCCTCGGCGGCGCTCGCGATCCCGCCATCCTCGATCAACCCGACGACGAAATCCTGCGCATCGTTCGGCAAGAACTTCGTGAAATCCTCAACCTCACCGCCGATCCGCTCTTCACCCGCATTTACAAATGGGGGGACGCCATGGCGCAATACAACGTCGGCCACATCGAAAGAATCAGCGCCATTGAGCAAGCATGCGGCGAACTACCCAACCTCGCCCTGGCCGGCAACGCCTACCACGGCATCGGCGTCCCCGACTGCGTCCGCTCCGGCACCGAAGCCGCTAATCGCATCCTGCAATCCCTCGGCCTGCCACGGCCCGAATAGCCTCCCCGCCCCATTGCTGGCCCTGAATCGTCGTCGGCGAGAGTCGAATTGAAGTCGATTGTCCTTTCTGCCGATAAAGGAAGCTGAGGCCCAACTATGCTCACTCCAATTACCAACGTAACTCCAGCCCCGGCCGCCGATCAGCCGAAACCAACACAATCAGCCGCACAACCAGCTCCAAAAGCCAAATCACAGCCCGCCCCCACGGACACGGTTACACTAAGCGCTGCCGCGTCAACTCGGCAGGAACTGACTGAAACCTCGGCCCAAACCGCCAAAGAAGCCAGCCACGGCGATATCCAGGCCAAGCGCCTGCTGGCGAAAGAGGCGGCCGATAGTAAATCCGGCCTCTGATATCCATCTAAAGACCAAACAAGAAAGGCCACGCTCATTTCCGAACGTGGCCTTCCTTCTCCATTCCCTCACCGCTGATCGCATCCCGCTTCCGCAAATTCCACCAAGCCACCCGATACTTCTCGAACTTCGATCTCTTCTTCCCGACCCACGACCGGGAGCGAAGCTGCGATGGCCGTCACCGTTGCTCGTGGTTTTCTTCCGATTCGCGCCGGACAGCCAACGGCAGCGCGGAGCAAGCCGCCCCCGACTCAATTTCGTCAACACCCCCTTGCATCTTCTCCATCGCCCGTGGTATAAGAAATGAACCGTCGAGAGTAGTGTGGCTAGCCGGGCGTTTTAATCGAATCTCTCGTCGCTCGTCCGGCATCTGATGTGTAACAGTAATTTCGCTCCGGCCACGGAGTCATATTCGGGGACAGAGTTCCTCGAAGGGTTTGCGCGTAGGTCGCAAGAACCTCCTTTAGGATCTTTAATTTAA
>Ga0070765_100000153_pt1 | contig 43011 bp, 35 predicted proteins | sample HubBroMetageWFT5_FD_71516 | JGI IMG/M metagenome (GOLD analysis project Ga0070765, IMG submission 71516) | Warmed and freeze-thawed soil microbial communities from the Hubbard Brook experimental Forest, New Hampshire - Hubbard Brook CCASE Soil... | ecosystem: Environmental > Terrestrial > Soil...
TCCTCCTAACAATTCTGCAAAGCGTGGCCGCACCACGTTTTTGAGAATTAGAATTGGTTAGGCCGCCGCCAAATTTCGCGCTATGGCTTGGCGGCGGGAAATGCCACTTTGGGAGCTTCGCGCGAAGTCTCCGACGCTTGGAAGTATGCGTCGTTGCGTTTGAAGCCAGCCCACCCTGCGTAAATATTATTGGGGAATAGACCGATGTAAGTGTTGTAGGCCTGTACAGAATCGTTATAGCGTTTGCGCTCCACGGCGATGCGATTTTCCGTGCCGGCCAGTTCGTCCTGCAAGCGCAGGAAATTTTCGTTCGATTTGAGCTGCGGGTAATTTTCGACAATTACAAGCAAGCGGCTTAGCGCGCCATCGAGTTGGCCGTTCGCGGCGATCTTATCCTGCGGCGTTTGCGCGTTCATTAACGCGGAACGAGCTTTTGCGATATCGCCGAAAACGGTCTCTTCGTGGGCCGCGAATCCCTTCACCGTCTCTACCAGGTTAGGGATTAAATCAGCGCGGCGCTGCAGCACCACGTCCACTTGCGCCCAGTTGGATTTCACTTGTTCGTTCAGCGTGACCATTTGATTGCGGTGTGAAACGTAAGAGCTGCCGATGATCAACGCGAGGATCACTAGGACCGCGATGAGCACTAAGACTGCTTTCATAAACTCCTCCTATCAAATATTGCTCGTTGGCTCAAACACTATCGTCCCGCTCGAACGCGGAAACTAGCATTTCTAAATTTCAACCTAGCTCACTCCTAGCCGCCGATCGACTTCGTTGGTTACGACACCGACCAGGTCCAGGTAGGCATTTAGTGTTTCTTCTACATCAAGGTCGTTTACCTTACGCTTCCCTTCCCGCACATCTAGAATTGCCTGAAACGCTGTGGGATCGGCTCCTGTTAGTGCTGCAATTGCATCGAGGGCTTCACGTTTGGTGGCGGGCATGGCGTGGCCCAGGGCCAGCAGCGCGTGGCGGAACAGCGCACAAATCGGCGAAACGGACTTCAGCATGATGTCCACGTGAACTTTATTGCTGAGAGGCGCACTCAACACCGCTTGCCGCAGACGTAGCCAATCTGTGCGAAGCTCGCGTTCCACTTGCAGGCGATGTAATTGCAGAGGGACTTCGAAGTCGGTGAGAAAATCCGTACCGTAAAGAACGCGGTGATGGAGCTTCATATCCAGAAGCTCGATGGCGAAGACGTCCGCCGACTGGCTCAGCTCGTCATGGGTGAATATAAGCGGGGCCAGGTTGCCTTGCTTAATCCACCACTCGGCAACGGGATGCAGGTGCTCCAAAGCTGTGGCGTCGGCGCGCTCAACGACGCACAAAACGTTCAGGTCCGAATGCCCGGCGCGAAATTCTCCGGTGACCGCAGACCCGTAGAGCACGGCAGTTTTTAGGTTGTCTTGAATCGCGGCCTTCAGCCGGTTTACAAGTTCAGTAAGCTTGGCTTCCATTCCACGCCCTTCCTTAAATGCCTATGCGAGTTACCAACTGCCTCCCGCTCCGCCGCCACCAAACGAACCTCCACCAAAACCTCCAAATCCCCCGCCACCACCGCCGCCACCAAATCCTCCGCCACCGAAACCGCCGCCACCTCCCATCATGCCGCCTATCATCGGGCCAACCCACCAGCCACCACCGCCGCCGCGTCTACCACCTCCACGCCTGAATACACTCGAAATAAACAGGAATATCAAGATCAGAAAAAGAATGATCGCGACAGGCCCGGGGCCATTTTCCGGTTTGTTGTGAGAAACAGGTCTTGGCGATGGCGGCGCCGACCCACTGAGTGTGAGGCCCCGATCTTGGGCGATGACGTCTGCGATTCGACGAGTTATGAGAAGTAACGCAGCGTCGTAATTTCCGTCGCGCAGATATGGAACTGCTTCTCTCCCGAAGCCGCCAACTTTCCCATCCGGAAGGATGGGCTCAAGTCCATAACCAACCGTAGTCCAATACTTGCGGTCCTGCGGAGCAACGAGGATCAGAACGCCCCGATCGGATTGCTTAGGACCCACGCCCCATTGCGTAGCGAGCGCAATCGCATAATCCTCGACTGGTTTCCCGTCCAATGACTTGACGGTGACGACTGCAATCTGCGCGTGCGCTTTCTGATCAACCTCCGTGCAAAGCGCGGTGAGTTGCGCGCGCGCGGACGAGCTCAACACTCCGGCGAAATCATTGACGTATCCAGCGGGCTTGGTTTTCGGAAGGCCTTCTTGTGCGTGCGCACTGAGCGCAAGGAATAACACTGCAATGGAGAGCAGCAGAATGGAGACCGCTCGCGGGCTGCGATGAATCATTCTTCCCTTGTGAATAGACCGCATGTGGATGGCGGGCATGTTAGGCCCTTGCGCAGTAAAGTGTCAAATTAGCGGCTTGAGCTTTACCCATTCAGTGCTACGCACCGCCGAGACCAAAGATTTCGCGAGCGTTCGCTCGACGGCGTCAATCTGCCGGAATTCGCGCGTTTTCGCTAGATTGTCAGCAGTTAAGGGCGATGCTACACTTCGGTGTCCGTTTGTTCGATTGCGCACAGTAATGTTCGTTAATGAACGAGCCGTGAGCTGAAAATCCCGATTAACCGTCTAAATTCAACCGGATACGCGTGGCCGCCTCGTTGCATCGAAATAGGCCATTTGAAACAAAGTGGTGTGTGCGCGCGTTTAGGTAGAGTGAAGTGCGCGAGCGCTTCAACGTCCCACTGATGCTGAGAGGAAAAACGACGATGATTCGAAGCTTTACGAATGCCGTTCTGGTGGCTCTGATGGTTTTCTCTTTGATGCTCTCTCCGGTTTTTGCTCAGGCTCAAGAAGGTCAGAATCCCGCTAGCCAGGAACAGCCAGGGCAACAGGGACAGCCTAGCCAGCCAGAGCCGGCGCAATCCCAGCAAACGCCGGGTCAGGCTCAACCCGGACAAACGCAAGAGCCGACTGGCACTCAGCTGAAAGAGCAGCCGCAGACTCCCGCCGCAAAAGAGGCGCGGGAAATGAAGATGAGTCTCGGGCCGGACTATGCCAAAGGAAAGCCGTTTTTCCCCAACATCATCGGGCCTTACACCACAGCCAAAGTTCCGCAGCCGATGCTGACGAATTCGCCGCGCTTGGACCAGTTGATCCAGAACGGCAAGCTTATGTTAAGCCTGGAAGATGCAATTTCGCTCGCGCTCGAAAACAATTTGAACATCGTGGTGCAGAAATACACGCCGTGGATTGCCGAATCGCAAATCCTGAAAGCGAAAGCGGGCGGAATTCCGGAATTCGCCAATACGCAACAAATCGTGCTGGGAACTTCACCGTCGGTTTCTTTCGACCCGATTGTTTCGGGAACGGTGGGCTGGCAACGGCAAACGATTCCGGTGAACAATCCTTTTACCACCGGAGTCGGAACCTCGGCGACTATTGAGAGTCTCACCACGAATGGCTATCAGTACAATTTCGGCTACACCCAGGGATTTCACACCGGTACGAATTTCACAGTAACATTGGATACCACTCGAGCGGCGTCCAACACCCCGGAAAACTTATTCAATCCCTATGTGAATCCTATATTGACGGCGACGCTGACCCAGCCGCTGCTGAATGGTTTCGGAATACTGGTGAACACTCGTTACATTCTGGAAGCCAAGAACTCGCTGCGGGTTGCGGACTCGCAATTGGCGCAACAGGTAATGGCAACCGTTCAACAAACTTCGAATGACTACTGGGAACTGGTGTATGACCGCGAAAATGTGAAAGTGGAAGAAGCTGCTGTAGGCGTTTCGACAAAGTTATGGGAAGACAACAAGAAGCAGCTGCAGATCGGCACCATGGCGCCGTTGGACGTGCTGACGGCCGAATCGCAGGTTGCTACAGACCAGCAGAACCTGATCGTGGCGCAGACTACGCGGTTGCAGCAGCAAACCGTTCTGCTGAACGACATCACTAAGAACCTGATGGCGCCGGAGCTGAATGGAATTGAGATCGTGCCAACGACGACGATTTCTACACCCGAAGTAGTCGAGAATATCGCACTCGCCGATGCGGTGAAAGAAGCTTGGCAGAAGCGGCCGGAAATTTATCAGGCAGACATGAACCTGAAGAATGCGGGGATCGAAGCGAAGGCCACGAAAAACGCGCTTTTGCCTTCTCTCAATTTGTATGTGCAATACAGTGCGCAAGGATTGTCGGGAAATTCCCTTCTTCCCACCTCCAACACCCCCACTTCGATTGAGCCGATTCCGAGCGAGCCGATTGTTGACTCAATGACCGGTTTACAAATCGGCAATGAAGTGGTGGGCTTTCCGGTGCTTCCAATGGCGGTGAAGACAAACGGCCTAGGAACCGCGCTCTCTAGCTTGTTCTCGAATGACTTTCCCACTTATTCGGCTGGGGTGAACTTTTCTATTCCCTTACGCAACCGTTCGGCCCAAGCGGACAACGCTCGCGCGCTTTTGAATGAACGCGTGCAGCAGACGCAATACCGCCAGACGCAGAACACGATTGTGTTAAACGTTCGCAACGCGATGATTGCTTTACAGCAAGACCGCGCGCAGGTAGCCGCGGCGGAGAAAGCGCGGACCTTGGCGCAACAAACCCTCGACGCCGAACAGAAAAAATATCAGCTTGGATCGTCCACCAGCTACAACGTGGTGCTCCGTTCGCGCGACTTGACCGCTGCGGAAGGCACCGAACTGCGAGCGAAGGTCAACCTGGAAGAGGCGCTGGTGAATTTCAACCAAGCCATGGGGCGCACGCTGGAAGTTAATCGGATCACGATGGCTGATGCGCTGCGGGGCAAGATCTATCGCGATAGGAATATCCCCGGAACGCCGGATGCTGGCGAGTCGATTGGAGCTAAGTAAGGCGGTTGACAGTTAGAACGAGCATCCACCCCCAGAAACGACAAGATGCCGGGCTAAAGCCCGGCGCTACAAAGGCGGAGCAGTAGCAATCCCGTCGCTTGCTGCCGATATCGCATTGACCTAGAATGAGCGATAGAGAGCTTTTGAATTGAGAATTTCCCCGCCGTCCAAGGAGCCGCGCTCATGGCCGAAAAAATTGGCGAAAAAATCGCTGAACCGCTAAAGCGTAATTCGGCAGCTGCACTGGACGCGAAGCGCCGCCCGTCAAAAGCGGAGCGCGACTGGGAAGAAAAAACTCTGAAGCCGACTCTGGAGAAATCGCCAGAACGTCCCGCGGATTTCACAACTGTTTCCAGTTATCCCATCAGACGTCTTTACACCGAAGCAGACCTGCCCGGCTGGAATCCTGAACGCAGCCTGGGCTATCCCGGCGAGCCACCTTACACCCGCGGAATTCATTCGACCATGTATCGCGGCCGGCTGTGGACTATGCGCCAATTTGCCGGCTTCGGCGCGGCGGAAGATACCAACCGCAGATTCCGTTATTTACTTTCGCAGGGGCAAACCGGACTTTCCGTCGCGTTCGATTTGCCCACGTTGATGGGATACGACTCAGACCATCCTTTGTCGGAAGGCGAAGTGGGAAAATGCGGCGTGGCGATCAGTTCGCTGGCCGACATGGAAACGCTGTTCGACAGGATTCCGCTGGCGGACGTCACCACCTCGATGACCATCAATTCCCCGGCTTCTGTAATTTGGGCCATGTATCTGGCCGTGGCGGAAAAGCAAGGCGCTGATTGGAAGAAAATTTCCGGCACGCTGCAGAACGATATTTTGAAGGAATACATCGCGCAGAAGGAATACATCTACCCGCCGGAACCTTCGATGCGCTTGGTGATCGACACTTTCGAGTTTGGGACCAAACATACGCCGCGATTTAATCCCATTTCTGTGAGCGGGTATCACATTCGCGAGGCAGGCTCGACCGCGATTCAGGAAGCCGCGTTTACGCTGCGTGATGGAATTGAATATGTGGAGTGGGGCATTCGCCGAGGGCTCGAAGTGGATGAATTTGTGCCGCGGCTTTCGTTTTTCTTCAACGCGCACAACGACTTTTTTGAGGAGATCGCAAAATATCGCGCGGCACGCCGCATTTGGTACAAGACCATGCGCGAACGCTTTGGCGCCAAGAGCCCGCGTTCATGGGCTCTGCGATTCCACACGCAGACTGCCGGGTGCTCGTTGACCGCGCAGCAACCGTACAACAACGTGGTGCGAACGGCGTTGCAGGCTCTCGCTGCCGTGCTGGGCGGGACGCAATCGTTGCACACAAATTCCTTGGACGAAGCTTGGGCGTTGCCCACCGAGTTCGCCGCTACCGTTGCTTTGCGCACGCAACAAATCATCGCGCATGAGAGTGGAGTTACAAATACGGCCGATCCGCTGGGTGGTTCTTACTTTGTGGAAACGCTGACCAATGAAATCGAGCGCGGCGCGTGGGATTACATCGAGAAAATTGACGCGCTGGGAGGCATGGTGCCGGCCATCGAGCGCGCTTATCCGCAACGCGAAATTGCCGAGGCGGCTTATCGATACCAGGTCGCCGTGGATCGCAAAGATAAAATTATCGTGGGCGTGAACGATTACGTCGCCGAAGAGAAACCGCTGGATATTTTGCAAATTGACGAGACCGTCGCGGAAGGACAGACACAACGGCTGCGAAAACTTCGCGCGGAGCGTTCAAATGATGAAGTTGCGCGGCGCCTCGCGGCTCTACGCAAAGCTGCTGCCGGCACCGAAAACACCATGCCGTACATCTACGAAGCGGTGAAAGCGTATGCCACGCTTGGTGAAATTTGCGATACGCTGCGCGACGTGTTCGGCGTTTACGAAGAAGTTGCCATCACTTAGAGACATTTCCTCGAAAATTGAACACGCGATTGTTAACAGGCGGTCCGCGATTGAAAACTTTTAACTCCGCTCATAATTCCTTGGTTGCTATGGTGTCGATTCTTGTCTTGGCTTGTGCGGTCGCTCGCCCGACCCGCGCAGAAGTGAAAGATAAGAAACCCGCGGCGGTGAAAAGCGGGTTTATAACCACGCCTGACGGGGTGAAAATTCATTATCTCGAAGCGGGACACTCCGCGAACGTCGAGAGCGCTCAGCTGGGCAATCCTCTCCCGGCAGATGTGAAACCTACGAAAGGCAATATTGCTGTGACTGGCGCGCACAATTTCCCTTCCCTGCTTTTTGTGCCTGGCTGGACCATGCCCGCATGGATATGGGAAAACCAAATCTCGTATTTTTCCAAGGATTACCGAGTGGTGGCGATGGATCCGCGTGCGCAGGGCGAATCATCGCAAACTTCGGAAGGGCTATTTCCAGCTGCGCGAGCGCGTGACATTAAAGCCGTTGTCACGCAGCTGCACCTTACGCCGGTGGTCATCGTGGCGTGGTCCATGGCTGTGGTTGAAACCATGTCCTACATAGATCAATTTGGGACGGGAGATTTCGCCGGGTTCGTATTCGTTGACAACGACGCTGGCGGCCGTGGCAGCGGCGACGCCGAGCAAAAATTCGGACTCCTGAAAGGCGTGCTGGAAGACCGGCAGAATGCAGCCAACGGATTCGTTCGCAATCTCAATTTCAAAAAGCCGCAAGCGGAAGAATATCTAAAAAGGGTGATCCAGGCGTCCTTGCGTGTACCGACGAATACTGCCGTTGCGCTACTAGTTGGATATTTCGTGTCGGACTATCGCTCCGTGCTGCCGAAAATCGATAAACCGGGCGTGGTGTGCGTCGTAAAGAGCGAGTACATGAGTACTATTTTGGAGATGCAAAAGCAGATGCATGGTTCGCAGCTCGAGGTTTTTGAAGGAGCGGGCCACGCGCTGTTCGTTGATGATGCCGATCAGTTTAATTCCATGCTGGAAGAGTTCCTGCTCGACTTACGGTAGCTGGCAGGAAATTGTGGCGCCGCGTGACTATCGTTTCAAGCGCAATTTGAAGTATTCTTGCCTTCCATGGCCGACAAGAAAATTCGTGTGTTGATTGCCAAGCCGGGTCTCGACGGGCATGACCGCGGCGCAAAAATTATTGCCCGAGCGTTGCGCGACGCCGGGATGGAAGTGATTTACACCGGGCTGCGGCAGACTCCGGAAATGATCGCTTCCGCCGCCGTGCAAGAAGACGTGGACGTAATTGGCCTTTCCATACTTTCGGGCGCGCACAACACGCTTTGTCCTCGATTGATGGACTTGCTGCGAGAAAAGCATATGGACGACGTAACCGTCCTGATCGGCGGAATTATTCCTGAAGCAGATATTCCCGCGTTAAAAAAAGGTGGAATCGCAGAAGTTTTTCTTCCCGGAACGCCCACCCAAGCGATTGTGGATTTCATTCGCCAGCGAATTTCGACTGCCCCCCAAAGCGCGTAGTCGCCCGCGGGCAGCTCCACTGAGCCTCACCCGTCAAAGTGTACTCCGTTGGAAATCACGACGCTGCACGAATCAATTTGGTCCGCGTGTAGGCTGCGCGGAATCCTTGGCGCTCCATGTTGCGGTGCGAAACGCTGCCCGGCTGCGTAATGCTTGCGGCCACGTCGCATCCTTGCACGATAGCCCACGCAATGCGAGCCCGCAGCAATGCCATTTGCACACCGCGACCACGAAATTCGGGAAGCGTGCTCGCACCAAACAGACCGCAAACTCCCCCTCGCGTGGAAACTGCGCCGCCTCCAGCGATAGAGCCGTCCACAAGCGCGAGGAAGCAATAAGCCGCCGGGAAAAAACCCGCCATCACGTCAAGGATCGACTGGGTCACAGGATTATGTTCGGCAAATCCTTCGGCTACTGTTTTCGCCCACAGCTGTGCTTCACCCGGCGCGGCCTGGCGGACGATGATATTCGAAGGCCACGCTTTTGGATCGCCATCCATCGAGGTGAGTTTTCGAAACACGACATCGGAAACTTCGAGCAAGTAAAACCCGCGTTTTGCAAATCTTTCGTACAAGGACATTTCGACTAGCGGACAAAGTTCGACCGCGGCTGCGGCACCACGGCTGCTGAAAAAATCCTGGAGACGGTCGAGGTCAGAATCCGATACGTGGCCATGAAGTCCAACGCCAATCGCTTGCGTAACGGGTGAATCTACTCCGGCAAAAACTGCAAAGCCCCCAGCAATTTCCTCCACGGCAACGGGAAACTCCGGATGCTGCTGGTGGAACGCCTCCGCGCATGCACGGCACGCGTGAGCTTCCGCCATTTCTAGACGGCGTGCGAGATTCAAGTCCACGAATTCCATTTGATTCTCCTTTTTTGCAGCGCCAATCAGGCGAATTCAGGTGGTTAGGAAATTGCCACGGCCGTTAGGGCTATCAAGGCGAAACGACTAGACAGCTTGGCGCTGAAGGAGAAGGCAGACCCGAAGCCTTAGATCAAGAATCCGGAGGCAGACCTATCCCTGGCGCAGACATTGCAAAGCATAGGCATCCTCCGAAAAGAATTTGGTTCAAGACGGAGTCTCGAACCGCGCCGATTTTAGCGTATCCGGGCGCGAAGTCAAAAACTAAGTGTGGATGATACAATCTGGTGCTGTATTTCCATCCGGGGCGCTGCTCGCGAGCGCGGCCGGCGTGTAAGAAAGGAACCCTTGAGCAGCACCAAAAACGATACGCGCGTGGACACGAAATCCGTCGATTTTCAAAAGCGCAGCCGGCAGATGGTTGATAGGCTGACGGAAATAAAAAATGAGGAAGAGCGCATCCGTCAATGCGGTGGCGCAAAAGCCATTGAAGCACAGCACAAAAAGGCTCGGCTGACGGCCCGCGAGCGCATCGCCAAACTGATCGACCCAAAGAGCCAATTTTTCGAGCTGGGGCTCTACGCCGCCTACGAGATGTACGAAGAGTGGGGTGGCGCTCCTGCGGCCGGAACCATCACGGGCCTCGCGCAAGTTTCCGGACGCCGCGTAATGATCATCGCGAATGACGCCACAGTAAAAGCGGGCGCGTTTTTTCCGATGACGGCGAAGAAAGTAATCCGCGCGCAGAATATCGCGATTGAAAACCATATCCCTACAATCTATCTAGTCGATTCCGCAGGCGTTTTTCTGCCGCTCCAGGAAGATGTTTTTCCCGACACCGACGATTTTGGCCGCGTGTTTCGCAACAACGCGGTAATGAGCGCGATGGGCATCCCGCAAATCACTGCGATCATGGGCATGTGCGTGGCCGGTGGCGCTTACCTGCCGGTGATGTGCGACAAAATCCTGATGACGGAAGGAAGTGGACTCTTTCTGGCAGGCCCAGCGCTGGTGCAGGCCGCCATAGGCCAGAAAACCTCCGCCGAAGAACTTGGCGGGGCGCAAATGCACGCGCAGATCAGCGGCACCATCGATTTTCGAGAGCCGGACGACGACGCATGCATCAAACGCCTTCGCGCGCTCGTGGACAAGATCGGCCACTCAGCGCGCGCTCCGTTCGATCAAAAACCGGCAGCGCAGCCCAAACATCCCGGCGATGAAATTTATGGAATTTTCTCAGCCGATGCGGGTAAGCAATATGACATGCGCGAAATTATCGCGCGCATTGTGGACAACAGCGAGTTTGAAGAATACCGCCCGGAATACGGACAGACCCTGTTATGCGGCTACGCGCGCATCGGAGGCTGGTCCGTCGGCATCGTGGCTAACCAGAAAAAATCTGTCACCGTTGCTGCGCCGGGCACGGGCGGCAAGCGAATTGAATTTGGCGGAGTGATTTATACCGAATCGGCGGACAAGGCCGCGCGTTTTATCCTCGATTGCAATCAGAACCTGATCCCGCTGGTTTTCCTTCACGATGTGAATGGATTTATGGTGGGCAAGGAAGCAGAATGGAGTGGCATTATTCGCGCCGGTGCGAAGATGGTGAACGCGGTGGCGAACAGCGTGGTGCCCAAGATTGCTGTGATTTGCGGGGGCAGTTTCGGTGCGGGACACTACGCGATGTGTGGAAAGGCATATGACCCGCGATTTATTTTTGCCTGGCCAACGGCACGATACGCTGTGATGGGTGGCGATGCTGCGGCCGGAACGCTCGTCGAAATTAAAATCAAACAACTCGAGCGCGAAGGCAAAAAGTTGAGCGACGCGGAGAAAAAGGAACTTTACGAAACTACCCGTGCGACTTACGAACACCAGACCGACCCGCGTTACGCTGCTGCTCGTCTGTGGGTTGACGCAATCATCGATCCCGCACGCACGCGCGAAGCTTTAATCGAAGCGCTGGAGTCCGCGGCGTTGAATCCGCATGTGGCCGAGTTTAAGACGGGCGTGCTGCAAACCTAAATGGACGAGGAAAATGCGGTTGCCAAGCGCGGCGGAGGAGTTACCACTCTACTGTACACTTTGCTCCTTGTTTCGCCGTGTTTCTTCGCGTGGGCGTGCTCCTGGGTGATTTCGCAGGGCGGGCCGAATTCGCATTCAGGGATGTGGTTCATATATCAGGTGGCGCAATACCTGGGGTATCTCGGATTAGTGGTGGCTGTCGTTCTGACGATTATTAGCGCTAAACAAGCCGTGATATCGCGGGCAATTGTTTTTTTGATGGCGCTTTCAGTCGTGAGCGGAATTTCGGCATTGTGGTATGCAGTGTACATTTATCGGAGCCCTTGGTACTAACCTATGGCAGAAAACGTAACGATCGTTGAATGTCCGCGGGATGCATGGCAGGGTTTGAGCCAGATTATTCCCACGAAAGAAAAAGTTCATTACTTGAGCCGCTTGCTCGCGCTCGGGTTCCGGCACATCGACGCGGTAAGTTTTGTTTCGCCCAAACATGTGCCGCAGATGGCCGATAGCGAAGAAGTTATGCAAGGCTTAGGCCACTTGCAGACCACTCCCGGCCATGCGCCGGACATTATAGGGATTGTGGTTAACGCCCAGGGCCTCGAACGCGCTATGACAACGCCCGGCGTCACGACCATCGGCTATCCATATTCCATCTCCGCGTACTTTCGACGTGCGAACGCAAACATGTCTCGCGAGGAAACGCGTCTGCTTGTGGAGAAATTGCAGACTGACACGAAGGCCGCCGGTAAAAGTCTTATAATCTATATTTCCATGGCCTTTGGAAATCCTTACGACGAGCCGTGGGGGCCGGAAATCGTGGAAGAAACACTGGTGTGGCTGAAAGGTGTCGGCGTGCGAATTGTTTCGCTTGCTGACACAGTGGGCACCGCATCGCCTGAGGACGTAGCTCGCTTGTACAACGCCTCGAAAAATGCCGTGGCCGGAGTTGAAATTGGAGTTCACTTGCACAGCCGCCCGGAACACGCTCCGGAAAAGGTTTTGGCGGCCTATGAGGCGGGATGCCGGCGGTTTGATGGCGCGTTAACCGGTTTGGGAGGATGCCCGTTTGCGGGGGATGAGCTGGTGGGAAATATTCCCACCGAAGCAATTCTGACCACGCTGGCTGCGCGCGGTGTTTCCACCGGCATTGATACTAAGTCGCTCGCGGTGGCTTGCGCCATGACCGACGAGCTTCGCGAGAAGTACTCGCACGCGCCAAAAACGATCGATCCCATAACTTCACCGACGGTAAACTGAAACCGGGGACGCCGTGGAATACAGCACTTTAAAATTCGAGCGTGACGCCAAGATCGCGACGATAACTTTAAACCGTCCTGAAAAACGCAACGCGATTTCGACGCCGATGATCGAAGACATCTTCGGTGCACTGAACGCGGCGCAAGCGGACAGTGCCATTCGCGTCGTCATCCTTACGGGCGCGGGAAAAACTTTTTGCTCAGGGATGGACCTGGAGACGCTTCAGGCGATTGCTGATCAATCGCCCGACGAAAACCTGGCTGATTCACGACGCATGTCGAGGATGTTTCAGCTGGTTTACGGATTCCCAAAACCACTTATTACGGCTGTGAACGGCGCGGCGATTGCCGGTGGTTGCGGGCTGGCAACGCTTTCGGATTTCACTGTGACGGCTCCCGAAGCGAAATTCGGCTATACCGAGGTCCGCATTGGATTTATTCCAGCGCTCGTTTCGGTGATGCTGCGCCGGCAAGTTGGTGAAAAACACGCTCGCGATTTATTGCTAACCGGACGCATCATTGATGCCGCTGAGGCGTTCCGTCTGGGTCTTGTAAACGAGATCGTGCCCCTGGAAGACTTAATGAAGCGCGCGCACGAAGTTGCCATGATGTTCGTCGAATCCAGCCCGGTGAGCCTGGCGATGACCAAGCGCCTGCTGATCAGCCACGATAACCGCATGCATGAAGAGTTGGAATTGGCTACTCAAGAGAACGCGCGAATCCGCGGAACGCAAGATTTTCGCGAAGGACTTGCGTCGTTTCTCGAAAAGCGCAAGCCAAAATGGTGCGGGCACTAAGAGGCGCGCAGCACTTCCGCAGAATCGCAGAACCGTGTAAGTCCTTCCTTTTTTACGAATTCAGTCACGTTATGGATTAGGAATGCGAAGTCCTCCTCGAGCATGCGCTCGCTTTACGCAAGTCAGCGTGTCCGGTAGAATCTTTCGTTCGCGCAAGTAGTTCTGTCTCGCTGAGTGGTTGGGAGAAAATGGTTCGATTTGTAACTGCGGGCGAGTCACACGGCCAGGCGCTGGTGGCGTGGATTTCTGGCTTGCCAGCTGGGCTCGCGGTGGACCAGGACTTTATTCAGCGCGAATTGCACCGCCGCCAACTCGGATACGGGCGTGGCGCGCGGCAGCGCATTGAAAAAGATCAGGCTGAGATTTTTGCTGGAGTTCGTCACGGCAAAACCATCGGCGCGCCGATCGCGCTGCGCATCGAAAATCGCGATTGGAAAAATTGGGAAAAGGCGCTCCCGGTGGAAGATACCGAGGGCGCTGAAGACTCGCAGCGTCCCCTGACGGCAGCGCGCCCGGGCCACGCGGATTTGGCCGGCGCGCTAAAGTTTAATTTTCATGATGCGCGCTACATACTTGAGCGCGCGTCGGCTCGCGAGACGGCAGCACGGGTGGCCGCTGGGGCGTTTGCAAAATTGCTCCTGGGCGAGTTTGGCGTTACGGTGCTGAGCCATACCGGCGCGGTGGGTCATGTTCGGCTGGAGCGCTCCGCCGGCTGGCAGGAAATCGTTGCGGCGTGCGAGAATCTGGAATCGCCGTTGCGTTGCGTGGACGCTGATACCGAATTGCGGATGAAAGCGGAAGTAGAGCGTGCTTTAAAAGAAGGCGATTCGGTCGGCGGCGTTTTTGAAGTCATAGCGCGCGGAGTTCCGGCAGGTTTGGGCAGTCACGCTCAATGGGACGAAAAGTTGGACGCGAAATTGGCGCGCGCTGTGATGTCCATTCAGGCGGTGAAGGCGATAGAGATCGGTACAGCGGTGGAAAACGCAGGAAGTTACGGCTCCGAAGTTCAGGACGAAATTCGTTACGATGAGTCGAGCAAAAGATTCGCGCGCTCTTCGAATCGCGCCGGCGGAATCGAAGGTGGCATCACCAACGGCAGCGATATTGTTGTACGGGGATATTTGAAACCGATTTCAACTTTGCGACGCCCATTGCAAACGGCGGACATGAAAACAAAAGAGCCGGTGAAAGCGGCGTACGAGCGTTCGGATGTTTGTGTCGTGCCTGCAGCCGGGGTAATCGGTGAAGCGATGGTAGCGCTGGAATTGGCGGGAGCATTCCTGGAAAAGTTTGGCGGCGATTCGGTACAGGAGATGCGCCGTAACTATGATGGATACCAAAAACAGCTCGACGCGTTTTAAATAAGAAGCAAGATCAAAGGAATGACGCTGCGAAGATGATTCATCCGATCGTAAAGTACGGCGACCCGATTCTGGAAACTCCCACCAAGCGCGTAGAGAAATTCGACGCCGATCTGCAGAAGCTGGTGGACGATATGTTCGAATCCATGTACGCGGCTTCGGGCGTGGGACTGGCCGCGCCGCAAATTGGTTTGGGATTGCGAATTACAGTCATCGATGTAAGCAACGGTAAAAATGCGGAAGCCAAGCTCATCTGCGCGAATCCGGAGATTATTCACGCCGAAGGAGAGCAGCGCGAAGAAGAAGGATGCCTTTCCGTTCCGGGTTTTCGCGCACATGTTGCGCGCCCTTTATATGTGACCATACGCGCACAGGATGCCGGAGGGAAAGAGTTTCAGATGCGCGGCGAAGGATTGCTGGCCCGCGCTTTTTGCCACGAGATCGATCACTTGAACGGAATTCTCTTCATCACGCATTTGAGCATGCTGAAACGCGACATGATCAAGCGCAAAATCCGCAAAATGAAAAAAGCCGGCGAGTGGTAGGCCGCGCGTGCCGCTCAAAATTGTTTTTTGCGGCACACCCGAGTTCGCGGTGCCTTCTCTGCGCTATCTGCTGGCGCAGCCCGATTTTCAAATCGTAGGTGTGGTGACGCAGCCTGACCGCCCGCGCGGCCGCGCGCTTGCGATGGCAAGTTCGCCCGTAAAAGATGGGGCTGTTGCCGCGGGCATTCCCGTTTATCAGCCCGGCAAAATCAAATCCGAAAAATCGTTCGACTTTTTTCAGCAAACTGCACCGGACGCCGTTGTGATCATCGCTTACGGACAAATTATTCCCGCGCGCCTGATTGCAATCCCCCGACTCGGTTGGATTAACCTGCACGGATCGCTGCTGCCAAAATATCGCGGGGCCGCGCCAATCCATCGCGCAATCATGAATGGCGAAAAACGCACTGGGCTGACGACCATGAATATCGATGCGGGCCTCGACACTGGTCCGATGTTGCTGAGATTTGAAACTGAGATCGGCCCAGACGAAACTGCGCCGGAATTATACGCGCGACTTTCGAAGGCGGGTGCGTCGCTTGTGGCAGAAACCTTGCGCGGGCTCGACGCCGGAACGATCACCCCTGTGCCTCAGGATAGTTCGCAGGCAACTTTCGCTCCCCCGCTAAAGAAGGAGGAAGGAAGAATCGATTGGTCGCAATCCGCACAGAACATCTACAATCGAATTCGCGGATTACAACCGTGGCCCGGCGCGTTCAGTTCGTTTCGTGGAAAAAACTGCGCGATTTGGGGCCGGCCATTGTCAGCGTTGCGTGCGACGTCTGGAATACCCGGAGAAATCGCGAAAGAAGACGGCACTGTGGTGATCTCTTGTGGCGATAGGACCGCTCTGCTCCTAAAATTCATTCAGCTCGAAGGGCGTAAGCGCGTCAGCGCACTCGAATTCGCAAACGGCGCACGTCTGATTCCTGCCGATCGCTTCGGCAGCTAATTTCCTGCGCCGTCTGGCGCTGGTTTAAGCTTTGTGTGGAAGATTCAACTCTTATCTGAAAACGCTTCTCAAATAAATGCCAGTCAGTGCCGCCAGAAAAATTGCTTACGATGTTCTGCGACGCGTGGAGGCGGAGGGCGCTTACGCCACCGACGTCTTGCACACGGAACTTGGCGCGGGAGTACGAGCGGATGACGCAGCGCTGGCAACGGAAATTGCGTTGGGAGTTCTTCGCTGGCGCGGGCTTCTGGATTTTTTGCTCCAGCGCGCGTTGAAAAAGCCCGTCGAGCGGCTGGATCTGCCGGTAGCAATCGCGTTGCGCATGGGCTTGTACCAGCTTCGTTTTCTTGAACGTATCCCCGCACGAGCCGCAGTGAACGAATCTGCGGAATTGGTAAAGAGCGCGCGAAAGTCTTCGGCTGCATCGCTTGTGAACGCGGTTCTGCGGCGTTTGGCGGCGGAAGCGAAAGAACCGCCAGAAAAATTCCTGCCCGCGGACATGTCGCTCGGCGAGCGTCTCTCAATTCTGCATTCGCATCCGGCATGCTTGGTGCAAAGATGGCTCACGCGCCTCGGCGAACTGCAGACGATTTCCCTGCTGCAAGCTAACAATCAAACGCCGAGACTGGCGTGCTCCGTTCATCATCCGAAGCGCCGCGACGAAATTCTTGAAAGCCTGCAAAACGCTGGACTCACGGTGGAACCGGGCCGCCTTCTGCAGGCCGCATTCGCGGTAACAGGCGGCAGCCCGACGCGCACTGACGCATTTCGTCGCGGCGACATTTCGATTCAAGACGAAGCCTCGCAAGCGATCCCGTTGCTTCTCGATGTGCGACCGGGCGATCGCGTCCTGGATTTGTGCGCCGCTCCGGGTGGGAAAACGCCGACGCTGGTGCGACACGCTGAAAAAAGTGGACTGATCGTAGCCGCCGACCGCCATGCCCATCGTCTGCGAGCAATGCGCGAACAATTCAAGCGGCTTCATCTGAGCGGCGCTCCTATCGTGGAACTGGATGCGTCGACGCCGCTGCCCTTCGGCATTCAATTCGACCGCATACTCCTCGACGCGCCCTGCTCCGGCACCGGAACTCTGGCCCGGCATCCGGAAATTCGATGGCGGCTGAAACCCGGGCAATTGAGCGAACTCCATCGTTTGCAAGTCCAATTGTTGACCTCGGCACTCCACCAACTCGCTCCCGGCGGCCGCTTGGTTTACTCCACTTGCTCACTCGAGCCAGAAGAAAACGAAGATGCCATTACCGAGGCCCTCTGCGACCTCCCCAACACAAAGCGCGTGACGGCGAGTGAAGCAGCGTCATCAATCTCTCCGCACCTCACCGCCGGAGTCGAACCAAAGAACCTTTTCGATGATGCCGGCCAATTCCACACCGCGCCCGGTGCGTATCAAACTGACGGTTTCTTTGCCGCTCTTCTAGCGAAAAAATAGGTGAAACTTAAAAACACCTAGAGCAAAGAGGCGGCAACAACCTCGCGCTCGCCGTGTTACGCTTTACGAACGGAGGAGCGAAGCAATGACGTTGCGGGACCGGCTGCAATGGGTCTTTCGAATGTCGCTACTGGCATTCATTCTGGCGTCCGTGGCATTTCTGAGCGCGCTAACTGCCGTGCGGTTCGCGATACAGGGCCGCGAAGTGGCGATGCCCGACGTGGTCGGCATGAAAGCGGTCGAGGCGCAACACACGCTTCAAAGTCGCGGCGTCGGTATCAAGGTGGAAGACCGCATCTACAATCCGCTTCCCCTGGATACGGTTGTGAGGCAAAGTCCCGCGCCCGGCTCGCGCGTAAAAACAGGACAATTTGCGCATGTAATGCTCAGCCTGGGCCCGCAAAAAGCCACAATCCCCGCCCTGGTGGATCACAGCCTGCGAGCCGCGCGGATCGAGATGCTGCGCAGCGGGTTGCAGTTGGGCGAAGTCTCCAGCGCTTACCTGCCGCTGGGTGGAGACGACACTGTAATCCAACAGGAGCCCGCGCCCGGCAACTCCGACATTACGAGCCCGCACATCGATTTGCTGGTTTCCTTGGGATCCAGGCCGCCCGCTTATGTAATGCCGGAAATGGTGGGCCTTTCGCTGGCGGAAGCCGAATCAAAATTGAACGGCTCAGGACTAAAAGTATCGAAGCTTACATTTTCGCCGTTTCCGGGAATCCTGCACGGAACGGTTGCATCGCAAACTCCGGCTCACGGCGCCAAGGTTGACGCCAATTCGACCATCGAATTGCAGCTTGCCGAGTAGCATCGCTCCGTAACCTCGACCCGCCTGTGCTAAAATCCGGCTGAACGCATGACCCACGCGCGCATCGAGATCGCTCCGTCAATTCTCGCGTCCAACTTTGCTCGGCTCGGCGAAGAAATTCGCATGGTGGAACAAGCTGGCGCTGAGGTGATTCACGTCGACGTGATGGACGGCCACTTCGTCCCCAATATCACCATCGGAATTCCTGTGGTGGAGTCTTTGCGCAAGGCAACCCGTTTGCCCCTCGATGTGCATCTGATGATCGAGCAACCCGAGGAATACATTGAGGAGTTCGTTCGCGCGGGGGCGAGCCGCGTTCTGATCCATGAAGAGGCCACTGTGCATCTGGATCGTGCGTTGGCCATGATTCGCGAACATGGGGCCGAGGCGGGAGCGGCGATCAATCCGGCCACTCCGGTGGTGATGTTGAGTGAAGTTCTCGGCAAGCTGGATACGGTTTTGGTGATGTCGGTGAATCCGGGCTTTGGTGGGCAGAAATTTATCCCCGGCGCCCTGGAAAAAATTCGGCAACTCAATCAGTGGCGCTCGCGATATAATGCCAGCTTCCGGATTGAGGTGGACGGGGGCGTCGATCTGGAAAATATCGCCGAGCTTGCCCAGGCTGGCGCGAATACGTTTGTTGCGGGGACTTCGATTTTTCACGCAAGCGATCCGGCTGGAGCCACGCGCCAGTTGCGTAAGGTTGCGAGTGAAGCCCTGAGTCAAAAAGTTTGAAGATTCGCAGGATTTTGGGGGCCGTTATTAAGGGTGCGATGGCAGGAAACTTCAGATACACACGCAGTCTTGTAATCTTGGCTTTGGGCATTTTCTTTTCTCTCGAATTGTGCCCGGTTGCAAAGGCACAACAGCCCGCCGACGGCTCTCCGCAGACGTCTCAACAGGACCAAGGTGCGCCGGTAACCGCTCCGTCTCCACAGAGCGGGGCGCAAACGGCCTCGGCAACACAAACACCGAAGCCGGCGCCAAAAAAGAAGTCGATTCTCCCAGCGAAATCCAAGAAGAAAGAACCAGCGGCGAAGCCTGTTGTTGACGCTTCTGCGGAACCCGACAAAGTCCTGTACGATCGCGCGCTCAACGACCTGAAAGCCGGACGGTACACCGAAGGGCGCCTTGCGCTACAAACCCTGATTAACACTTACCCTGATAGCGAGTGGCTGGCCAAGGCCAAACTTTCCGTCGCCGATTCCTACTACAAAGAGGGCGGCACCTCGAACACCACGCAAGCGGTTTCCGAGTACAAAGATTTCATCACCTTTTTCCCGTTTCTCCCCGAGGCGGCCTACGCCCAAATGCAAGTCGGCATGGCGCACTACCGCATGATGGAAAAAGCGGACCGCGATTCAACACAGGCGCAAGCGGCGGAAGATGAGTTCCAGGCCTTCATACTGAAATATCCTGACAGCACGCTGCTGCCCAAAGCGGAACAGTATTTGCGCGAAGTGCAGGAAGTGTTGGGCGATGGCGAATTTAAGATTGCTCGCTATTATTACGTGAAAACGGATTACCGCGCTGCTGCCGCCCGCCTGGTGGAAGTGACTGACCGTTATCCGCTATATAGCCAGACCGATGAAGCGCTGTGGATGCTTGGCAACATTTATACCCGAGCGAAGCAAAGTGTGAAAAACGAGGACGACAAAAACCACTGGGGCGATCTGGCCGCCAAGTGTTACGACCGCATTCTTCAGGATTATCCGCTTTCCAAGAGAGCAGTGGATGCGCGTGCTCGGCTCGTCTCGATGGGCTTGCCCGCGCCTTCCGCCGATCCTGAAGCCTATGTGCGGATGAAGAATGAACAGCTATATCGCGAGCAGCACCATCAAATGGCGATCATCAAGACGCCCATGTCGATGCTGAAAGGCAATCCGGACGTTTCGTTGGCGGCTCGTAACGGAACTCCGCAGATGAGCCCGCCGAACGATGCAATTTCTGCCACTGACATTCTGAAGCCCGGCGCCAAAGGCCCGGCGTTCACAATTTCAGGAACTGACTCTGCTGCGGGTGCATCGGATCAGGGCACCAGCGACGCAGCGCCCGTTGACGCGACGACAGTGCCAGCCGGGGCTGCTGCCGTCGGCGCACCCGGCAATAACCTGGGATTTCAGATCATCACGGCGCCAAACGACGCGAACGCCGCTGCCGCGCCCGCTGCTGAGACGGTGACCCCGCCCCCGGCCTCCGGATCGACCTTAGCCCCGTCCAGCAGCGTTCCTGTGCTCGCTCCCACTCCCCAGCCAGTGGCGAACAGCTCTGGCGCAACAGCCGGCCCGCCTGCTCCAAGAGAGGCGGCTCCGAGCAGCACGGCGGCGGGAGCGCCTGTCACGCCGCCCGCATCGAGCTCTAACGCGCTACCAGCGGCCGGGACCGCTCCGGCAGGGACGGCGGCGCAACCAGCCGCCCAACCCAAGAGCGATCCGGCCAAAAGCGACAAAGCTGACCCCAAAGAGGAGTCCAGCAGCAAGAAAAAGAAGGGTGTGAAGAAGATAATCCCCTGGTAACTACCTGTTAACACCCTGCTGACAACTGTAGCACTCCTGTCCTTCGAGTTTGTTGACGCCTACGTTTCCCAGTGCTGCAATACATAGTGAAAGGCGTGGGCGTGTCGCCATCCGGGCCGCCTCCAGGGGAATACAGTGCCCAGAATTCTGGTTGCAGACGACAATTCCAATATCCAGAAAATGGTCACGCTGGCGCTGGAAGAGCGCGGCGTTGACGTGGTTGCCGTCGGCAACGGCGAAGCCGCCGTGCGGCGCTTGCCCGATGTGAATCCCGACCTTGTTCTTGCTGATGTTTTCATGCCCGTTCGCAACGGTTATGAAGTGTGCGAGTACGTCAAGAAGGACACACGTTTTGCGCACATCCCCGTGATTCTGCTGGTTGGCGCATTCGACCCGCTCGACGAAAAAGAAGCCCGTCGAGTGGGCGCTGATGGAGTTCTGAAAAAGCCTTTTGTCCCACCTGACCCGCTGATTGCCATGGTCATGCAGGTTCTGGAAAAGAATCCGCGTGTTGCGGCTGAACTGGCGAAACAGAAAGAAGTAATCGCCGCGCCGCCGCCACCGCCTGAAATCATGGAAGCTCCTTTACGCGTTGAACCGAAACCGCTGCCGGAATTTCCCGAGCCCACCCCGGAAGAGGCCGCGCAGATTTATGGTTTCGGAAAAGGCGTGCGCGCTCTCGCCGACGACGACGATGAGGAAGAAGAGGAAGAGAAGCACTCAAAGAAACCCAGGGGTTCAAAGAGCTCGAAAACGGCGCCGGCCCCGGTAGCCGCTGAAGCCGAGACAGATGACTTCGAGAACGCCGCTACCGTCAGCGACTGGCGACGTAACGCTGCAGACTTCGAAGTCCCCGAGAACGTTGCGCAAGACTCAGTCGAGCCTGCCGGTAACGATTACAACCCGAGCGTCTTTCCTTCCGAGAAAGACGTACCGCCAAAACACATTCGCAACGCGAAATCTTCCGAGGAAGACGACGTGCCCGAACGTCGCGACGAACCGGCTTCCTTCCCCTCGAGCCATTCGTTGGAAATGCCAATACTGGCCGAAGACGTGGCTTCTGACGCGTTTGGCAAAGACTCACCGGTCGAAGATGCGGCGGAGAGTTCGCATGCAAAGTGGCTTCGCGAGCCGGAGCCCGAGCCGCAACCTGAACCCGCCATGGTTGCCGCGTCCTTTGAAACAAAAGAATCCGGGCGCGAAGAGATTCGTCAGGAATCTCAACACCATCCATCTGAGAGTAACCTCGAGCCCGTACCCAGCCCCGTCCCAGCTTCGCGCGCTAACGAGTGGATGGACATGATGGCTCCCCCGCCCTCCGAATATCCCGATGGCGGCTGGATGTCGAACCTTTCCGCCCCGTCAACGCACGCGGCTTCAACAACGGAAGCTGGACCGGAGGACAAATCAACAGCGGCACACACCGGATTTTCTACAGAGAATCGCGGCAACGGGAACGAACCCGCAGTTCGCGCCGAAGAACCATTGCATCCGTCATCAAAGCAAGAAGACGATTTTGAATTCGGCAAGCAGCCGGAGCTGGAAGACCGATTTTTCGCTGCATCGCCAGAAACGCCGAAATCTTCCTATCACTTCGCTTCCGAGGAGTCGCACGAGGCATCTCATCGCGTCGAAGAACCCGCGGCTGCTTCCGAGCCAGAGAGCGCGAAAGAACAGGCCCAGCATCTCGTTCCAGCACCCGCTGGCGCCGATTCGCAGGATGACGACGCCGCAAGCCATCCACCACCTGAACCACTGTTGGTTGATGAAGAGCACAGCGAGCCCCCTCCCTATTTGCCCGCTGCTGAACCGCCGCAACATATTCTTCCCGCTTCCGTGGAACAACAGGATCGGCAACCCGATGCCCTGCTCGAACACTTGGAGCCTTACGTATTCGAGCCAGCTACGCAATCGGCAGAAGTAGAGGAATTCAGCGAGCGCATTCCCACTCTGCCGCCACCGAATCGCGAGGCCCTGGCTGGAATTCCTTTCCTGATGCCACCGCCTGCGGCGCCGTCTCACGAACCTGTTGAAACGCATGCCCAAGCGAACGACGACCACGCAGTTGACGAAGTGGTGCGCAAAGTTCTTGAAAAGCTTCAACCGCATTTACAGGAATTATTTTCGCAGGGTGTGAAACCGCTGATCGAGAATCTGGTTCACAGCGAGCTTTCGAAGAAAGAGCGATAAGCCTTGGGTAAACGCAAAGCGGTTAAATCAACGCGTTTGCTCCCAATTTTTTTGCGGATTTGTGCCCCGCAGGTTTTCTAGAAGCTTGGGTGCCCTGCCAGTCTCCACGGCCACATCAAGAATGAGGTAGCCGTCAAGTCGATTCCCGGCTCGGTCGTGCTGAACGACTGCACGTTATCTTTGTACACCGCCGCTTGTGAGGCATCGAACTTCCCGTTATTTCCGTTGAAAATTTTGAAAGTGTCCACCCCGCCCGCCGGACACCGGCTCATTCCGTCCAAAAACCCAGTGCTTGAATAACCGGCCGGGCCCTCTGTTGACGCTCCCCAAAGAATCGGAGTGCCGCCCGAAGTTCCGTTCAACGCGCCGGCAAGGTTCGCTACTTGATGTTGAATGCAATTCGGAAAAGTGCTTCCGTCGCCGACGATGAAGGACGATCCCCACGCATTCACTCCCAAGATATTCGCCAGCCATCTTTGCGCGTAGGTGTCGTACACCTGGGAACCCGTGAGATAGTACGCTTCGCTGGCCATCACTGACAGGCCAGCGCCATGCGATGTTGTGTCTCCATAATTCCACTGACTGCCATAGCCCCAGGCGTCCGTTTGCGCCTGGGAAATCGCGTCGCCCACTTGTTTCAGGAATTGTGCGCGAATGGAAGATTTTGAAACCGCCAGGTCCGATGGAGCGCCCGCCATTTCCAGCGCCCGATAAAGCTCAAAATGTGCCAGACCACTGACGTCATACAAATTCAGCGTGTCGCTAAATCCCGGGTCGTAAATATTCGTAATATAGTTTTTTGCGTATTGCGCCGCCTGCCTCAGATAATTATTTGGATTTGTATCGAGCAGCCCAGCTGGCAGATCGCCTGACTCGTTCGCAAATTGCAGCGCGAAGTAAAGTTCTGTCGCGCCCAGTTCCATATCATCATCCCAAATGTTCTCGGGATACCCGTCGAACGGCATAATCGTCACCAAGCAGGTGGGGCAATTGCCGGAACCCACGGAGGGCGCGGGATCGGGATAAGAAGTATCCGCTAATGCAAATATCTCTTCGGCATTCTTCAAGCACTGATTCGCGAACGCCGCGTCCGTCGCGTGATTCAGTTGATAGCACAATGCAAAATCCGCCGCCAACCGCCCTGCAAGATTCGGACTGATCGGCGCTCCGGCCGCTCCGGCTGGAAACACGGGACGATCGCATATGAAATACGCCGTGTACTGGTCACAAGGCTGGGGATCCCCGCCCTCTTCGTAATCGTCCGCCGCCTGCGGCAAGGTCCAAATGTCGTACTCGGTGATCAAGCAATAAGGGCTCGAATAATTTCCGCCGCAATCAGGCGCGGACGAAGCCGGATCGCCCTCTCCGTAATAATCCCAGTCCTGGCTGTTGTCCACCTGGTAGTAGAGCGTTTTGGTTTTGCCATCCCACATTTTTGCGAGCCACTCGATTCCAAAACGCGCTTCGTTCGTAAAATCAGAAGAAGCCGGCGCTCCCGCACCGCTGTTCCCTGCATAAGAAATCGAACCCGGAGGAACTCGCGGATTCACAGGCGCATTCGCTCCCATCTGGTTGGGAAAATCGCGGATGCCTACTTCCATGAGCGCAGTGGTGTAACTCACCGTTTCCACATACTTCATGTAATCGCCCGCGTCCCACCACCCGCCGTCCACATTTATGTTAGGCGAATTGACGGGCACTAGCGGCTTTATCGGTGGTTTGTTATCGATGAAGTCGTTGCTATCGAGCGGAGGCGTTTCGTAAACCTGCGCGCTTTTGTCCTTGAGATGCCCCGGAGCGCTACGCAACGCGTTGTGCAAGTAATTTGGTCCGTCACGTTCCGTTTCGTAAAAAAACAGAGTGTTCAACAGCAGGCCCGGGTAGAGCACCTGCGGTTCGTCCACCGCGAAACTCGGCGAAACCGCAGGCACCGGACCCGATACGGAGATCGTGTACATGTCATGCTGCGCGACGCTGAAATCAAGCGCATAGACATGGTAACTCAACTTGTGACTATTCGACCAAATCCCCAGTAAAGCGCCAACGCCTCGGGAATACGCAGTCTGGCCTTTCGAATTAACAACCTTGAATACCGCCCCACTTTCCGGCGCCGTGGACATCAAATAGGCTCGAAACGGCGCGTTCCCAGCCTCATATCCGATCTGATTTACGCGCACGTACGCAGACTGCCCGTGCGTTAGCGGCGGGTTCGCAAGTACCACACTAAGAAGGAATGCGGCGACAGCAGCTCGCAAATAGGCCGAACGGCAGTGCAGGAGCATGGCAATTCCCTACAAGCGCTAAGGTTTTATTGAAGTTTAATAAACGGTGAATACTGGCCTGCCGGCTCCCTAGTGTCAAGCGAAGACGAATCGAAACCCGAAAGAGAGTTCTGGGATGAGACAACCGCAAAGAGCTTCCCAGGACGCGAGAGGCCGTCAGGATTCCAGTGCGCTTTTTAATCCGGGCAAGCAGCGCCGTTATCCGCCCAGTCCTTCATCGCGGCGGCAAAATCCGGACGGCTCAGCGGCGGGAGCGTGCGCCCATCGCCAGGATTCCAACCCCAGCCCACGAGATCATCCGTGGAAACGTGCGTAAGTATCTGCGCGATCGTGCGCCCGCCATTCTGCTTGGGATCTTTCAACTGGCGGCAAAGCTCACCCGCCGTCTTCCCCACAAAGACCATCTTCATTTTCGGAGGCGGCAAGCCCCACTTCGGATTTCCCGGCGGCATATTGGCCCCCGGGAGATTCGCGTCCTGATGACAGGTGTGGCACGTCATTCCATAGATGCCGTGACCATCGGGCCCGCGCTTCACATATTGCGCGTGCACGTGGCTGTCGTCCCCCTGCAAAGGGGCGTCGCCCACCGGATGACAATTCTGGCACCGCGGCGAAACGAAAACGGGGTAGGCGCGTTCAAACGCCGCTTTCGCAGCTGCAGCATCTGCATCAGGCGAAGCTGTAGCATTCGCAGACGCACCAGAGAAATTCCCTGCCTTGAACGCACGCGCATCCGCCGACGCGCCAGTAGCATTCGCAAACGAGGATTGCTGAGACCAAACCGAAATACTCGCTCCGCCCCAGCCGGCTAGCAGAAGTCCCGCAACCAAACCCCACCTCATTTTTTTTGCCATCTCAAGGCCCTCGAATAAATACCTACGCAGAACGCAAATCTTCCGGCTTAATCGGAAGGCGGCGTACTCGTTTGCCGGTAACTGCAAAAATCGCATTGGCAACCGCTGGCGCAACTGGAGGCACTCCCGGCTCTCCTACACCGGTGGGATGTTCGGTGCTGGGGACGATATAAACCTCGATTTCTGGCGACTCGAACATGCGCACCATCGGATAGTCGTGGAAATTTCTCTGCTGCACGCGGCCTTTATCCAAAGTGATTTCCGTTTTCAACGCCGCGGTGAGACCAAAAATGATGCCACCTTCGAGCTGTGCCTTTACCGTGTCCGGATTCACCGTGCTCCCGCAATCCACGGCGGCCACGATTCGATGCACGCGCACCGTGCCGTCCCTGGTCACCGATACTTCGGCGACTTGCGCGACGTAACTGTCGAACGAAAAATGCGTCGCGATGCCGCGGCCGTGTCCCGCAGGAAGCGGTCCGTTCCAATGCGCTTTTTCTGCGACCAAATCCAACACCGCAAGCATCCTCGGCTGTCCAGCCAACAGAGTGCGGCGAAGCTGATAAGGGTCTTTGCCGCCGGCGTACGCCACTTCATCGAAGAACGCTTCCACTGAAAATCCCGTGTGCGAATGGCCCACTGAGCGCCACCACTGCACCGGCACTTCGTTCTTGGGACTGTGCAAGTCCACCTGAATATTTGGAATCGAGTAAATAATGTCCGCCGCACCTTCCACCGACGCGGAATCGATGCCGTCTTTGATTCCGAAGCTCGCGAACATGGTGCCGTCGAAAATCGATTGACCCACGATAGTGTGCTTCCACGCGACGGGATTTCCGCTGGCATCCACGCCAGCCTCGAAATGGTCGTACCACATCGGACGATACCAGCCGCCGCGAATGTCATCTTCGCGCGTCCATACAACTTTCACCGGAGCCTTGGCGACTTTTGCCACGTTCACCGCTTCGGTAACGAAATCGGATGCTGGGTTCGCGCGTCGGCCAAATCCTCCGCCCAGCAGCGTGGTGTGGATGTCCACCTGCTCTGGCTTCAGACCCGCCACTCCAGCAGCAGCGGCGCGATCACCGGTTTGAAACTGCGTGCCAGTCCAGATTTCACAGTGATCCTCGTGCAAATCCACTACCGTGTTCAGCGGCTCCATCATCGAGTGCGAAAGATAAGGAACTTCGAACTCAGCCGTAATTGTTTTCGCGGCTCCCGCAAGCGCGCCGGAGGGATCGCCAACTTTCTTCGCAACCGCGCCAGGAGTCTTCGAGAGCGCTGCGTAGTGCTCGCGCATCGCCACAGTGGAAAGTTGCCCGCCTGGGCCTTCGTCCCAAACGATGTCAAGCTGCTCGCGCCCAAGCTTCGCCGGCCAAAAGCCTTTGGCGATCACCGCCACGCCGGACGGAACTTCCAAAACGTTCACCACGCCGGGAACCGTTTTGGCTTTGTCGGCGTTAAAATTCACAACCTTGCCGCCAAAAACCGGCGAGCGCGCCACCACCGCCGTCAGCAGGCCCGGAATAGTAACGTCCAGCCCAAATTGTGCGGTGCCATTTGTTTTCGAAGGTGTATCCAGCCGGTGCTTGGGCTTGCCGATAATCGTGAAATCCTCGGGGTTTTTTAGCAGCACATCTTTGGGAGGCTCGATTTTTGAAGCCGCCTCGGCAAGGCTGCCGAAAGAGGCGCGCCGTTTGCTCGCCGCGTGAACCACATACCCTTTTTCAGCGTGGCAGGTCGACGCATCTACGCCCCAACCTTGCGCCGCCGCATCGATCAACATCACACGAGCCATGGCGCCCATTTTGCGAAAGCGATCGTACTCAGAATTCGTGGTCGTGCTGCCGCCGGTCATCATGATGCCGAATACCGTGTGATTGTAAACCGCCGCTACCGGAGAGGATTCCACGCGAATCTTGTTCCAATCAGCTTCCAGTTCTTCGGCGATCAACATCGGCAACGAAGTGTAAATTCCCTGCCCCATCTCCGAGTGGTTCGAAATCACCGTGACCCAATCGTCGCTGCTAATATGTACGAACGCATTCAACGCAACCGGCTTGTTCGACGCCGCGCGCGCAGGCGCCCAGTCCGGCACATAGAGATTCAGGAGCAATCCGCCGCCGATCGCCGCTCCTGTCTTCAAAAAATCGCGCCGCTTCATTCGCGTGGCGACCGTCATTTCGCACTCTTCTGGGCTTTGATCTCTGCCGCACGATGGATAGCGCGCCGAATTCGCGGATAGGTCCCGCAGCGGCAAATATTTCCGGACATGGCTTCGTCAATGTCCTCATCGGTAGGCAAAGCTTTTTCTGCCAGAAGAACAGCCGCGCTCATAATCTGCCCGGATTGGCAGTAGCCGCATTGCGGAACGTCAATTTCAATCCAAGCCTGTTGCAGCGGATGGGTCAGGTCGGGAGAAATGCCTTCAATGGTGGTGATTTTCTTCCCCTCCGCGCGCGAAACCGGAGCCACGCAGGAGCGCACCGCTTGCCCGTCGATGTGGACGGTGCAAGCGCCGCACAACGCCATCCCGCAGCCGAATTTCGTTCCGGTAAGATTCAGCGAATCGCGGATGACCCACAATAGCGGCGTGGAAGGCGGATCCTCCACGCTAACCGGCTTGCCGTTAACAGTGAATGAAATCAAGGACGCCTCCTTGTTCAGGCCTGACCAGAATGTGAAGGGTTGTTGTGTGAAAACGGAGCATCACGTTTTGTAAACAAGTTTTTGACGCGGAAAAACACCCGCCAGACTGGGCAAAAAGATTATCTGCCGGAAACGAATTCGTTGCAACTCAGTGTACGCAAGCTGAAGAAACATTTTACAACTTGCCGCTTACAACAGGGAAACTAAGTACCGTTAGCGCAAGTAACCCCAGTTGTGCAATCGGTCGCTGTCTTCTTCCCAACGGTCGCCGATATCAGTCCGGTAGTACATATTGGGAATCAAAACATTTTTGATGCGCGAATAAACCTGGTTCTTAGCCTGCTTCATCGTTTGCCCGGTACCGACGATGATCAGAATCACGCCGGAAGTTCCCGCGATAAGCCACTGGCCGTTAAGCTGCTTCACATCTTCGATGTGCGTTTCATCCGCAGGTGGTTTCTTGAACACGATCGCGGAATTTTTGGAGAAAGCTTCAAAAGTCTCGTCGTCATCGAACGGAAATGGCGGCACCACAATGCGCACGCCGATCTGAAATCCGCTGCGAACCTTTAGTTTGGGATCCAACCCGTTCGCCAAATCCCAAAAGAACTGCCCAATTGGCGTAATCATTCCAGCTTGCTGGATGCTAATCGTGGGATAGCCAAATCGCGCCGTGAACTCGAGCGGATAAATTCCGTTATTATTCACGATGCAATTCACGTCGATGTAGCCTACATAGCCCTCTTCGGCGAGTTTGGGCCCCATTTTCAAGAGCGTTTCATTGAACAGTTGGTTCGGCCCGGCCCAAAACATCGAGGTTCCCATTTCGCCCGTCGGCGGTCCAATATCGCCGGGAAAAAGTTTCTTGTGTTCGAAATTAATATTCACCGGATATATAAAATTCTTGCCGTTGAAAAAAGCTCCGACGGCCACTTCTACTCCAATCATGCGCCGCTGCAGCTGAAACACTTTGATCTCGTCGGCAAACGCTTTCTTGTAGGCGTCGAGCATTCGTATCACATCCTGCCCGTCGTCCTCTTCTCCGACGAACAGCCGCCGCTTGATGTTCTGCGCTTCGCCGCTTGGCTTGATCACGTAGCGCCCCGGATTCTGCGTGACGTGCTCGATCGCGTCATCAAACGATTCGAACTCGCCGTAGGGAATAATATTTACGCCGGCCTTCTTCAGTTCTTCCTGTCCAAACGAGCGGTCGTCTTCAAGCTTGTCGCTGTAAGCCGTGCCGCCGATGACGATCTTCCCTTCCTTGCGCAGCGCTTGGGCCTTCTCGCCCTGTCCTAGCGTGTCGTCGAACACAATAATGTCCGCCCAATCTTTGTCTTTCTCCCAATCTTTCGACTTGGCCACGAACCCGTCCGCAATATCGCGTTCTTTTTTGTCGGCGATAAAGTACCGGACCTCGTGACCCTCTTTTGCAATTTGCCAGGCGATGTCGCCGATCAGCCCGGTCAAAGATACAAACAGGAAATTTTTCTTTTCCATGTGTCCTCGTCTGACGTTTCTGGAGTTGGAATCGTAACATCGCTATCAACCATCGCAAAACCATCGCACGCAGCCTCACCATCTAGCGGATATCTAGCGGATTTGACGCGCAGGGCATCCGCCCCTAAGATTGATGGATTCTTTGTGCGACGAATAGCGCGCCGTCTAGATTCTCTGTCTAAAAGTGAGCGCGGCGGCCTGAAACCATCGCTGCAACCATATCTTGGGGAAATGATGCCGAGAGAAATACCAAAAACCTACGAACCGCAGGAAATCGAAGAGCGCTGGGCCCAAGCCTGGTTCGACGAAAAACTATTCCGCGCCGAAAATTCCGGCGACGGTAGCGGCCGCACGTTCTCCATCGCTCTTCCTCCGCCTAACGTTACCGGCTCGATACACATTGGCCACATGCTGGAGCACACGCAAATCGATATGCTCGTTCGCTGGCATCGCATGCGTGGCGAGCGCACGCTGTGGCTCCCCGGCATGGACCACGCCGGAATCGCCACGCAGTTCGTCGTGGAACGCATGCTCGCCAAAGAAGGCATCCAGCGCCAGGACCTCGGCCGCGAAGAATTCGCGCGCCGCGTTTGGAAATGGAAAGCCGAAAGCGGCGGCGTGATCAAGGAACAAATGATTCGCCTGGGCGCTTCCTGCGATTGGACGCGCGAGCGTTTCACTCTGGAGCCCGCGCTCTATCGCGCCGTGCTGGAAGCTTTTCTGCGCCTCTATCGCGATGGCCTGATTTATCGCGGACGTTACATGGTCAATTGGTGCCCGCGCTGTCTCACCGCCATCAGCGACCTCGAAGTCGTTCACAACGAGCGCGTCGGCAACTTGTGGTATCTCCGCTACCCTGTCGCCGGTACGAAAGAACACCTCGTCGTTGCAACCACGCGTCCCGAAACGATGCTGGGCGACACCGCCGTGGCAGTGCACCCTGATGACGAGCGCTACCAGCACCTCATCGGCAAAAAAGTCTTGCTGCCGCTGATGAATCGCGAAATTCCCATCCTCGCGGACGCATCCGTCGATCGCGAGTTCGGTACCGGCGCGGTGAAAATCACTCCAGCGCACGATCCCAACGACTTCGAGATGGGCAAGCGCCACAATCTTCCCCAAATCGACGTGATGACCGACGACGCGCACATGAGCGAAGCCGCCGGCCCCTACGCCAGCCTGGAACGTTTCGCCGCCCGCGCGCGAATCATCGCCGACCTGGAAAAATTGGGACTCCTCGAAAAAGTCACCGAGCACACTCATTCGGTGGGCACCTGCGACCGCTGCAAAGCTATCGTCGAGCCGCGTGTCTCCACGCAATGGTTCATGAAAATGAAGCCGCTCTCCGAGCCTGCTGCAAAAGTTGTTCTCGACGGATTGATCGAAGTGGTCCCGGACAACCAGCGCACCATTTTGCTGCAATGGTTTGAAAATATTCGCGACTGGTGCATCTCGCGCCAGCTCTGGTGGGGCCATCGCATCCCCATATGGCATTGCGCGGACTGCAAAGAAATGGTCCCGGCCCTGGATTCGCGCGTCGAAATTGTGGAAGGCAACGCGCGCGCCGCAAGCGTCCCCACAAAATGTCCCAAGTGCGGTAGCGGAAAACTTACTCAGGATAAAGACGTCCTCGACACCTGGTTCAGCTCCGGCCTCTGGCCTTTTTCCACACTCGGCTGGCCCGACGATACCGAAGATCTGCGCACCTACTACCCCACCAGCCTTTTGATCAGCGGCTACGATATTCTATTTTTCTGGGACGCCCGCATGATCATGATGGGCCTTCAGCTAAGCGGAGACCGCTTCGAACCTGCCGAACTCTCCGGCACTGGTACTGCCGCGCAAAAGAGAGAGACAACATCGTCCGCAGTTCTGAAAGGTGCGAAGAATCCTGCATCGACAATTCCCTTTCGCCGGCTCTATCTTCACTCACTCGTCCGCACAGCCGAAGGCGCCAAAATGTCCAAGACCAAAGGCACCGGAGTCGATCCGCTCGAACTGACCCAGAAATTTGGCACCGACGCTCTGCGCTATATGCTGGCCAGCATGGCTGCGCCCGGCACCGACATTATCTTGAGTGAGGATCGCGTCCTCGGCGCCCGCGCCTTCGCCAACAAAATCTGGAACGCCGCCCGCTTCCTGTTCATGAACCTCGAGAAGGCCGAAACCGCAGCAGGAATCACGCTCGAAGAACTAGCCGCACCAGAAATCCGAGCAAAGGCTCCTTTCGCGATTTCCGGCGAAAAAGACCTAATTCATCGCTGGATTTTCGCACGACTCGCCGCAGTTTCCGAACAAGCCAGCCGCGCTCTGCAGGATTTCCGCTTCCATGAAGCGTCTCAGGCCATTTATCAATTTTTCTGGGGAGATTTCTGCGATTGGTACATCGAGTGGGTCAAGCCGCAGCTAGCATCACCGGACCGCGCAGTTGCCGTTGCCGCGTGGCGCAATATTTTCGCCTCACTGGAAGCAGCTTTGCGCCTGTTGCACCCGATCATGCCGTTCCTGACCGAAGAACTGTGGCATCGCTTGCCGCAACCGGAAGGCGCGCGATCCATCGCGCTCGACAAATTCCCGGAGCCCCACTCGAACTGGATCAACGCCTCTGCCGAAATAGAATTCGCAATCTTGCAGGAAATCATCACCGCCGCTCGCAACATTCGCGCGGAAATGAAGATCGATCAGAAGCGAAAGATTCCCGCGGACTTTTCCAGCAGCGATTCGGCAATCCGCAAGCTAGCTGAACAGAATGCCGAACCTCTCGCGCGCCTGGCCACGCTCTCCGCTCTGAACATTTCGGCTAACCGCCCCGATGGGGCGGGCGCATCCGTCCGCTCCACTTCACAGTTCGATCTGCGTATCGCCTATGGCGACGCCATCGACAAAGACGTCGAGATCGCGCGCCTGCGAAAAGAAATCGACCGCCTCGCAAAAGACATCGAATCGAAGAAAGGGCGCCTGGGAGACGAAACTTTCCTGAGCAAAGCTCCGGCTAAAATCGTCGAAGACCTGAAGGCGACATTGGCAGGCCGCGAAATCGAACATCAAAAGTTGCAAGACCGCCTCAAGCAACTCGAATAGCGCTCAGCACCGCGCTTAGTCGGTTGCACCCGACGACCGTGCCGCCGTTTCGTCCAACATCTTCAGCACCTGGTCGGTGATTGCCGTCTCTCCCATCCGCGGAAAAATCCTTTCCACGCTGTGCCGGTGCGTCTCGGCGTCGCGGTCCGTCATCGCATCCAGCACATACACCACGTTGTAACCGTAATCGTAGGCGCTGCGCCCCGTCGATTCCACGCCAAAAGCCGTCGCAATTCCGGTCAGGAAAACTTGAGTCACCCGACGCTGGCGCAATATGTCTTGCAGTGACGTCCCGATGAACGCGCCCACCCGCTGCTTGCTAACTACGTAATCGCCAGCCTGCCGCTCCAATTCGGGCGCCAACTCAGTCCAGTCGTCCGCAAACGCAAACTTGCGAGGTCCAGCGTCAGTCCGCCCCGGCGCTGCCGCTGTCACGCTAACGAGTACAACCGGCAACCCTCGCTCGCGAAACGCCCACGCCAGTTGCGCAGCACGAGAGACGATCTCGCCTGCCGGATAGGGAGCAGTTTGCATTCCGACGATCCCCTTCTGAAGATCAATCACCACCAACGCCGCATCGTCATCTATTTTTGTAAGAGGCATGTTTTTCCTTTCCCTTGATTTATAAAAGATAAATTAAGCCATTTCCTGCACTTCAAACCTGTCGATTACGCGGCTCCTCATTCGACGTTCAATTAGAACAAAGAAAGCACAGCTCAGGAGGCTGTTATGGCAAGGAAGTGCATACCCTTTCAAAATCTAAAATCAATAGTGGGAGTGGCACTCCTCGGCCTCGGTGTCCTCATCCTGTTGGCAAATCTCGCTGAAGCTGCTGCCCGGCTGAGCGATCTCCTCGAGATTGCTTCCGAAGCGGCGGGGATGCCCGGCGTACTGATCGCGGCCGGTTTGGCGGCCTCGCACGTCTTGCAGGCCTGCCTCTTCGATCGACAGGAATTTTTGCGCGCTTTCACCTGGATACTGATGGCATTCTGGCCACTGTTCCTGGTTCTTGCTGGAACGGGCTTGTTGCGTAACGGCTCCACGGACAAAGTCGAAGAGCCGCCAAAAAACAATCCCGGGGTCTCGAAAAAATCGCTTCCACCCTGTCGATTTGGTGCAGACTCATTCGACGCGTAAGTAGAGCACGAATTCAGCTGGTCGAGGGCGTCCGGCAACCGGCTCATAATCCTGATCAGAATGGAGACCTAACGATGCGATTCCTAATGTTGGTAAAGCACGGCGAAAACCCTGGTCCTCCTCCCAAGGAATTCTTGGACGCGATGACCAAACTCGGCGAAGAGGCGGCCAAATCCGGCACCATGCTCCAAAGCGGCGGCCTGTCCCCGCTTGCGAAAAGCACTTCCATCCGGCTGTCTCGCGGAAAGGTAACCGCGATCGACGGGCCTTTCACCGAGTCCAAAGAAGTCGTCGGCGGCTTCGCGATGTTCGAGTTGAAATCGAAAGAAGAAGCGATCGAGGGCGCGAAGAAATTCATGGAGCTTCATAAGAAGTATTGGCCGGGATGGGAGGGCGAGACGGAGGTCCGCCAAGTATTAGGACCAGAAGCCTTCGACCCCAAAGCCTAGTCGCGCCAATTCGTTCCGGTGGCCGCGAAAAAATAGCCGGCGACGGCTCGGCTTGCGCTCACGTATGGATCGTGGTGTTATCGGTAGTCGTGACAACCAGCGATACGCACCGCGCAATCGACGCAGTCTGGCGCATCGAGTCTGCCAGAATTATCGCCGGACTTACGCGCATCGTCCGCGATGTCGGCCTTGCCGAAGAATTCGCGCAGGATGCGCTGGTTGCCGCCCTTCAGCAGTGGCCGGAGTCGGGCGTCCCGGACAATCCCGGCGCCTGGCTGATGGCCACCGCCAAGCATCGCGCCATCGATCATTTCCGACGGAACGCACTCCTTGAGCGCAAGCACCAGGAGATCGTTCACGAGCTGGAGAGCCAACAGGAGATGGCCGTGGCAGATCTCCACAGCACGATGGACGATGAAGTCGGCGACGACCTCCTGCGCCTGATATTCATCGCCTGCCATCCAGTTCTTTCGACCGAAGCCCGCGTAGCGCTTACTCTCCGCTTGCTCGGCGGACTGACGACCGAAGAGATTGCGCGCGCTTTCCTTACACCGGAGCCGACGATCGCTCAGCGCATCGTCCGCGCCAAGCGCACTCTCGCCAAAGAGCACGTCCCCTTCGAGGTCCCACGGGGACCCGAACTTGCTTTGCGTCTCTCCTCGGTGTTGGAGGTGATTTACCTCGTCTTCAACGAAGGCTATTCGGCAACTGCTGGTGACGACTGGATGCGACCCGCGCTCTGCGAAGAGGCTCTACGCCTCGGTCGTATATTGGCGGAGCTTGCTCCCAAGGAGCCGGAAGTCCACGGCCTCGTCGCGTTGATGGAGATCCAGGCGTCGCGCTCCCGCGCACGCACAGGCGCATCGGGAGAGCCTATCCTGCTACTCGATCAAAACCGAGCGCTCTGGGATCAGCTCCTCATTGGTCGTGGTCTGGCAGCGCTCGAGCGCGCGGAGAAGCTTGGCGGCGCGCGCGGGACCTACGCACTGCAGGCTGCGATCACAGCTTGTCACGCGCGTGCGCGTTTGCCGCAAGAGACAGACTGGCGGCGCATTGTCACGCTCTACGAAGAACTCGCACAACTCACTCCGTCACCCATCGTGGAACTGAATCGGGCGGTCGCGGTGGCCATGGCCTACGGTCCAGCGGCAGGTCTCCAGATCATCGACACGCTCGCCTCCGAGCCGTCTCTGAAGGCCTACCACCTTCTGCCCAGTGTCCGCGGCGACTTTCTTTTTAAGCTCGGCCGCTTCGCAGATGCACAGGCGGAGTTCGAGCGTGCCGTATCGCTCACGCGCAACGCACGCGAACGGGAACTTCTTCTGGATCGTGCGCGAGCCTGTTCTGAAAACCAGTCGAATTCGGGCTCTCACTGAAAAGTTGCGCTGGCGGGTGGCGACCCTTTCTCACCGCCGAGGTGAACGCCTAGCTTTTGCGGGTGCCGCATCCTTTGCGTTTTTCCTTTCTGCAAAGAGTACGGATTTTGACTTTGCCTCTCGAACCTTTCTCGCGGACTGTGATCGTCGTTTGCTGCGAATCTTAAGCAGAGAACGGCGTTATAATCTGCCTTCTATGCTAGTCCGCAGGACAATCAAGTTAAGCATCATCGCCCTCGCGCTAGCTGTGCTGATTGTCGCCGCGCCGCCTGCGTGTGCGCAGTCCTCGAGTAGCAACGTGACGTCCGACTGGTGCAAAAAACTTCCCCGCCTGCCATACAAAACGCTCGAACGCGTTCCGTCAGCCGTTCCCTGGTTCGAGGTTTATAAAGTCGAGCCAGGAGTTTTTGCAATTTACGAGCCGCATCAATTCGAAGAAGTGATCTCCTTCCTGATCCTGGGCGATAAGCGCGCCGTCCTCCTTGACACCGGCCTCGGCATTGGCGACATCAAGCGCGTAGTCACTGCACTCACGCCCTTGCCGATCACGGTGTTGAATTCGCACACGCACAACGATCACGTCGGCGACAACTGGGAATTCGACGAAATCTATGGCATGGACACCGGCTTCACAGGTACGAATGCGAAAGGTTCCACGGACGACGCACAAGCCGAACTAGCTCCCGGATCGGTTTGCGGAGAGCTCCCTGCTGATTTTGACGCGAAGTCCTACGCCACGCGCCCGTTCCATATCACTCACGTGATTCACGATGGCGACACAGTCGATCTCGGCGGTCGAGTCCTTGAAATAATCTCGACGCCCGGCCACACGCCGGATGAAATTTGCGTTCTCGACCGTAAAAATGGACTGCTATTTACCGGGGATAATTTCTACCCGGGGCCAATCTGGCTATACCGCCCGGAGACTGATCTCGACGCCTACGTCCAATCGATTACGCGAATCGCGGCGCTGGCGCCTAAAATCCACCTGGTTCTCCCCTCACATAACGTTCCGGTGGCAGATCCTTCGCAATTGCCGAAGCTGCTAACCGCGATCGAAAAAGTCCGCGCTGAGGCAGTAGAACCCTTCGCCGCAGGCAACGGCAGAGTCACCTACACCGTAAATGGATTCGTCTTCCTGATGGCCACGCCAAAGTAAGCTGTGCGCAGTTGCAGGGGCGCAGCTTGCCCGCCGAGGTGCCTGCTTCAAACTTTTCCCGGAAGTATTGAAGCGGAGGAACTCATTCAGAAGCGGATGACGATTCATAGGCACCACCCAAGCAAACGCTTTAGCTTTTGAGGGTGCCGCATCCTTTGCGTCTTTCCTTTCTGCAAAGGGTGCGGATTCTGACGTTGCGGCCGAAGCTCGTCCGGAAATTCCAGCGAAGGAGAAGCGTTTTCAGCGCGAGAAGACTGCGCCGTGCGGCGCGCCGGTTCCCTTCCAACCTTGCGGCCACTCGCGCTCGGCGAAGCTGAAGCCGGTCTTCCCGTCCGCATCACGAAAAGCGTCATCAAACGTCAAAACGCCGGTCGTTTGATCCAGCTTTAGCAAATAAACTCGGTCCGGCGGCGTCCCGGACGTCGCCACGATGCGCTGCGTTTTCGCTCCCCACGCGGTCCAATGTGGGGAGTAATTATCGCTCAGCTTCAGACGCGACACTTCCTTCGGCTTGGCGGCGTTCGATATGTCCACCACAATCAAACCGTGCATCTCCGGCACGCTTTGCACCAAATAATGTCCCACAACCGTTGGCACTCCGCACCAGTTGCCGGGAAACGAATACACCAGCTTCGATTTCGGCTCGTTGGTATCCACTTCCGTGATGCGTTCCAGCCCGCAGCCGAGCGTCTGAATTAAAACCGAGCCATCCGGAGCAACCCGCGCCTCTTCCGGACTAATCTGCGCGTAGCGATTTTCTCCCACATCGAGGTACGCCGTCTTGAGCACCTTTAGATCTGAAAGCCGCCAGACCTGATAAGTCACGCCGCTAAAAATATCGTCCAGATGCATGGACGAATTTGTGGAGACAATGCGGTCCACGTCCGGAAGTACGGCAAGGCTGTACGGCATCAGCAACGCGTCCGCAAACGCCGGGTCGGCATTGCTGGCCGACCGAACCACTCTGCCTTGGTCGTCAATCTCCACAAGGCCGCCAGTCACCGAGCCCTGAGCGCTACTGTCGCCGTGGTGCGCGTGCTGAAATGTTGCCAGTACATTCCCGTTAGGCAGCCGTATATAAGAGTGCGGATGCATGTATCCAGCCATGTCGGTAAACGAGGTTACCGTCTTTGGGTGCAACGGATCGCGCACGTCAAAGATAAAAGTCCGCCCCGCCTCATGATCGTTGGCGAAGAGCATTCCGCTGGCAGGCATGGCGTATTCCGTGTGATGCACTCGTTTGGTCTGTTGATCGGTTGCCAGCGCCGTCACCAAACGCCCGTACGAAGCCGACCAAGGGTCAGCATCGATCACCGCGAGAAAATCGTTGCCTTTGTGGCCCGCATCGCCAGCCCACACAAATAAATAATCCTCGGGCGCCGCCGTTTTGTGATCCTGAGACTGCATTGGAATTCCGCTAACGCAAACAAGAAGCGCCAAGGCAAACAAAAATCGTGCCATGTAAACCTCACCTACAAGAATTGGTTACGTTGATAGCGCGAAAGCGTATCAGACTTAATAACCGTAGTACAGAATGACAGGAGCGCGGACTTCAAGACACAACGGAACCTCAAATCTTCATCGCGTTGTACGGGCGCTTGTAGCCGCGCCGCCGCTCAAGTATTCTTTCCAATCCCCTATGCGCACCAAACGTATGCCGAACTTGCCGGGTGCAACTGACCGGCGCATCGATGCGCTGCTCACGCTCCTCTCCGAAAACTCAACCATCGTCATCAGCGGAGAAAAAGTCGCCAAGGAAATTGGTGTATCGCGCCAGCAGGTTTGGCGCTGGGTTCAGAAAATGCGCGAATTGGGAGTGCGCGTGAAAGGCCACGCGCGCACCGGCTATCACATTGAACGCGTCCCGGACATTCTGGCCCCGCAGCTTCTGAGCCACCGCCTGTTCGGCACGCCTTTTGGCCGCCGCATCTATCACTACTTCAAAACCGGCTCCACCAATACTGTCGCGATGCAACTGGGAGAACGCGGCGAGCCCCACGGAGCAATCGTTCTCGCTGAAGAACAAACCGCGGGCCGCGGACGCTCCGGTCGTAAATGGATCTCAGAAAAATCCGCCGGAATTAGTTGCAGCATTCTGTTGCGCCCGCCGATTCCGCCGGCCCAGGCGCCGTTACTAACTCTAGTCGCAGGCCTCGCCGCACGCGATGCCGCTGCCGAAGAACTCGACGTGCTCCCCGACATTCGTTGGCCCAACGATCTGCTGGTTCGCGGCCGAAAATTCTGCGGCATCCTCACGGAAATGCACGCCGAACCTGACCGCATGCATCACGCCGTGATTGGAATTGGCATCAACATCAACCAGACCAAAATGCCTGCCGAGCTTGCCGGCTTCGCCACCTCGCTGCGTCTGGAATCCGGAAAAGTCCATTCGCGCCTGGAAATCCTGATACGGTTGCTGCGCCACTTCGACCGCTACTACAATGAATTTATCGCGGAAGGCGCTGCGCCGATTTTGCAGCGCTTCGCCGAAGTCTCCAGCTATTTTCAAGGAAAGCGAGTGCGCATCACGACTCCTATCGAAGTGTTCACCGGCACCACGGCGGGCCTGGAACCCAGCGGCGTTTTGCGCGTGATGCGCGATGACGGCGGCGGAATCGAATCCGTGTTGTCTGGCGACGTCGCGGAGGCCTCCTGATGCTTCTCGCACTCGACGTCGGCAACACCAACACAGTCCTCGGAGTTTTTCGCGAGAAGCAGCTTGTCGCCAATTGGCGTTTGACCACCGCGCGCGATCAAACTATCGATGAATACGGCATCCTGTGCCGCGAACTTTTCACTCTGGCCAATCTCGACCCGCGCGAAATCGGTGGAGTAATCATCAGCTCGGTCGTTCCACCGCTGAATTCCACGTTGTCAGGAATGTCGGAACGATACTTCGGCAAAAAAGCCCTGTTTGTTGAACCTGGAATTAAGACGGGCATGCCCGTGCATTACGACAATCCCCAGGAAGTTGGCGCGGATCGCATCGTAAACAGCGTCGCGGCCTTTGAGAAATACGGCGGCCCCTGCATCGTCGTAGATTTTGGTACCGCCATAAATTTTGACGCGGTTTCAGCCCGGGGTGAATACCTCGGCGGCGTACTCGCGCCAGGGATCGGGATTTCCGCCGAAGCGCTATTCGCTCGCGCAGCGCGCCTCTTCCGCGTGGAGATCAAAGACCCCGGAAAAATCATCGGCACGAACACAGCCGCCTCCATGCAAGCCGGCCTCTTTTACGGATACACCGATCTGGTGGACGGAATCCTGGAGCGCATGAAGAAAACCATGGGCCCAAAAACCAAGGTCATCGCGACGGGCGGCCAAGCTCCGCTAATCGGCACAGCGTCGCGCCACATCGAAACGATAGACGAATTTCTGACGCTGGAAGGCCTACGCATCATATGGGAGCGCAATCAGGACGCCGGGGGGGCCCAGGGTAAGACGCCAAAACTGGCAACCGTTCCACCGCGCACGAAAAACTAATTCGCATCGCGATTGTAAGACAACTTGACGGCGCTAAAAATATTCTCAGCGCGGAAAACAGTTGCACAGAAGTTCAGCGAAATGGAATCCTTCAACTACTTCAATTATTTTACAGAAATCGAAGATTATTTCTGGCGAAAACGCGGGGCGCACCTGCTCGTCTCTCCTTTGGATTGGGCCATCGTGGAAACTTGGCAGAAGGCCGGCATCCCTCTCAGTGCCGTATTGAAAGGCATCGACCGCGCCTTCGAGAGTTGGGCGCGATCTCGCCGGGCCGCCGGGGGACGCCAACTAAGAAGTTTGGCCTATTGCGTTGACGCCGTCCTGGACGCCGCAGCGGAAGCCTCCGAAGCGGCGGTTGGCAGCGGCCCGGAAGTGAAATCGTCGCGCACCGCGGAACCCTTCTCACGCGCTGAGCTGAAAAAATATCTCGAGCGCAACGCTGTGCGCCTACGTGCTGCATCGACGAAATTGCTCGAATCGGCCCAGAAAAATGGCACCGGCGCTCCATCTCTTGCCCCGCGCCTGGAGGACACCGCGAGACGCCTGGAGGAAGCTCTGCCACTGCTCGATTCACCGGGCGCGCTCGACCTGGAAGATCTCGAACGCCGTTTGACCGTGCTGGAAGAAAAATTATCGGCAGCGCTTTCCGCAGATGCGGACGAAGAGGCGTTGCTTTCGGTCCGCCGCGAAATGGATCGCTCGCTAGCGCCTTACCGGCGTAAGATGTCCGCGGAGCAATTGGCGCAGCTCGAACGGCAATACATCCAGAAAAAGCTTTTTGAACATTTCAACGTGCCACGCTTAAGTCTGTTTTATTTGACTTAACAAAGAGCGGCGCCTTCGCACCTTCAGCGAAACGCCATCGACATCTCATGCCCCCAATGGACGTCACAATCGAAAAGCTGATTTACGGCGGCGATGGCCTCGCGCACCACGAAGGGTCCACGGTCTTTATACCTTTCGTGCTGCCCGCCGAGCGCGTGGTAGCCGAACCCGTCGAACAAAAAAAGAAATTCGTTCGCGCGCGCGTGGAAGAATTGCTCGAGCCCTCGCCACAGCGCACTATGCCGCCCTGCCCTCATTTCGGGATTTGCGGCGGCTGCAATTACCAGCACATTCCTTACCAGGCGCAGCTCAAATACAAAACTGAAATTTTGCGCGAGACGTTGCGGCGCATGGGACGAATCGATTGGGCCGGCGAGATCAAAGCGCATTCCTCGCCGCCCTGGGGCTATCGCAATCGCGCGCAATGGAAAATTCGTCGGCCATCGGAAGCGGCGGCAATCGGACTCCCATCGCGGGCAACTTCTGAGGCAGCCAATGAAACGATCGCCAAGCTCAAGATTGGATATTTTCGCTCGAACTCCACGGCGCTGTGCGCGGTAGAAGATTGCTCCATTCTGTCGCCTTTGCTGCTGAAAACGTTGCTCGCACTTCGGGAGGCTCTCGCCGCAGGTGCACTTCCGCGCGAACTCCGCGAAATTGAAGCCTTCAGCAATGAAGGCCCGGGCGAACTGGCCACACTCGCCAACGCAAGACTTTTACTCACGGCGACCTTCGCGGGCTTTCCGTCACGTATTGCCAAACACGCAGAAACGATTCGAGGCATTGTTCCGGAAGCCGCCAGTGTTTTGTTTCACGATCCCAGCCACGATCGCATGGAACTTTTCGGCCCGGGTTTTCTGGAGACCGAAGCTGCTGGAACAAAATATCGCGTTGGACATTTTTCATTTTTTCAAGTGAATCGGTTTCTGGTTGACGATCTGGTCCAGACTGTTTGCAATGCCGAAAACGGCCGGCTTGCTCTCGATTTATTCGCTGGTGTGGGATTATTTTCGATCCCGCTAGCCAAGCACTTCGAGCGAGTCACCTGCGTGGAATCCAATCCTGCTGCGACGCGCGACCTGGAGATCAACATGCGCGGACTGAGCTCGATCACAGTTCGCACCGCGGACGTTGAACGCTTTCTCGAAAGAAATAA
>Ga0070765_100000156_pt1 | contig 42678 bp, 39 predicted proteins | sample HubBroMetageWFT5_FD_71516 | JGI IMG/M metagenome (GOLD analysis project Ga0070765, IMG submission 71516) | Warmed and freeze-thawed soil microbial communities from the Hubbard Brook experimental Forest, New Hampshire - Hubbard Brook CCASE Soil... | ecosystem: Environmental > Terrestrial > Soil...
AGGAGCCCCAGCAGCAGGTGCTCGGTCTCTATATAAGGAGACCCGAACTGGCTTGCTTCGTAGCGCGCAAAGAAAATCACGCGCCTGGCTTTCTCCGTATAACGTTCAAACATAATGCCCTTCCCCCTGAACCCTCCGGTCGAGTAGAACTTAGACCCGCTCAACCTGCCGGACCCCTGAATGCCTGACCAGCCCTACTATCCTCATTATGCAATCAAACAGCCATCGAGCCCAAGTACCCGAACGTTTTAATCATGTTACTGAAGGAACCTGTTCAGTCCCCTTTCGCCGCCATTGACTCTGCGTCTTGCACATTGCCTTGCTAATGTTCCTCCTGTCTAACATCCCTCCTGATCGCGGCCTCACTACGCCGGCAACGACTCCGGCCTGATCTCTTCCACACGTCCTCGCTGCAGCCGCAAAACCCGGTGGCAGCGCCGCGCGAACGACAAATTATGCGTTGCAATGAGGGAGGTGAGTTGATGTTCGCGATGCAGTCGAGCGATCAATTCGAACACCGCTTCCGCCGTCTGCCCGTCAAGGTCCCCGGTAGGCTCATCCGCCAGCAACAACTTTGGCCCGGTAATGAGCGCCCGTGCCAGAGCCACCCGCTGTTGCTCCCCGCCCGAAAGCTCTCCCGAGCGATGATGCCCGCGTTGCTCCAACCCGACCTCACGCAGCCAGCGTGAAGCTTCCGGCGCCGCCTCTGCCCAGCTGCGTCCCCGCACCAGCAGCGGCATAGCCACGTTTTCCGCCGCCGTGAATTCCGGCAGCAGATAGTGAAACTGCCAGACGAAACCCGCGTCTCGATTGCGAAATTCCGCTGCTTCGTCCGCCGATAACGCATTCAGTTTCAATTGGGCGCAGTATACGTTACCCGCGGAAGCATGATCAAGAGCGCTGAGGATGTGCAACAAGGTACTCTTCCCCGCTCCCGACTCGCCCACAATCGCCAGCATCTCGCCGCGCTTCACCTCAAACGACAAATTTTCAAAGAGCACCAGGTCCGATTCGCCGGACCGGAAAACCTTCTTCAATCCTTGAACCCGGAGCAGCGCTTCTTGTTCCACTTCCTGTTCCGCCGCCTGCTCCGTTAGATGCACTCTGCCTCCGAAGGGTCCACCGTGTCCCAACTCTAGCCTGCCGCCGCCTGCAACAGGAGGACCGGCCATCTTCTCACACCACAGCCCAAGCTCCGCCATGGCCCATTCGAACCATATGGCTTGCTCAGGCGGGACAGCCGCCTCGGGAGCCTGCCGAGCACAGCGAGGCGGACCGGCACACCGATTCCAGGACTGCGATAAGCCGGTAGTACGTCACCTTGATGTAGTTTTTAAGGCGCGCGGCTTCAGCTGCTGGTCTGGCAAACCCACCCACTACCGGCAGATCCCCGAAAGCGGAGCAAACTGCTAAACCTCGACCTTAGCTTCCGCCCCAGCCAAACTGCGCAACGACTCCTCATAAGGCGCACGTGCAATCCCGCGCTCGGTGATAATGGCGGCCACGAACTTCGCCGGAGTCACATCGAAAGCCGGATTCTCAACCGGCACACCGTCCGGCACCATCTGCTTCCCGGCGATATGAGTGACTTCCTTCGCATCACGCTGCTCAATCGGAATCTTGCTGCCGTCCGGGGTAGCAAGATCGACCGTCGAGATCGGCGCGGCCACATAAAACGGGATGCCATGCTCCTTCGCCAGAACGGCAACCGTATACGTTCCAATCTTGTTGGCGACGTCGCCGTTGGCCGCGATGCGGTCCGCGCCCACGATGATCGCCCCAATCTTGCCCTGCATCATCATCACACCCGCCATGTTGTCGGAAATGACGGTAGTCGGGATGCCGTCTTTCATCAGCTCCCACGCGGTCAACCGCGAACCTTGCAGGAACGGCCGGGTTTCGTCGGCATAAACGTGAATCTTCTTGCCCTGCTCCACTGCCGCGCGGATCACGCCCAGCGCGGTGCCGTACCCCGCCGTGGCCAGCGCGCCCGCATTGCAGTGCGTAAGCACTCCGCCCTCGCTTGGCATCAGCGTAGCGCCATACTGTCCCATGGCTTGGTTGGCCGCGATATCTTCGGCGTGCATGCGTTGCGATTCTTCAATGAGATCCCGTTTGATTTGCGCAGTCGGGCGAGCCCGCACCCGCTCGAACTTCTCCTGCATCCGCCGGATGGCCCAGAACAGATTCACAGCCGTCGGGCGAGTCTTGCCGATCAGGTCGCAGGCCTGGTCAATGTCGCGTTTTAGATCGCCGGTTGATTCCGCCTTGGAATTCTTGGCAGCCAACGCGATCCCCATCGCTGCCGCCACACCAATCGCAGGCGCCCCGCGCACCACCATGGTCCGGATAACATCGGCAACCTGTTCATGCGTCTTGCAGGTAACGTAGGTTTCTTCCGTAGGCAGCTTCGTCTGATCGATGAAGCGCACTCCGTTGTCAGTCCATTCGAGAGTCTGAATCATTTCCTTGTCATCCTGAGCAAAGGTTGTGCTTCGCGAATGCGAAGCATAACCGTAGTCGAAGGATCCCTTGCCCGCCGGCGCAGCCATTAGCCGCGCAGGGTATTTCCATGACGCCTCACTCCACCCCACGAAGACGCTACACTCTGTGCGCTCCACAGCGATTCCCCGGAACATTCGTCACGGCCGGCCGCCCGCACACTTCGCAACTGCCTGCGACGGCCAAGACCACTGGGCCGGTATCGTCCGTCTGAGAAATGTGCTCCGCCCGAACATCGCTGGCGGTAAAGATAGAGACAAACGGCGCTGGGGCCGCAGCCTTCTCCACGCTCGGCCTTCCTTTCGCCTCTTCGCGCTCCACCAGGCACATGGCCCCAACCACCTGAAATCCAAATTCACGCGCCGCTTCGATCGCCTGCACAGTCGAAGCGCCGGTGGTGCAGACGTCGTCAACAATCACCACGCGCGCGCCCTTCTCGCGAAAGCCCTCGATCCGCTGACCTGTCCCGTGCTGCTTCTCCGCCTTGCGCACCAGAAACCCGTTCAGTTCGCCGCCCACCACCGACACCGCCACCACGATCGGGTCCGCTCCCATGGTCAAGCCCCCGATGGCCTGCGGCTTCCATCCTCGCTGCCGGATTTCCTCAGAAAACACTTCGCCGGTCAATCGCGAGCCCTTGGCGTCAAGAGTCGTGGTCCGGCAGTCGATGTAGTAGTCGCTCGTGCCGCCAGAGGAAAGCTTGAACTCGCCCAGCCGGAAAGACTTGCAGGCAAGCAAGCGCAACAGATCCTGGCGCGAGGAATGCATGAAATCTTACGATACCACGGAGAATCGCCCTCCATCCTGCCCGTGTGGGAACGGCCGCCTCGCGAGCCTGCCCTGAGTGAAGCCGAAGGGTTCAGCCGAGCGCAGCGAGGTGTTCGTTGGCAGTCCCGCAACGCCCTGCATTGGCAGTTTCCTTCTTGCGGAACTGGCACAGCTTGGATCACGCTCCCACTACGTGTTCACAGCCCTCGCCGCACTCCGTCGTGATAACCTGAATCTTCTGCCACAAACGACGCTCCGAGGTATGAAATTGCAGAGTCCGCGAAAGTTTTCCTTCTTCCTTCTTGCTGGTTTCCTCATTACAAACCTGATCGGCTCCGGGATGGTTTCACCCGCCTTAGCCGAGGGCACGCGCACCTGGGAACAATCGAAATTCGACGAACTGACCAAGGGCACGGCCACCGGTGTTGCGATTCGCAGCGCGGGCGGTCTCGAACTGGCGCCCACCTTCAAGAGCCTGTACGCCACGCCTTCCACCTACATCTGGGCCATCGCAGCCGATGACGCCGGCAACGTATACGTGGCTGCCGGCGCGCCCGCCCGCGTCTACCGCATCACGCCCGACGGCAAGGCAACCATCATTTTTGAGCCCAAAGAACTCCAGGTGCAGGCTCTGCAGACCGGCCCCGGAGGCGCAATCTACGCCGCCACCGCCCCCGATGGCAAGGTCTACAAACTAGAGCACAAGCCGGGATCCAAAGCTCAGAAACCCGACCCTCCCCAGGCATCCGCTTCCGATAAAGACAAAGACGCCACTAAACTAGCCGCCGATCCCTCCTGGAGTTCCTCCATCTACTTCGAGCCGGCCACGAAATACATCTGGGACCTCGCGCTCGACAAGGCCGGAAACCTCTACGTAGCCACCGGCGATCATGGAGAAATCTATCGCGTCACGCCCAAAGGCGACCATGCCGTCTTTTTCAAGAGCGATGAAACCCACATCCGCGTTCTCGCCTTCGATGCCCAGAACAATCTGATCGCCGGCTCCGATGGCAGTGGCCTGATCTATCGCATCTCGCCCGCGGGCGAGGGATTCGTGCTCTACAGCGCTCCCAAAAAAGAGATCACTGCGCTGGCGCTCGATCGCGCGGGCAACATCTATGCCGCAGCGGTCGGCGAAAAACGCAGCGGAGGTGGCCCGAGCACGTCCGGCCTGGCCGCCGCTCTTCTCACCATGGGCGCCAATGCGCCCACCGCAGGCACGGCCCCGCAAGCTCCAGGCATCACCATCACTCCAGCGCCCACCACGCCCCAGATGGCGGGCCCGTTTCCTTTCCCCGGCGGCGGGGTAAGTGGCGGGTCGGATGTATACCGTATCGCGCCCGATGGTTCCCCCGCCAGAGTCTGGACGTCTCACGAGGACATCGTCTACGCCCTCGCCTTCGATTCCCAGGGACGCCTGCTCGCCGGCACCGGCAATCGCGGCCACGTTTTTGCCATCACCGGCCTTGATGACTTCTCCGATCTGCTGAAAGCTCCGGCCTCGCAAGTCACCGCCTTTGCCAGGGCTCCCGGCGGCGGCCTGTATGCCGCCACCAGCAATCTGGGCAAGGTATTTGTCCTGGGACCGGGCCCCGAAGCCGAAGGCACCTACGTGAGTGACGTGTTCGATGCCAAGATTTTCTCCCGTTGGGGACGGGTGGAGTTTCGCGGCGCAGGCTCCGTGGATATCTACGCGCGTAGCGGCAACGTAGACAATCCCGACCGCAATTGGAGTCCGTGGACAAAGGTTGACGTAACAAAGATCGACCTGGCCAAGATCGACCAGGCCAAGAGCACAGACACCGGAATCCCCGCCGCCCGCTACGCCCAGTGGAAAGCGGTGCTGCACGCCGGGACCGCGGCACCCGGCGTAGATAGCGTGGCCCTGAATTACCTACCCAAGAACGCCGCTCCCGAAATCGACGACGTAACCGTGCAGCTCGGCGTGAAGTACCAGCCCATGCCGAAAATGCCCGGCAACCCCCTGGGATCGGATTCCAGCGGAGCCTCCGGACCACACTTCGACATCCCCACGCCTAGTTCGCGCGATCGCGACTCCATCGGAGTGAAATGGAGCGCCCACGATGAGAACGACGACCAGCTCATCTACTCCCTCTACTACCGCGGCGACGGCGAGACCCGCTGGCTGCTCCTCAAAGACAATCTCACCGACAAAGCATATTCGTTCGATGCCAGCCTGCTGCCCGATGGCGGCTACACGGTCAAGGTGGTTGCCTCGGACGCCCCGTCACACTCTCCCGGCGAGGCCCTGACCGCGTCAAAAGAAAGCCGCCGCTTTGAAGTGGATACGACTCCCCCGCGCATCGAGAGTCTGGCTGCCGCCGTCGAGGGTGCACAGATTCATGTGACGTTCCGGGCCGGCGACGGTTTTTCTCCCATCAAGCGCGCCGAATATTCGGTCGACGCCGGCGACTGGAATTACGTCGAGCCGCTAGGCCAGCTCTCCGATGCCAGGACCGAAAGCTATGACTTCAAAGTCACTCCCGAAACCGCAAAAGATGCCGCGCAGTCGGACCATGTGGTCGTGGTCCGCGTCTACGATCGCTACGACAACATGGGCGCCGCCAAAATCCTGGTAAGGGCAAAGTAGAAAGGTTCAGAGCCAAAGGCGCAAGTGGGAACAAGCGCCTAGCCCGTTCAACCGCTCATGTGGGAACGGGCGCCTCGCGAGCCTGCCCTGAGCGAAGCCGAAGGGTTCAGCCGAGCACAGCGAGGCGTCTGGCAGCGCCACATCCCCAAACCATTCGCCACAGCCCCTAACCCACTTCCTCCGCCTCCGCAGCATCTTCCGCCACACTCCTCATATCCCCCAGCCCTCCAGCCCTCCGCAATTCCGGAAACCTCCACGCCCACAGAGCAATCACCACCAGCGTTCCCACTCCCCCCAGCAAAACAGCGGGCACAGTTCCAAACCACTGCGCCGTCAATCCCGATTCAAACTGCCCTAACTCATTCGATGTCCCGATAAAAACCATATCCACCGCCATCACCCGCCCTCGCATTTCATCGGGCGTGCGTAACTGCACCAGCGTCGCGCGGATAATCACACTGACCATGTCGGCCGCTCCCAGAAAAATCAGCGAAATCAGCGAGAACACCAGGCTGGTCGAGACTCCAAACAGAATGGTGCAGACTCCAAACCCTGCAACCGACCACAGCAACGTCGGCCCCGCCCGCCCGCGCAGCGGACGATGTGCCAGCGCCACCGCCATCACCGCCGCACCCACTCCCGGAGCAGTCCGCAGCAGCCCCAATCCCCACGGCCCGGTGTGCAGAATCTCCCGCGCATAGACCGGAAGCAGTGCCACGGCTCCGCCCAGCAGCACCGCGAACAGATCCAGCGAAATCGCGCCCAGGATCAGCTTCTCCCTCCAGATAAAATGCAACCCTGCAAAGACTGTCTTCAGAGTCATGGGCTCGCGCCGCCGCGCCTGCGGCCGCGTCTTGATGCGGAAGGTAGAGACCAGCGCCCCTGCCGCCGTCAGCATCGCGCCCGCATAAACCGCCGACGGCCCGCGGAAAAGCGCATAAAGAATTCCCCCGAGCGACGGACCAAGAATCGTCGCCGCCTGAAACGTGGTAGCATTCCACGCCACGGCGTTCGCGAAGTGCTCCTCCGGAACCAGTTGCGGCAGAATCGAACGGCTTGCCGTCCCGTTGAACGAGCGCACCACGCCCAGCAGAATCAGCACAGCATAAATCGGCCGAACCGAATGCGCGCCCCACTCCGCGATCACCAGCAACAGCCCCGAGCACAGCGCATATCCCGCATAGCACACGCCCAGCACCTTGCGTCGCTCGAATCGGTCGGACGTATGCCCGGAAACCAGAAACAGCAGGATCCCCGGAAGAAACTGCGCCAGCCCCACCAACCCCAGGTCGAGAGCGCGCTTCGTGATGTCATAAACCTGCCATCCCACCGCGACCGCCTGCATTTCGACCGCGGCCACAATAAGAAAGCGCGCACCCTGAAACAGCACGAAGTCCGGATGTGTAAAAGCGATGCGTCCAGCTCTGGACTCGGCAGGTGCGGGCATTGATCCTTTTAATGTGCTACAGAGTAATGTGCCATAGAAGAGCGGGTCACCGAAAGTTATCGCCACTCCCTGAATCCGGTAGTGGTGCAGTTTGATTGTCATCCTGAACAAGCGTTCTCTGCGCCGTGAAGGATCTGGGCGAGTCGCGCGACGGGTCGCGTTCTTTGCGACCCATTAATCGCGCGTTTGACTCGCTTCCTTATCAAACTGCACCACCATCTGAATCCTGGTCGCTTGACTCATCATGATGAGTCATTTACACTCATGGCATGGCTAAGCGGCTGCAAGTAATCCTGCAGGACCCCGAATACCGCGAAATCCAGCGCGCCGCCCGCTCTCGCCACATGTCACTGGCCGAGTGGGTTCGGCAGGCTCTGCAGAAGGCGCGCCGCCACGAACCGCTGGGCACCGTGGAAAAAAAGCTCGAGGCGATCCGCTCTGCCGCACGCCATGAATCCCCCACTGCCGACATCGACACCATGCTGGCGGAAATCGAGCGGGGATACTCCGCCGGCCAACACCCGTGATTCTTATCGATTCCAATATCCCGATGTACCTCACCGGTACGCCAGGTACCCACAAGACCGACGCGCAGCGGCTGCTCGAAAGGCTGGTAAGCGAGCGCCAGCGCCTGGTTACCGACGCAGAGGTGCTCCAGGAAATTCTTCACCGCTATTCAGCCATCAATCGCCGTCACGACATCCAGCCTGCCTTCGACGCGCTGCTAAGCGTAACCGATGAAGTATTCCCTGTGGACCGTGCCGTTGCCCAGCGCGCCAAACAGATCGTGCTCAGTTACCCGCGCCTCTCCGCACGCGATGCCGTACATTTGGCCGTGATGGAACAGCACGGCATCGACCGAATCCTCACGTTCGATTCCGGCTTTGATGGTTTTCCCGGCATCACACGGCTTTCCTGATCCGCGTTAGCAACTTTTATTTGCAGGAATCTCCACACAGCAGAGACCCTAGCTATAATCCGACCTAGCTGAAAGCTGTGAGCTGACAGCTGAAAGCTCCATGCGCTTCGAACTCTTCATCGCGACCCGCTACCTGCGCGCCAAGCGCCGCCAGGCCTTCATCGGTATCATCACCGGCATCTCCATCATCGGAGTAGCCGCCGGAGTAGCTTCGCTAATCGTCGCCCTGGCCATCAACAACGGCTTTCGCCAGGATTTGCAGGAGCGCCTGATCGGATCCACCTCGCACGTCAGCCTCCTGCGCATAGCCGACGATGGCATCAAGGATTGGCCCCCGCTGCTCGATCGCCTCTCCAAACAGCCGCACGTGGTCGCCGCCGCCCCCGCGATTTTTGAGCAGGTGCTGATCTCCCGCGGCCCCCGCGCCCGCGGCGCAGTCCTCAAGGGCATGATCCCAGCCGACGAACGCAAGGTAGGCGATCTGCTGAACTCCATAAAAGAAGGTTCCGCCGCCGCTCTGGATGAAACCTCTCCCCAGTCACAGCAGGATCATGTGGGGACAGCCGCCTCGCCTGCCCGGAGCTTGTCGAACGGGGCTCTCCAGGGAGCGCAGGCGACCGAAGATTCTCCCGATTCCCTCCCCGCCGTCCACGCCCGCATAGCCGCCATGCCCCCAATCATTCTCGGCAAAGACATGGCCGACAATCTGGGCGCGAGAGTCGGCGACGTCGTCTTAGTCACCAGCCCGCAAGGCGAATTGAGCCCCTTCGGCATGGTGCCCAAGTACACCCGCTTCCGCGTCGCGGGAATCTTCAACTCCGGCTTCTTCGATTACGACTCCTCCTGGGCCTTCACCCGTCTCTCCGACGCGCAACGCCTCTTCGGCCTCGGCGATCTGATTTCCGTGATCGAGTTCAAGGTCGACGACATCTACAAAGCCGACGAAGTTGCCCGCCAGCTCGAAGACGCCGCCGGAACCGGCTTCATGGCCACCAACTGGAAGGAGCAAAACAAAGCTCTGTTCCACGCCCTCAACATGGAGCGCCTGGTCACCTACGTTACCGTCGGCCTGATTGTCTTCGTGGCCGCTCTGAATATTCTGATTTCTCTGGTCATGATGGTCATGGAAAAAACCAAAGACATCGCCGTGCTGATGTCGATGGGCACCCGAAAAGCGCAGGTAAGAAACGTCTTCATCGCCCAGGGAGTCCTCATCGGCGTGATCGGCACCGCCATCGGCCTGCTGCTCGGCTACGCCATCTCCTATGCCGGAGGCCACTACCACCTGATCTCGCTCTCCCCCGAGGTCTACTCCATCGACTACGTCCCCTTCGCCCCAAACCCCATGGATGGCCTCTGGGTAGCCCTGGTAGCCGTGGGAATCTCCTTCATTGCCACGCTCTACCCCTCATGGTCCGCCGGCAGAACCCTCCCCGCCGAAGCCTTACGTTACGAATAGGTTGTGTGGGATTGTGTGGAGCGGGCGCCCCCGCCCGCGAAAATGCGTACATTGCCCGAAACCCCAAGCCCGTTGCTGCCTTCGGCTCACGGAACTTTCCCCCCACCCCCGCCGTACAATAAATTAGACAAAGTAAGGAGGCCTCATCATGTTCGCTTTCCTGCTCTGGTGCATCCTCTTCGTGATGTGCTGGCCCCTGGCCATCCTCGCCCTGGTCGCCTACCCGTTCATCTGGCTGCTTCTGCTCCCGTTCCGCATCGTAGGCGTAGCCGTCCACGGAGTTCTGGAAATAATCTACCTGGCGATCACGCTCCCGTTCCGCCTGCTAGCCGCCCCATTCCGCATCTAAGCAGCCGGAAGAAAAAAAGGCGGGTGGAGCAGGCCTTCCAGGCCTGCGCTAAACGGCCGATTCGGACTGGGCTTTAGCCCCTGCGGTACCTCGGCAGTCACATCAACTCTCCATCACCTTCAACCCCTCACTCACCACCAACCGCGCCTCCGTAGCCCGCTGCACATCCTCCGCCGTCAACCCCGGAGCCACTTCCTCCAACACCAACCCTCGCTCCGTCACTCGGATGTAAGCCATCTCCGTAACAATCGTATCCACCACCCCCACCCCGGTCAGCGGCAGCGTGCACTTCTTCAAAATCTTCGGAGCGCCGTCCCGAGTCGTGTGCTCCATCGCCACCACCACCCTCCGCGCTCCGGCCACCAGGTCCATCGCCCCGCCCATCCCCTTCACCATTTTCCCCGGGATCATCCAGTTCGCCAGGTTCCCCGCCTCATCCACTTCCATCGCCCCCAGCACGCTCAAATCCACATGCCCCCCGCGGATCATGCCAAACGAATCCGCGCTCGAAAAATAAGACGTCCCCGCCATCTCGCTAACCGTCTCCTTGCCTGCATTAATCAGGTCAGCATCCTCCTGACCCTCCGCCGGATAAGGCCCAATCCCCAGCATCCCATTCTCCGACTGCAGCACCACTTCAATCCCCGACGGAACACAGTTCGCCACCAGCGTAGGCATCCCAATCCCCAGGTTCACATAAAACCCATCCCGCAGCTCGCGAGCAATCCGCCCCACAATCCGCTCCCGCTTCTCAACGTCCTTGCCAGGTTTGGTTGTCATAATCTTTTTCTTTCACTGTCATCCTGAGCGAGGATTGTGCTTCGCGAAAGCGAAGCACAACCGCAGTCGAAGGATCCCTATCATCTCAACCACACCGCGAACTCATCAGGGAGTTCTCTAGGCACTGGGTACTGGGTACTGGACACTGGGCACTAGCCACTGCTCTTCCTAACCGTCCGCTTCTCAATCCTCTTCTCGTACAACTCCCCCTGAAAAATACGTTTCACATAAACCGATGGCGTATGCACCAGATCCCCGTCCAATTCTCCCGCTTCCACCAACTGCTCCACTTCCGCAATCGTCACCCTAGCCGCAGTAGCCATAATCGGATTAAAATTCCGCGCCGTCTTTCGGTACACCAGATTCCCCATCCGGTCGCCCTTCCACGCCTTCACAAATGCGAAGTCCGCCTTCAACCAGCGTTCCATCACGTAAGTTCGCCCCTCGAACTCCCGCGTCTCTTTCCCCTCAGCCACCACAGTCCCCACTCCGGTCGGAGTAAAGAACGCCGGAATCCCCGCTCCCGCCGCGCGAATCCGCTCCGAAAACGTCCCTTGCGGCACCAGATCCAGTTCCACCTTCCCCGCCAGCACCATCGATTCCAGCAGCTTGTTCTCTCCCACGTAAGTTCCAACATGCCGCCGAATCTGCCCCGCGGAAAGCAGCAACCCGTTGCCCAAACCATCCACGCCCACATTATTGCTGATGGTCGTCAGGTTCTTCGATCCCTTCCGCACCAGCGCCCGAATCAGATTCTCCGGAATCCCGCACAACCCAAACCCCCCGATCATAATGATCGAGCCATCCCCCACATCCCGAATCGCTTCCTCCGCGCTGGCCACAACTTTATTCATAACGAAAAGGATTCTAGCCGAAATTCATCACCGCGACACAGCAACGCCGCCACAAACAAAACGCTGTCATCCTGAGCGCAGCGAAGGACCTATGCACATGGCACCACCACTGCCCCAGCCGGGCGTGGCGGCTCGTGAATCTCACTCTTTCTTCCCTGGACTCTTCTTCAATCCATGCGCCAACTCAAACTCCTCAGCCAGCGCCCGCGTCGCCAGATTCTCCCGGACGTGCGCCAGCCGCTGCTCCACCTTCAACAACGCATGCTCCAGATTCTTCTTGTTGCTGATCGCAATATCCCGCCACATCGAATAAGGACTGGCCGCAATCCGCGTCATCTCCCGCAAAGCCCGCCCACCCGCCGGAAGCAACGGCGCTTCTTCTCCAAACTCTTCCACCAGCGCCGCCGCCAGCGCCGTGGAAATCATCTGCGGCAAATGGCTGATCCACGCACACAACCGGTCGTGATCCTCCGCAGGCAGCATCGCAATGCGCGCCCCAATCGAATCGATCCACCCCGCAAATTCCGCGAAGATTCCTTCATTCAGGTTCTGTCCCGGCAGCGGCGTCAAGAACCAAACCGCATTCTGGAACAAATCCGCATCCGCATAATCCACGCCGCTATGTTCCTTCCCCGCCATCGGATGCCCCGCCAGAAACCGTTTCCCCGCATTCTTTCCAAACACCTGCAGCGCCTGTTGAGCCACAACCGCCTTCGTGCTTCCCACATCCGTCAGCAAAGTTCCAGCAGGCAGCCCCGGACCCAGCCGCCCAATCAAATCCACAATGGACAACACCGGCGTAGCCAGCACCACCAGCTGGCTCCCGCGCACTGCATCCAGGGGCTCGGCAAATCCGCTGTCAATCACGCCTCGCATCTTCGCTTTCTTCAGCGCCGCTTCCCTGTCACACCCCACAATCCGCCCCGCAAATTTCCGCTTCCGCAGCGCCAGCGCAAACGACCCGCCAATCAGCCCCACCCCAACAACCGTAATTTGCCGAATCGCCATAGAAAAGGAATTGAGTAATCTGGCAATTTAGTAATTGCGCAATTTGAAAAGCAGAAGGCAGAGGGAGATGTTCAATCGCCCGATCACTCGATCACGAAATCACCCGATCTTCCGTCCCACCGCCGGCGCAATCATCCGCAACTCACCCATCAGCGTGGCGAACTGCTCCGGAAACAGCGACTGCGCTCCATCCGACCACGCCTTGTTCGGATCGCAATGCACTTCAATCAGCAGCGCATCCGCTCCCGCCGCCACCGCCGCGCGCGCCATCGGCGCAACCTTATCGCGCCGTCCCGTCCCATGCGAAGGATCAGCCGTCATCGGCAGATGCGACAGCTTGTGAATAATCGGAATCGCCGAAATGTCCATCGTGTTCCGCGTGTACGTCTCAAACGTCCGGATTCCTCGCTCGCACAAAATCACTTCATAATTCCCGCCCGCCATAATGTATTCCGCCGACAACAGCAGTTCCTCGAAAGTCGCCGCGATCCCCCGCTTCACCAGCACCGGCTTCCGCACTTTTCCCAACTCCCGCAGCAGATTAAAGTTCTGCATGTTGCGCGCTCCCAGCTGCAGAATATCCACATACGGCAGCATCATCGGAATCTGCGAAATCTCCATCACTTCGCTGATCACCAGCAGCTTGAATTTCTCTCCCGCCTCGCGCAACAATTTCAGCGCATCTTCCCCATGCCCCTGAAAAGAATAAGGAGAGCTTCGCGGCTTGAACGCCCCGCCCCGCAGCACCCGTGCCCCGGCCTTAGACACCGCCTCCGCCGTAGCAAAAAGCTGCTCTCGCGACTCCACCGAGCACGGTCCCGCCATCACCACCACATCGTTCCCGCCAATACCAATCCCATTCGCCAGCTGAACCACCGTCCCCTCAGGACGAAAACTCTTCCCCGCCAACTTGTAAGGCGAACTGATGCGATGCACTTCCTGCACTCCCGGCATCAATTCGACGATCCGGATATCAAAATCAATTCCCGCTCCCACCGCGCCCAGCACGGTTTGCCGCGCCCCGGTCGACCGGTGCACCTCAAACCCCATCTTCACCAGGTGCTCAATCACCGACTGCACCTGCCCCTCATCCGCAATTTCCTGCATCGCCACAATCATAAGAAAATCCCAGCTTCCAGCGTCTATCGCCCAGCTTCTATCGCCCAGCTTCTATCGTCTATCGAATGCGTGTCATTCCGAGCGAAGCGAGGAACCTTGGTTTCGCATTAAGCGCCGCTGCTCTTCCCCGATCACTCATTCACTCCTGAATCCGTCTCCACCTCAACCCCATCCCCCTTCGTCCCAATCCCTTCCTTCTGAATATTCCGCATCACATCCATGATCCGCTCAAAAATCCGCACCAGATCTCTCCCTGGCAAAGGCCCCCGATTCATCTCCTGCACATTCTCAAACACAACCCGTTCCCGCTCCGGCTCGTAGATCGGCAAAGAAGTATCCCGCTTCAACCGCCCAATCGCCACCGCGGCCCGCGCCCGCTCGCTCAGCAACTCCACCAGCAGCCGATCAAGCTCATCAATCTTCCTTCGCCACTCCGCAATATCCATAAGATCTCTGGGTGCCCCACCCTGGTCGCGTTCTTTGCGACAGGGTGGGGATTTTGAATTCCTAACAAGCAACCCCGGCCAGCCTCGTAACAAATTCCCCAACAGCCGCCGCTTCCCGTCCCCGATTCCGCTCAATCGTCTCCACAATCGCGCTTCCCACCACAACCGCATCCGCAAACGTCCCAACTTCCGCAAACTGCTCCGCACTAGAAATCCCAAACCCCACAGCTACCGGCAACTGGGTCACGCGCCGTAAACGCCGCACCAGCTTCTTCGCCTCGCCGGCCAACTGCTGCCGCGCTCCCGTAACCCCAGTCCGCGAAACCGCATAAACAAATCCTCGCGAAGCCGCCGCAATCCGCTTCAACCTCTCATCCGGACTCGTCGGCGCCGCCAGAAAAATCGGAGCCAGATCATGCGCCTTCATCGCCCGCAAATATTCTCCTGCCTCTTCCACCGGCAAATCCGTCACCAGCACGCCATCCGCTCCCGCATGCCGCGCCACCATGCAAAACTTCTCCATCCCCATCCGCAATATCGGATTCAAATAAGAAAACACTACCAGCCCCGTCGACTGCGCCTGCTGCCGCACCTCCGCCGCCAGCGTCAACACTTGCCCCAACGAAGTCCCATGCTTCAACGCCCGCTCGCTGGCCCGTTGAATCACCGGACCATCCGCCACCGGATCGCTGAACGGCACGCCCAGCTCAATCACATCCGCACCAGCCTCAATCGCCGCCAAAACCACATCCCGCGTAGTCGCAAGATCCGGATCCCCGCAGGTAACGTAAACCACCAGCGCCGGCTTCTTATAAAAAGATAGGGGCATGTTCGAAATCACTTCGTCTAGATTTACTCTGTGTACCTCTGTGACCTCTGTGGTGAAGGCTTTGAATTGTCATCCCAGGAAAAGTGATTCCCGCATAATCCCAATATCCTTATCCCCGCGCCCCGAAATATTCACAACAACCACGTCGGATTTCTTCATCCCAGGCGCGCGCTTCACCACCTCCGCCACCGCATGCGCCGACTCCAGCGCCGGAATAATCCCCTCCGTCCGCGCCAGTAAAGTAGTAGCCCCCAGTGCTTCCGCATCCGAAGCCGCAACATACTCCGCCCGCCCCGCATCCCTCAAAGCCGCATGCTCCGGCCCAATCGACGGATAATCCAGCCCCGCCGAAACCGAATGCGTAGTAGCAATCTGCCCGGAGGAGTCTTGCAATACATAAGAAAAGGTTCCCTGCAACACTCCCGGCGACCCTCCCCGAAACCGCGCCGCATGTTCGCCCAACCCGTCGCCGCGACCACCGGCCTCCACGCCAATCAAACGAACCTTCTTGTCTTTTATAAACTCGGAGAAAATTCCGATCGCATTCGATCCCCCGCCCACACAAGCAATCACCGCCGCCGGCAGCTTTCCCTCGGCTTTCAAAATCTGCGCCCGCGCCTCCCGCCCAATCACCCAATGAAAATCCCGAACCATCGTCGGATAAGGATGCGCCCCCAGCACGCTCCCCAACAAATAATGGGTAGTCCGCACATTCGTAACCCAGTCGCGCATCGCCTCGTTGATCGCATCCTTCAAAGTTCGCGACCCCGCGTCCACCCCGCGCACTTCCGCTCCCAGCAGCCGCATGCGGAACACATTCAACTCCTGCCGCCGCATATCCTCCGTCCCCATGTACACCACGCACTCAAATCCCAGCAACGCGCAAACCGTAGCCGTAGCCACTCCGTGCTGTCCCGCCCCAGTCTCCGCGATCACCCGCCGCTTGCCCATGCGCTCCACCAGCAGCCCCTGGCCCAGGCAGTTGTTAATCTTGTGCGCCCCGGTATGCAAAAGATCTTCCCGCTTCAAATAAATCTTCGCCCCGCCCAGCTTCTGCGTAAGCCGCCCCGCAAACGACAGCGCCGTAGGACGCCCCGCATAACTCCGCAACAACTCCGCCAACCGCCGCTGAAACTTCGGATCGCGCTGAGCTTTCTCATACTCGCGCTCCAACTCCTCCAGCGCTGCCACCAAAGTCTCCGGCACATACCGCCCGCCATAAACCCCAAACCGCCCAGCCGTATTCAAGCGAGAAACCCGAGGGTGCCCCACCCTTGACTCGCCGTTCTTTGGCGAGGCCAGGGTGGGGACTTTGACTCTAGTAGTCTTCGGCACAGTAGCCATTTTGTTTGAAATCTCTGTCATTCCGAACTCAAGCAAAACGTCGTCATTCCGAACTTAAGTAAAACTTTGTCATTCCGAACTCAAGTAAAACTTTGTCATTCCGAACTCAAGCAAAACTCTGTCATTCCGAACTCAAGCAAAACTTTGTCATTCCGAACCGGCGAAGCCGGAGAGGAACCTGCTTCCCGCGTCCACCAGCAAAACCTCGTCCCCCACCACGCCCGCCTCCGCAACCGTGGAAGAGCGGCGCTTCAGCGCCGCGTGAAACCCAAAAAGAACAGGGCTTTAGCCCCCGGAACCATGAAGCCCCTCCGCCGCCCGCACCGCCCTCACAAACGCCCGCACCTTCCCCGGATCTTTTTTCCCAGGCCGAGCCTCCACCCCCGAAGCCACATCCACTCCCCAGGGCTTCAGAATCCCAATCGCCTCCGCCACATTCTCCGAAGTCAACCCACCCGCCGCCACCACTCTTCCAAGCTTCTTGATGTTCTCCAACATGAGCAAAGACGCGCGCCAGTCAAATGTCGTACCCGTCCCACCCTGCTTCGAAGAATCCCCGGAGTCGACCAGAAAGCAGTGGACGACCTCCGGATGCCACATCATTGCCCAGCTGTCAGGATTCTTCCGCGACATCGAGATTGCGGCCAGCACCTTCAACTGAGGTCGTTTCGCTGCAACCAAGTCCGCCACGCGTGGATCCTCGTTGTCGCCGTGCATCTGAATCGACGTCAGGCCGGCGCGATCCGCGACTTCGCAAAGAGTCTCTCCTACCTCGTTCACAAATACTCCAACCTTCTCCACGCTCTCCGGCAGCTTCTTCACGATCTCCCGCGCCGCCTCCACCCCAATCTTCCGCGGACTCTTCTCATAAAACACAAACCCCACCGCGTCCGCCCCGGCCTCAACCGCCACCAGCGCATCCTCCAAATTAGTAGTCCCGCAAATCTTGATCCAAGTCATGGAAATCAGCCCAGCCCGTGTCAGCCTTGTCATTCCGAACCGGCGAAGCCGGAGAGGAACCTGCTTTCCCCGTCCACGACCAGAAATGCAACCGGCTTCACTGCCCGCTCGGTACCCGGCACCCGCTACTCGCCACCAACCCCCGCAGCGCCTCACCCGGCCGCTCCGCCCGCATCAGCGTCTCCCCAATCAAACACGCCTCATACCCCGCCGCCCGCAACCGCGCAATATCCTCTCCCGACCGGATCCCGCTTTCCGCCACCCGCACCACCCCCTTCGGAATCCTCTCCACCAGCCGGAATGCCGTCTCCGCATCCACCTTAAACGTCCGCAGATCGCGTGTGTTCACTCCAATCAAATCGCATCCCGCATCCAAAGCTCGCTCCAACTCTGCCTCATCATGCACTTCGCACAGAACATCGAGCTCGCGTGATCGAGCCCCCAGCGCCAGCCGGTTCAGTTCTGCGTTCGTCAACGCCGCAACAATCAGCAACACTGCATCCGCCGAATTCGCCCGCGCCTCCAGCAACTGAAATTCATCCACCATAAAATCCTTGCGCAGGCACGGCACCTTCACCGCCCCCGAAGCCACCCGCAAATTCTCCAGCGACCCCTGAAAAAACTCCGCATCCGTCAACACCGAAAGCGCGGCCGCCCCCGCCACTTCCAACTCCCAAGCCAACTCCTCCACACAAAACTCCGCCCGGATCATTCCCTTCGACGGCGACGCCTTCTTCAACTCCGCAATCACCGCCATGCCCGCCCTGCTCTTTTCCTCCAGCGCCCGCCGAAATCCCCGCGGCACATGCTGTTCCGCCCGCCGCTCCAGTTCCCGCAAATCAGCCGCTCCCTTAGCCTCAGCGACTTTCCCGCGAGTAGCACGGACAATTTGTTCAAGAAAAGCAGGCATACCGAGTGCGTAAATTATACGGGAAGCAATACGTCACAAATCAGAGATGAAATCTTATGACAATGTCATCCGGAGCGGGGGTTGCGCTTCGCGAATGCGAAGCAAAGCCATAGTCGAAAGCCTGCCCTGCGCGAAGCCGAAGGGGACCCCTTGCGCCCATGCGCCGCCAGCGCCCTCTAAGGGAGTTCCCACCAGGTATTCTGGCGCGTCCCTGACGCTGAAGAGTTCACCCCTCCATCACTTGCAAACGTCCTCGACCTCCTTATAAGGCTTCTCCGCGTGCTCCGGATACTTGATCCCCTTCACCTGCATCCACTGATCCAGCAACGTCCCAGCATCCTTCAACCCCGCATCCGGATCGCCCTCATACGCCGCATCGCTCTCCGCTTCCTCCAGCGTCACCAGCTTGAATCCTTTCTTCTTCAGCAGATCCAGCGCGTCCGGCAAAATCGTGCTGCTGAACGCTCCCAGGTGCATCAGCAGCACATAGCTGATCTCATGCCCGTAAATCAGCTTCGCCTGCTCCCGTCCCAGATCAAGAAATTCCGAAGCCGTATTCAAATAACTCGACCGCAGCCATGCCATCGACTTCGTATCGTCCTTCGCCACGCACCGCGCATACGCCGTATTCCACAAGTAGTCTTCCCAATCCAGCGTCACCTGCGCAATCCGGTACCCGTGCGCCTTTAAATAGGCCCGCACCGCGCGCCGCTTCTCCACCGTATCTCCCTCGTGTAGATACGGATATCGGAACCAATGCCAATCATTCTCCGCTCCCGTTTTCTGCGTCAGCAGCTCCAGCGCCGGTTCGTTCTCATCGATCTCCCGCTCGAATGCCTCTGCAGTGTTCGGCTCCAGATCAATATGCGAGTAAGTATGATTTCCCACCGGCTCCGCCGCCGCCCATAGCCTCAAAGCCTCCGCCCCATCCGCGTTCCCTTCCAGCTTTTTCGCGTTAACAAATCCATACACCGCAGGCACGTGCCGCTTCTTCAAAACCGCCAGCACATTCCTGGTAGTCTCCGCCCGGGTAACTCCCGGAGGCAGCGCCCCATTCAACGGCAAATCATCCATCGTGATGGCCAGCTTCTGCCCAACACACACGCCCGCCAGCCCAAAAGAGAGGACCACCAGCAGCACACACTCCCACCCAATCAACCGCACCATTTTTTTCATGACAAGAGTGTACTTCACCGCCCGCATGCGCGTGCGGAGACAGGTGCGATGCCGATGTGGAAACAACCGCGCATTGCGAAAGGACGCGCGCGTGGACTTGAGATGGCGCAGCGCTTAGCGCCGCGCCGCGCTCCAAAAAGCACGCCCAGAACGGCCCAATCTAGGTGAAGGGCCTGCTTTCATGGTGCCATCGAAGGGACTCGAACCCCCACACCCTTGCGAGTACATGGACCTGAACCATGCGCGTCTGCCAATTCCGCCACGATGGCAATATGAACCACAATGCAGCGGCGGCCTCAAGGCCGCCGAGTCAGGAAGACCAACTGTTCTATTTTACAGTCCCATCACACGCTGTCAAACCACGGACTTTCTCGCCTCCGCGGCCGGCTCGTCCTACCCCAGCTTCGCCGTCATCGTAATCTTGGCGTTCAGCACCTTCGATACCGGACATCCCTTCTCCGCCGCCTCCGCATACTTCTGAAACGCTGCCGCATCCGCTCCCGGAACCTTCCCCACCACATCGATGTGGCTCGATGTAATCGTCCACCCGGAATCCAGCTTGTCCATGGTCAGGGTTACGTTCGTGGTGATGCTCTCCGGCGTCAGATTGGCGCCGCCCAGTTGCGCCGAAAGCGCCATCGAAAAGCACGCCGCATGCGCCGCCGCTATCAACTCCTCCGGATTCGTCCCCGGCCCATTTTCAAACCGCGAGGTGAAAGAATACTGTGTATCCTTCAGCACTCCGCCCGGCGCCGAAATCGTTCCCTTCCCATCTTTCAATCCGCCCTTCCACACCGCGCTCGCCTTGCGTTGCATCGTGTTCTCCTGATCATGACTGAGAAAATTAAATCCACAGTCATTGTAGACGGAGACCGTCCGCCATGTCAGGTCGACTCGCCCCCCCAAAACCACTCCCGCTCAATAAAAATCCGAGCAACTCAAATAAAACCCGCATCCCCGGCAAACCAACTTGCACCCGCTATCCTGCAACTCCGCCGAACAGTTCGGGCAAAATCGCTCCGGATGCCCCGCCCCCAGGCCGCCTCCACCCACCTCCGCCCGCATCGCTTCCCCTCGGCCGCCGTCCGCCTGCTCCTGCCCGCTCGCGCTCATCCGCGCAACATACCCTCCCTGGCCCCCGCGCACAAGTGAACAACCGTCTTCCTCCCTGTTCGTCCTCGCTAAGTCTTACTCTCCAGTCACTCCGCCCGCCGTCCCAAGTTTTTTTCTCTGCTGCGGAAGTCCCCCTTACTTCCACAGACCCTTTTGCGCTAGAATGCCCACTGCGTTAAAGAGCGGATTCCAACTGGCCGTGGACACAGCTCTTGGCCTTCCCCCAGGAGGTAGTAGATGTATCGGCCCTATTCCAGCTCCCAGGCGAATCCTCGTCCCTTTCTGGACGTCGAGTCCCTCATCCGCAACCTCGCTCAGGACTTCGTCACTTCCTTCAATACCGGCAACCATGATCAGGCCGCCGCGCTCTTCGCCCAGGACGGCGCATTCATGGCCCCGCATAACGATCCTGCCTACGGCCCCAAAGCCGTAGAACGCCTTCTCCGCCAGTTCAGCGAGTCGGGATACCAGGATCTCCGCCTCGAAACCGTCCGCGTCGAAACCTCCGGCGACCTCGCCATGGAGATCGGCCGCTACACCGTAGCCATCCGCCAGCCCGACGGCACCATCCAGGCCGACCGCGGCAAATACGTAAAAGCCTGGCGCCGCCTGGGCGCCTGGCTGATCGTAGCCGACTGCTGGAGCAGCAACCTCCCCCTCAATCGCTAGGGATTCTTGAGAAAAAGGACGAAGTCTGAACGACCGATGTCGTGGTGGTTATCGTTCGGTTCACACTAAATCGTCCGTGGAAACCCACCTTTCGCAAAGAGCGCGAAAGATGGGGCACCCGCAGTTGGTAGGTTTGTCATTCCGAGCGGAGCAAGATCATCCGCAAGTCGGATGATCTTGCGGAGTCGAGAGCCTGCCCTGAGCGAAGCCGAAGGGAACCTGCTTCTTCCGCCACCACCTCCGGCCACTCCTCGTCGCAGCAAGCCTGAATCGTCAACCCGGTCTCTTTCAGCAAATGCCACGCTTCGCGATAGTTGCCATACTTCTGACGCGCACTCCGGGGCGTAAAGTGCAAACTGCAATTCGTCCGCCCCGTCACCTCAAACGGGATGATGTACCAGTCATCAATCGGGATCAGCAACACCGCAAAAAAATCCACCGTCCCCGGAGCATACTTCTGACGCTGCGGCCCCATCACATTCAAGCTGTAACCATCCCCGCGCCGCTTGTAAATCGTAGACTTAACCTGCACCCGCAGCACCCGGCTCTGCTTGTCCCCGCCATTGCCCTCCACCCCAACGTCATACCGTCCCGAATCCCCAAACGGCTTAGACACCTTCATCCCCAACCCCGCCGCCATCATCATGAAATAAAGTTCCGCCCACTCCCCACGCTCCTTGCACCCCGGCAACTTCCCACCCGCCATCCGATTCGCCTTCCTCCTCATTGCTCACTGCCTCCTGACTCCACTTTCCCGCGAACTACTCCCAGTGTTTCAATCCTTACCACCCAAGTCACGGTCATCCGTCACACGGATTCTCTTTTACCCTGTGGGAAACGCCAGACTGTCGCGTGGTAGAAATGGCCTGTACAGCGCCGTGGAAGAGCGGCGCTTAAGCGCCGCGTCAAGCGCTCTTGGAGAAACCGGGCTTCTGCCCCTGTGGCGCTCCGTCCAACCGAAAAGCTGAACTTACGGACGAAAACGGATACTCCCCCGCATCACGCACCAACCGCGCGCACACGGGATTCATGCGGACGTACTCGCAATGTTTCCGATAATCGTCGAAATCTCGAATCCGATGATTCGTAAAGCTCTCCTGCCACACCTGAATCTTCTCTACCTTCCGAGCCGATACGAATATCCACCCTTAATGAACTGAACAGCCCGCTCCAACGAGACCTCGAGCGCAGGCGTGAGCAACAAATGAATATGATCCGGCATGACGGCAAACTCGTGCAGTAAATACTTCCCCTGATCGCGATACCCGAGCAGCACCTCAATCAAAAGCCGTGTCCGGATTTCGACACGAAAAATAGGCACGCGTTGCCACGTAACCGATGTGATAAAGAACGTACGTTGTGAATCATCCATGCCCGGATCGTAGCCCGGCATGGTAAGAATCGATTGTGATGGTCGTCACGCAAAGAGAAATTTAGATTCCAGTTTTGGCAAATCAGGATGGGGAATACGACCACAGGGGCTAAAGCCCGCGGGTTTTTTGGAATCCGACGCGCAGCAAAAGGCACACCCCGAGCCCGTGCAGCACCGTGGAAGAGCGTCACGCACTCGTGCAGTGACGTGGAAGAGCGGCGCTTCAGCGCTGCGTAAAGCTCCCAAACAGGAACCGGGCTTCAGCCCGCGCATTGCGCACCTCCAAGGAGGCCGCGTATCCCTTATTCGAGATGCAGACAGCAAACTGGGCATCGCCCTTCATGTCAGATCACGCTTAGCTGCACCCGCTCGTACTCCCGCAACTCCCGCAGCGATAACACGAACCGTTGCGCGTCATGATGCTGCCGCAGAAGCTGCACGTCGGAGCGTCGCCCAGGTCGATGATTCCGGCTAGGGCGTCTGCTGCGTGTACGCTGCCTGTGGCGGGCGAGGGCGCCCGCCCCACATTCATATTCACATTGGCATTGGCGTTCATCTCTCCGGCTTCTGAGGGCTGAGAGCTGACAGCTGACAGCTTCGGCCGCAGGTTCTCGAATAAGAACTGCTGCTGGCCGGTCAGGAAGCGCAACTGGAGCCAGCGGAAGATGTAGTCCATGATCGACTTGGCATAGCCGATCTCGGGATTGGTGCTCCAGCCGCTGGGCTCAAACCGCGTGTGCGCGAACTTTTCGCAGAACAGGTCAAGTTTGACGCCGTGCTGCAGCGCAATCGACACTGCCAGGGCGAAGCTATCCATCAGGCCGCTGACCGTAGAACCTTCCTTGGCCATGGTGATAAACAGTTCCCCGGGAGTGCCATTGGGATAGAGGCCGACGGTGATGTAGCCCTCGTGGTCTCCGACTTTGAACTTGTGCGTGATGGATGCCCGCTCTTCCTGCAGCTTGTGCCGAACGGCTCGTGGTGGAGCGTTGAGGTCCGCCTCCTCTTGGACGGCCGAGGCGACCGTCCCCACACGATTTGTGGAGGACTCTGCGGTCTTGGTGCCGGCTGCCGAAAGTGGTTGAGACTTCTTGCATCCATCGCGATAGACGGCGACAGCCTTCAGGCCAAGCTTCCAAGCCTGAAGGTAAGCCTCCATGATGTCTTCCACCGATGCGTTCTCGGGAAGATTGACGGTCTTCGATATAGCCCCGGAGATAAAAGGCTGCGCCGCAGCCATCATCCGCAGGTGGCCCATGTAAGCAATCGAGCGAGTGCCCTTGGCCGGCTTGAACGAGCAGTCGAAGACAGCCAGATGATCGTCCTTGATGTGCGGCGCGCCTTCGATCGTGCCCGTAGCATCGATGTAGCTGACAATCGCATTCGCCTGATCGTGATCGTAGCCCAGCTTGAACAGCGCCGTGGGCACAGTTTGATTGACGATCTTAATCATGCCTCCGCCGACGAGCTTCTTATACTTCACCAAAGCAAGGTCAGGCTCCACACCAGTTGTGTCGCAGTCCATCATGAAGCCTATTGTGCCGGTGGGGGCCAGGACGGTTACTTGACTGTTGCGGTAGCCGTGTTTTTCGCCGTGGGCCAGGGCTTCGTCCCAGCATTGCTTGCTGGATTCGTAGAGTGGGGATGGGACATTATTTTTGTTGATGTTATTGACGCTGGCGCGGTGCATGCGGATTACGTCTAAGAAGGGCTCGCGGTTTATGTACCAGCCGGGGCAGGCTCCGCCGGGCATGGTCTGTGCCGGGGCGCTCGCTTCGCTTCGCTGGACAGCCGAGGCGGCTGTCCCCACATGAGCATTGCTGCTGCCTGTGGTGCCGATGCCGGCTCCCAAGTTGGTTTCGGCCAGATTCTTTTTTGTGGCTTCGGTGGCTGGGGACAACGGCTCGCATTGTTCGGCGATCCTGGAGGATTGGAGGTAGGCTTCGCCGCACATGATGGCGGTTACGCAGGCGGCGTAGTCGCGGCCGGCGTCGGAATCGTAGGGCAGGCCCGCGGCCATGAGGAGCGCGCCTAGATTGGCGTAGCCGAGGCCCAGCGGACGGTAGTCGTGGGAGTTGCGCATGATCATTTCCGTGGGATATCCCGCGTTGTCTACGAGAATTTCCTGGGCGGTGATGAGGACATCGACGGCGTGGCGGTAGGCTTCGACGTCGAACGTGCCGTTGGGAGCGAACTTCAGCAGATTCAGGCTGGCGAGGTTGCAGGCGGAATCATCGAGGAACATGTATTCGCTGCAGGGGTTCGAGGCGTTGATTCTTGCGGTGTTCTTCGAGGTGTGCCAGCGGTTGGTCGTCGTATCGTATTGCATGCCGGGATCGCCGCAGTGCCAGGTGGCCTCGGAGATCTTCTTTAACAGGTCTTTGGCTTTGTAGGTCTTCATGACTGTGCCGTCGCCGATCGATTTGGTGGAGAAATCGGTGTCACGGACTACGGCGTACATGAAGTCGTCGGTTACGCGGACGGAATTATTGGCGTTCTGGAAGAAGATGGAGGAGTAGGCGTCGGAATCGGGATGGGAGCCGTCGTAGCCCTGAGCGACGAGGGCGTGGGCTTTGGCTTCCTCTTTCTGCTTGCACTCGATGAACTCGACGATGTCAGGATGATCGACGTTCAGGATGACCATCTTGGCGGCGCGGCGAGTTTTGCCTCCGGACTTGATTACGCCGGCGAAGGCGTCAAAACCTTTCATGAAGCTTAGCGGGCCGCTGGCGGTGCCTCCGCCGCTTAGGCCTTCGGTGGAACCGCGCAGCGGGGAGAGATTGGTGCCGGTGCCGCTGCCCCACTTAAAGAGCATGCCTTCGGTTTTCGCGAGAGTGAGGATGGAGTCGAGCGAGTCTTTTACCGAGTTTATAAAACAGGCAGAGCATTGCGGCTTGCTGTAGCCGGTGACGCCGAATTCGACTTGCTGGGTCTGGGGATTCCAGTGCCAGTTGCGGGCGTCGGAATTGGGCTCGATGCGATCGCAGCCTACGTTGAACCAGACGGGTGAATTGAAAGCGGCGTACTGGCGGACGAGGATGTGGACGAGTTCGTCGTGGAAGGTTGCGCCGTCATCGGGAGTCTTGAAGTAGCCCTGGGCTAGTCCCCAGTTGCGGATGGTTTCGGCTACGCGGGTGACGAGCTGGCGGACTCCGGTTTCGCGCTCGGGCGTGCCCAGCTTGCCGTGCAGATACTTGCTGGCCACGATGTTGGTGGCGGTCATGGACCAGTCTTTGGGGACTTCGACGTCTTTTTGTTCGAAGATCACACCGCCGTGGGAGTCGGTGATCTGGGCGAGGCGGAGATCCCACTCGAGTTCGTCGTAGGGGGAGACGCCGGGCTTGGTGAAGAAGCGGCGGAAGGACAGGCCGGGGGCCTTCTTCTTATTAGGGGCGACAGGGATTGCGGGGCTGGCCGCAGGGGAATCAACGGTAGTGGTTTTGACCTCGGGCATCGATCTCTCCATTATTAGTTAGATTCTATCCAGCGTGGCCCGATTCGGCGTCCCTGGGGGTGGACGTGGGGATTGGGCCGTGCCCAAACGGGAATCTGTTCGGGGGTGCAACGGTTCTTGTAAAGAGCTTCTTTCGCCCCTATGGGGCTGGTGTTTCAGGGGCTAAAGCCCCGATCGTTTGCTTGTTTGCTTCTTACGCGGCGCTTAAGCGCCGCTCTTCCACGGTGCCGGTGGTGCTTGATACATCTAAACCTCAGGGGCTAAAGCCCATTTCAAATGCCTATCTTCAATGCAGGCCTGAAGGCCTGCTCCACCCGCTTGAAAATCCCGCTGCTTCACAATCTAGCCGCTTCAAAATCCCGCTGCTTCACAATCTAGCCGCCTGAAAATCTGGCCGCTTGAAAATCCCGGCCGGTTTAGAAACCGGAGGGGAAAGAGTGAGGACAGTGAAGGTTTTTGGCGGCTCCGGAATCCAGATTTGGGGCCGCAGACAGGGAATCTGGTTTCAGGGTCGGCTGGGGAACCTGGGCTGGAGTTGGCATGCTGTCGGCAGAGTCGGACAGGAGAGTTCGACCCACACGAGTTGTGAGGGGGGGCAGTTCCAGCGACGAGGCGAAGTCGGCGGGCATGCCGGTGGCCTTTTCGGCGGAGGAAAGCATCCATTGATTGAGGGCCGCACAGATGTTGCGGCGCTGGTCCTGGTCTTCGATTACGACGAAGCGGAGGAAGCAGCGTCCGGAAGCGAGGCGGGCGCGCATGGGATTGATCTGGGTGAACATGCGGTCGAGGACGAAGGCCATGTCGTCGTCTTCGGAAAATTGGAGGACGGCGAGCATGCGGCGGACAGGGGCCTCGGCGGCCGAAGGCGCATCTTGCAGTGGCGAATTGGAGCTCTGAGGCGCTGCGCCACCCAAAATCCCAAGCGCTGCGCTCTGTGAAATCAGACCTGGGGCGGAAGTTGCGGGCGAGGGCGCCCGCGCCACATTCGCGGCGACCTCTTCGGCCAAGGCGAAGATACCGGGCTTGCTGGGGACTACGAGGAGGCTGTGCGGGGAATCGCAGCGGAACCAGCGCGACCACAGGAGGCGGCGAGGATCGACGGGGCGTTCCAAGCCGTGCCGGGCGAGGGAATCGGCGACGAGTCTGGTTATGGCTTCCAAGTTCGGGGCTCCTCGAAACGCAACTACCTCAGGGGCTAAAGCCCCAGTCGTGGCAGGCCACTACTGGCAGCGCTGGAAGCGCTGCGCCAGCCGAAAACCGGGTTCTCAGCTGCCTGTACAAGCCTCACGCTGGAGCGATGGTTCCTGCTCAGTTCGGTCTTTGCTTACTCTCAGTCGTTCACCCGAGGAGGGTCGGGGAAACGGCCACCGCACTTCACTTCACTTCTACAAACCGCCATCGGCTTTCTGAACTGCGAAGCCTGGTTGCCTTTTGTTTTCTTACGTTTACGGGAGGGGCGTCCGGTCACCTCTGGCCTGACGCCTGTCCCGCAGGTTTTTCGTGCCGCTCACTTCTTCTTTGGCCTGCGATGAAACCCGCCCCGTTCCCGCGAGACGAGTTTCAAAGGGCTATGGGATTGCAAAGTTACTCCCGCTTATTGTGCCTGTCAAGAGGGAAACACCACAGGTTGTATCCTCAACAATGACGGGCTTGGTGCGGGGGTGGGGTGGGCAGGAGGGATTGGTTTTCCACAAGTGGAAATTCATGGTGCGTTCATAAAGGCAGTGGCCAGTGATCGGTGGCCAGTGACCAGTTATGGAGAGGGCTCTTCGGAAGGCTGCCCAGGACCCCACGGGGGCTAGAGCCCGGACTGATTCGGGATGAGTTACGCGGCGCTGAAGCGCCGCTCTTCCACAGTCACAGTGCTGCGGGCACTCGGGAGTGTGTCGTCGACGCCGGGGTGTCGTCCCTTCCGACTTGCCGGTGGGTTCCCGAGGAACTTGGGGGCGGAGTCGAGAGTTTGCCTCAGCGGCTGAAGCGGCGTTCGATAATGGCGGAGTTACGGCACGACTAAAGTCGTGCCCTTCCCGATCGGTAGCGAGTTTCTCGGGGGTTAAGGCCCACTTCGCTAGAGAGAACGGAGGCTGGGGCTGCGACGGTCGCCACAGGGTTGGGGAGATTTGCGGGACAGGTGAGGCGGGAGCGAGAGGAGAGCGGGAGTCTCGCGGAGCCGCGGAGTTTCTTCCTGGCCGGTCAGCAACGGTACATAGATGTCTTCGAAGATTTGACGGGGAGCGATGCGAAGAACGCCGTCGGAGGATTCGACCAGATAGTCGCCCTTGCGTCCGGAGTGCTGACGGCCGAGGACGTCGGTGAAGGTGAGGCTGGCGGTGAGTTGCTTGGCTTTGACCAGAAACCGGGTGCGATATGTGGTCCATGGATTTGTGGCTTTCATGCGTGCCGGCTCTCAGTTGTCGGTTCTCAGTTGTCAGTTCTCAGTTCTCAGTTCTCAGTTCTTGATGATTAGTTGTTGATTGCCGATCGACCGTTGCCGATGGCTCAGATTTTGTCCCCGACTGTTGTTGAGAGGGCGAAACTGAATGTACGAGCGAAATGGCGCCGGGTCAATTCAGTATTTTTGGTGCAGTTGAGGAAAATGTTGGATGCGGATTTTCGCGGAATGGGAGAGATCAAAGATCTTGTCAAGGGTATGCCCCTAAGCCGCACGGAGGGCTCGGGTTCGATTGTTGAGTGAGAATGAGGGAAAAGTTTTCGGAGAGTGCGGAAGCGGATTGTGCACAGGGGGTGCACAGGAAATGCAGAAAGGCAGTGGGCAGTGGGGTCAGGGGCTAGCGGTCAGGAGTCAGGGATTCGTGGAGCTTCCGCTCGCTTCGCTTTGCGGGACAGCCGAGGCGGCTGTCCCCACATCAGATGTGGCGGGGAAACGCGACAGAAGGCGCTGTTCGAATTCTTGCGGGGCTGCGCTGGAGGGAGGGCGTGGTTCCGCTGCGGAAACTGTTGCGAGGGGGGCTACCTCGGGGGCTAAAGCCCGGCGAAGCATTGTGGCTTTTGACGCAGGCCTAAACGGCCTGCTCCACCCTCTTGTTCTGAGTTTTCTGTTTTCGGTTTTCGGTTTTCAGCTTTCTGTTTTCAGCTTTCTGTTCTCAATTCTCGCGTTCTCAACTGTTCCGCCTCGCTTTGCTCGGCGGGACAGCCGAGGCGGCTGTCACCACATCGTTTTGCCGATGGCAAACAGGAGTCAAAAACAAAGGCGGGCGAGGGCGCCCGCCCCACACTTGCATGGCGAACTTCTAGCGGTGCGCCATTGCTGGTTCCTGGACCGCCTTGCCTGATTTGAAGGCTTCGTAGCGCTGGTTTACTTCGTCCCAGTTGATTACGTTCCACCAGGCGGATAGATATTCGGGACGGCGGTTGTTGTATTTCAGGTAGTAGGCGTGCTCCCAGACGTCGTTGCCGAAGATGGGATAGTGGCCTACGGAGATTGGGCTATCTTGATTTGGCGTGGACATGATGTGGACATCGCCTTTGGCACCGGCGAGCCAGACCCATCCGGAGCCGAATTGTTTGACGCCGGCGTCGTTGAACTTGGTTTGGAAATCTTTGAAGGTGCCGAAAGTTTTGGTGATGGCCTGGGCGATGGGGCCGGTGGGATCGCCTCCGCCTTTGGGTTTCATGATCTTCCAGAACATGGAGTGGTTGACGTGGCCGCCGGCGTTGTTGCGGACGGCTCCGCGAATGTCTTCAGGGATGGAGTTGAGGTCGCGGATCAGATCTTCGGCGGACTTTTTGGAAAGTTCGGGATGCTTTTCGAGGGCGGCGTTTAGATTTTTAACGTAGGCGCCGTGATGAAGGTCGTGATGGATGGTCATCGTCTGCTTGTCGATGACGGGTTCCAGGGCCGCGTAGTCGTAGGGCAGCGGGGGTAGTTCGTGAGCCATGATTATTCCTCCAGAGTTCTTATTGTACTGATGATGGGGTTAAGGGTGCGGATTCATGGGTTGTGGTTGCGAGGAGATTTTACATTGGTACGGGATTTAGGACCACCGGGGCTAAAGCCCGGTCTCGTGGGGAGTCTTGACGAGGCGCTGAAGCGCCGCTCTTCCACAGTTACTCAGGGCGGCATCGCTGGTCGCACGGCATGGGTGCTTACCGCGTGATGGGATCTGCATGCCGGAAGCCTTGCTGCGCTTGGCTGAACAGCCGAGGCGGCCGTTCCCACATAGTCCAGGCGGCGGATGGCCCTCCCCACAATTCTAGTTGGCTGGGAGGACAGGTTGCTGGTTGGCGGGTGGGCCCAGGACTTCGCGGACTTTGCGGGAGAGGCTTTGGAGGGTGAAGGGTTTTTGCAGGAAAGTTTTCTGACTGTCGGCGGCGGCGGTGATGGGGAAGGCATCCTGAGCGTAGCCGGAGAGGTAGAGGACTTTGAGGGTGGGGCGCGTGGGGAGGAGTTGCTGGACTAGTTCGTGGCCGTTGAGGCCGGGCATGATTACGTCGGTGATGACGAGGTGGATGGGGTCCTGGTGGGCGGCGGCCAGGGTGAGTGCGGCGTTGCCGTTGGGGGCTTCGAGGACGCGATAGCCGCGGGATTCGAGGGTTTCGCGGACTAGCTGGCGGACGGAATCTTCGTCCTCGACGAGGAGGACGGTTTCGGTTCCACCGGCGGCGGCGAGGGAAACGGGAGTGGCGCCGATGGCGTCGGAGGGTTCGTCGATGCTGGGGAAATAAATGGTGAAGACGGTACCGCGGCCGAGTTCGCTCTGAACGAAAACGTAGCCGCCGCTTTGTTTGATGATGCCGTAGACGGTGGAGAGTCCGAGGCCGGTGCCTTTGCCTTTTTCTTTGGTGGTGAAGAAAGGCTCGAAGATGCGAGCCTGGGTTTCGCGGTCCATGCCCTGGCCGCTGTCACTGACGGAGATCATGACGTAGGGGCCCTGCTTGATGAAAGTGTTTTCGGGGCGGTGGGAATCGTCGAGGGTGACGCTGGCGGTACGAATGCAGATTTTGCCGCCGTTGGGCATGGCGTCCTTGGCATTGACCACGAGATTCATGATGACCTGCTCGAGCTGGCCGGCGTCGGCACGAGTGCAGCCGACGGCGGGGGCGAGGCTGGTGGTGAGTTCGATATCCTCGCCGATGAGCGGGCGGAGGAGACGCTCCATGTCGGCGACGATGGCGTTGACGTCGATGACTTTGAGTTCGAGAAGTTGTTTACGGCTGAAAGCGAGGAGCTGGCGGGTAAGGGTGGTGGCGCGGTCGGAGGCTTGCTGAATGGCTTCGGCCTTGGCATGCAGAGGGTGGCCAGGCGTGAGCTGGTCGAGTAGAACTTCGGTATAGCCGCTGATGACCATGAGCAGATTGTTGAAGTCATGAGCGATACCGCCGGCGAGGCGGCCGACGGCTTCCATTTTCTGGGCCTGGCGGAACTGGTCTTCGAGGACGCGGCGTTCGGTGATGTCTTCGGCGATGGCCTCGAGGACGTCGGCGGGCTCGTCGCCGCCGGCGACGGCGCGGCCGCTGATGCGGACGGTGATGGAAGCGCCGTCCTTGCGCTTCCAGCGGACTTCAAAACCGTCCATGCGTCCGGTGCGGCGGAATTCGTCGACCAGGCGAGTGTACTCGGCGGGATCGACGAAAACGTCTTTTTGAGGATCGAGGGACAGAACTTCGAGAACGGAGTTGTAGCCGAGCATTCCGATGAGAGCGGGGTTGACGTCGAGGAAGCGGCCTTCGAGGCTGGAGCGATAAATTCCGTAGACGGCGGTTTGCACCAGGGAGCGGTAGCAGACCTCGGAGCGGCGCAGGGCGAGTTCGTTGCGTTTGCGGTCGATGGCGGCGGCCAACTGCTGGGAGACGAGGGTGAGGACGTCTTTGTCGCGCTCGCGGAAGTGGGTGTTCCTGGAATAACTCTTGAGGATGAGTGCGCCAAAGATGTGACGGTTGACCTTGAGCGGCACGCCCAGCCACTGCAGCGGGGGCGGGCCAGCAAGTTCGATTTCGCCGCGCTGCCGCATTTGTTGCGCGAGTTCAGGAGTGCAGAGCAGGGGTTCGCCAGTACGCACGACGTATTCGGTGAGACCGGAGGCAAGTTTTGCGGGAGCGGGAGCGGACTCGCGCTCGTCAACGAAGTAGGGGAAGGTGAGCAGTTGGGATTCCGGGTCGTGAATGGCGATGGAGAAGTTGCGGGCACACATGAGTTCATCGACGATGCCATGGATGGAGGCGAAGAACTGCTGGAGATCCTGAGCGGCGCTGGCTTTCTCGGCAATGCGATAGAGAGCGGAACTGAGCGCTTCGGCGCGCTTGCGCTCGGAGATGTCGCGATAGACGGCGCAGAAGGCGACGGTCTTGCCATCGATGATCAAAGGAGCGGAGGAAACGGAAACGTCGAGCAGGGAGCCATCCTTACAGCGGCGTTGAGTTTCGAGGGTAAGGCGTTCGCCGCGCTGCAGGCACTGGGCGATCCATTGGGCTTCGGCGGCGCGATCGGCGGGGAAGATGATCTCGTCGATGGATTTGCCCAGAGTCTCGGCGGCGGAGTAGCCGAACATGCGCTCAAACTCCTGATTGACGCACTGGGTGCGAAAAGCAGAGGAATCAACAATGATTAGAGGGTCGGGCGAGCATTGAAACAGCTGTTCGAGATACTGGCGGCGGATGCTGAGGGTTTCTTCGGGAGTGGCTTTCCCTGAATTCTTTCCTGCGGAACTCTTTTCTACGTTATTCCAAAAGAGAGGGGATGGCTGCGCGACGGGGTTGGGGGTGGCGGGTGGAACGAACGCAGGCGGGGCTCCGCGCTCGAGCGCCTCACGCAAGCGCCGGGCGCGCACGAGTTCCTTCGATTGCGGTACGCGGGTGACACGATCACCCATTGCGAAGATCCCCCTCTGAACTCAGCCATGGGCATGGTAAAACGTGAAACGTTTACTCGAAAGTTACTGAGGTAATTGGGCGCAGCCGTGGCTTGCGCTGGGGCGCAGAACGTCCCGGGTGTTGGGGGTGTGGTGAGTTCTGTCGTGGCTTGGTCGGATGTAGAGCTGGGGGCTTTATCGCAGCTGAGACGGTGACAGCAAAACGCCTTGCTGCGCTCGGCTGGACGGCCGAGGCGGCCGTCCCCACACTAACCCTCGACTTTGACAGCCGTGGCTGTCCCCACACCACTCTCGACTTTGACAGCTGAGGCTGTCTCTACCGAATGCTTACGGTCAGGATTTGGTGGCTAGCATTTCGCAGACGCGGCGGACCATGTCGCGCTGGGTCTCGTTGAGGGTGAGAAACTCAAAACCGTAGCGCAGGCCCTGGCGGTAGCGCACGATGGCGCGCAGTTTCAAAGGGTAGGGACTGAGGGGCAAAGGAATCTCGAGGGAAACGATTTCGCCGCTTTCGAGTTCGCCGGTGAGAGTGCCGCCGATGCCGTCCTGGCCCAGTTCGGTGGAGCGTCCCCAGCAAGTGCGGAATTCGCCATCCTGGAACATGCGGACCTGCATGCGGACATCGATGGCAAAGCGGGGGTAACGGCGGGCATGAGACCCGGCGGGCGTTTTGGGATCGAGTTTTTTGCCCGGAGCTGCCATTTTCGATTTCCTGTGCCGAATTCCCCAGAGCTAAAGCCCGGATTCTTTATGGTGCTTGGCGCGGCCTTTCGGGGCCGGCTTTAGTTGCCGTGCAGCAGGTAGCCGGGTTCGAGGGGGAATTTGCCTGCGACCTTGACGACCGCGACACTGCTGTTGATCGAATAGACATCAACGACACCAATGGCTCCGGGGAGGGATGCCACCTGGTTGACGAGTGCCTCGTCGGACGCGGCAACCACGATGGCGGGATGGGTCGAGCGTCCGTGATTCGCGGTTGCGATGAGGTCGTTGACGTCCTTCTCGGACATGCCATAAACCTTTTCGAGGACCACCTTCATTGCCGGAATGGACGGAGAGCGCATGACGAACGTGACGGGCTTGCCATTGGGCCAGCGACTGGTCTGGGCTTTGCAAATCTTGACCAGGTCGGCGAGAGTGATGGCGCTTACCGCGCTGGATTTATTGGAAACCAGGGCGAGATCCCGCGCCGACGCCAGAGAGGCGGTGATGAGTACGAAGATGAAAACACGCAGAAAGCGTTGGTGGAGCACTCTTGGTCTCCTGCAGCCCGCAGAAATCTGAGAATCATTGTGCGCGAAATGGGGTGGCTCCTTAAAGGTAACTAAGGTCACAAGACATAGGGAAAATGGGGCGGTGCTGGGAACCTGGAGACGAAGGTGACTTTGAATTCCGGAGAGGCTGCTCAGGAACCGCTTAGTACCTCAGGGGCTAAAGCCCCAGGCGTGGCAGAGCCTATCGCAGCGCTGGAAGCGCTGCTCCACCCAAAGGCAGAACTGTTTCGCAAGCCTTACCGGAGAGAACTATTGCAACTTCGCAAGCCTTATCGGAGAGAACTGTTGCAACTTAGCGAGCCTTACCGGAGAGAACTATTGCAAAAAAAGGGGCGCGGCCGGGAAGCCGCGCCCCTGATTTGTTGACGCTTATTACTTCTTCTTAGCCGCGTGCGGGCGCATTAACGGCTTCACGATGAACATGTGCGATCGCGGCGCGGCGGCAGAAACAGCTGCAGGATTCTGGAGTACGAATACGCCTGTCGCGACCTGGCCGCTATCGGATTCTATGAACGGGAAGGTGGTGCCGTCCACGGTGTAGAAAGTGAGACCGAATCCACCGTTCAAGGTGCCGGGCGAGTTGGTGTTCCCGGTTGCGGCGACGAGCTCATAGCGTCCACTAGAGTCCGGACCAGCGTAAGTACCGCTGAGGGCCTGGCCAAAGAACGGAGGGGCGGCGCCGGGATAGTTTTCATCAATCAGACCGGTCACAGTGGCTCCGGTGCTATCCGCGGTGAACTCGGCGATGTCGTCTACCTCGACTTGGTCACCGAGGTTGTAGCCCGAGAGGCTTAAGCCATAGCCTTCGGAGGTGCCGAACGTTGCACCCGCCGTCTGCGGGTACGCAGCCCCGGCCATGATGCCAGAGTTGTCGATTTCGAGCAGGAGCAAGCCACCGCTGGAAGGATAGGCGGCATACTCTGTGCCTCCGATGAAACCGGTGAAGTTGGTGAGAGTGTAACGGCCGGTGCCAGCGAGGGTGTAGATGGCGGAGAAAGATACGGGCGCGGAAGAAACCACCGATCCGAACTCGTTGAGATCCTCGGTGGAGGCGCTGGTGATGTTGCCCGCGCCGTCCGTGACCATGAAGCCCCCAAGTACCGAGGCGGGATAGGCCGGGAGTGCACCTGCGAGGGTGAAGGCCATGGTTCCGGCCGGGATGGTGGTGCTGGGCTGGGAGAACGCGTCCCCGGAAAGAATGGGGAGCGAGCCGATCTCAATAAACTTGAGATGGGTGGCATCGATTGCGTATACGTCGAAGGTGAGCGGGAAGGCCGTGGCGATCAGCGTTGTTGCGGGGGTGGCCGACGGTCCCAGGATTACCTGGCCTGAGAGTGACTGCTCGGGGTAGGCGAGGCCGCTGTCGTTGAAATCTTCAACGCCGGACGCGTTCCCGTTGGCGTCCAGGGTGAAAGCACCGACGTTGGCGAAAGCGCCAGTGCCGGCGGGGTCGATTCCCGAAAAGCTGAAGGCATAGGAACCGGCGAGCGAGGCCTGGGTAATGCCGGCTGTCTGCAGGTCAAGGGTACCGCTACTACTTCCGTTGCCGTCGAATTCGGTGATGAGCCCGTGAGAACTGGAGGACAGGACGAAGTCGAAAGTCAGATTGTCGCCGAAGGGATTCGCTGTGGCGGTGCCGATTGTGGCCTGTCCTCGTCCATCTACTCCGACGCTGTAGAAGCCGTTGCTATTGATGGACAGGTCGTAGGCCGGCACGAATTCGGCGTCAACGATGTCGATGGTGCCGCCGGTGATCCCGCCGTTGCCGTTACCGCCGCTGCCGTTGGCGGCGAGCGTGCCAAGGATCGCATACGGGGCACCAGCAGTGTCAGTGCCCGACACGGAGAAGACGTAGGTGCCGTTCAGGTTGCTGTTGCTGAAACCACCTGTGGGAGGCGCTACGGGGGTGGGAGTGCTGGTGCTGCTGCCGCAACCGACTAGAAGTGTGATTGTGGAAAGTGCGAGGAGCAGGACAATTGCAGTGCGGACTGACATAAATACCTCCCTGGGAGCGAATCAATCGTGGAACTGGCCGGCCACCTTATAGTCCGAGGTTAGCACAGGTGAATTCACTTGGCTAAAACCCGAACCATGGAAATAAGTAGCGCCCGACAAAAGAAAAATCGGGAGCAGGCGCAAGTTGTACATATCTTTACATTCTGGGGTTGGTACATGTGCGGGCTAGCGGCATCCTAACTGGGAGAGGCGAAGCCTTTGGTGCGGCGAAATTGTAAGGTAGCGAGGGGAATTCCGGTAGCATGGCTGGTGGAGGCCTGATTTCAGAATGACGAGGCTGGTGTGCGTGCTGGTGGCGGCGATGGGAGCGACGGCCTGTGGGCTGGCGGGGCCGGAATCATATCTATCGGCGGCGGACGAAACTATGGCTGACCGGACGGCGCAGGATGGGGCCTCGCAGGATAAGGCGTCGCGGGGGCAGACATCACAGGGGCAGACATCACAGGAGCAGGATGAAGGGCTGGTGATTGAGCCGGGAGAGTTGCCGTCGACCTATCCGCGGGGGCCTTACCAGGTGAATTTTCATGCGCGGGGCAATTATGTGCCGACGTTGCACTGGAAAGTGGAGAAGGGCGCGTTGCCGCCGGGGATCACACTGGACGATAACGGAGCGCTGCGGGGAGAAGCGGAGCGGGCGGGCGAATTTCAGTTTGTGGTGGTGGTGCGGGATGGCGGGAAGCCGCAACAGGCGGTGCAGCGGGGATTCGTGATCAAAGTGGTGGAGGCGATGACGGTGGAGTGGAAAGTTCCGGCGCACGTTACGGCGAACCGGATCGACGGCAGCGTGCAGGTGTCGAACACTACGGCGGATGATATGGACCTTACATTCGAGGTGAAGGCGGTGGCAGAGAACGGGCGGGCGACGGAGATCGGGTATCAACATTTTCCGCTGACGCGGGGAACGATTGGAATGACGCTGCCGTTTGGGGAGACATTGCCGCACGGGACTTATGTGGTGTATGTCGACGTGAATGGCGAGGTGGCGAAGCGGAATGCAATTTACAAGCAGGAGATGAAGACGCCGGGAGCGCTGCAGGTGGTGGTGGGGCCTTAGGGCGGTTCTCGGTTCTCGGTCTTTTCTTGGCTTTCGGGGTGCGGATTTTGCGGTTATCCCTTAAGTCACGTTGACTTGCATTTGCGGTTTATGGACAATTTGAAGTACGGGTGGAGTGGGAGCTGCTGTTTCGCGCCGGTTTAACTGCGTCGTATGGAACTGATGCTCAATCTTGCGTGGGTGCTGCTGGCGCTGCCGGCATACTGGTTGTGGCGGCGGAGCGGGGGAGCGCGGCTGGGGCGCGGGATGAGTTCGGTGCAATGTTTGCTGGCCCTGGGATGCGTGCTGGTTCTGCTGTTTCCGGTGATCTCGGCTTCGGACGATCTGCATGCCATGGGGGCCGAGATGGAAGACTCTACCATCAGCAAGCGCACGGTGCGGGCGGCGGGAAGTGATAAGAATTCGGCATGGGTCAACCGGCTGCAAGCGCCTCCGGCCACGGTGGCGAGTGCGAGGTGGGTGGCTGTTCCGGAAGTTGGGTTGCTGGACGTTTCGGTTGCATGTTTGCCGCCGCTGGCTGGGCCCAGCGTTTTTGATGGCGGGCGGGCGCCTCCTTTTTCCCTCCTCGGGTAGTTCGCCGAATCATTACTTAATCATTCTTAGTTGAGATATCGGTCGCCGAATCGCTGATGGGATGCAGTAGGGAATCCGCAGCAAGCATTTCTCATGTTCAGGAAAACCTGACGGCGGAAACCGGATACTCCTAAGAGAGTGCATGGGCGGACGGCGATCGTTCTCTGAACGACAATACAAGCCGGGCCTGGGAGTACTTGATGCTGAGAACATTTGCGTGGTTCTTCCTAGTGGCAGTGCTGGGCGGAGCGGGGTTGGCTACGGCGCAGGCAGCGCCGCAGAGTGCGCAGCCCTCGCCGCAGTCTCCGCCGCAGGCCTGGACCTGGGAGCAAGTGAAAGACCGGCTGGAGCTGAACAATCCGACGTTGCTGGCGGGAAAGCTGAATATCAGCGAGTTGCAGGCGCAGGAAATTACGGCACACTTTCGGCCGAATCCGCAGTTGGTGCTGCTGGCGGACCAGATCGATCCGTTTCCGGGCGGACCGGGGCACGGGCCGTTTGCTTACTTGCTGCCTTCGGCGACGGTGAGTTATCTGCACGAAAGGGCGCACAAGCGGGAGTTGCGCACGGATAGCGCGAAGATGGCGACCGCGGTTGGCGTGTCACAGCAGCAGGACCTGGAAAGAAATCTTCTGTTCAGTTTGCGGGGAGCGTTTGTGCAGACGCTGCAAGCCAAGGAAGTGTTGCGGGTGGCGAAGGACAACCTGGAGTACTACGACCACGTGCTGAAGATCAGCCGGGACCGGTTGGAGGCAGGGGACATTGCGCAAATCGATCTGGACCGGCTGGAGTTGCAGCGGGTGCAGTACGAGTCGGATCTGCAGACGGCGGACGTGAACTTGCGGACGGCGAAGATTCAACTGCTGACGCTGTTGAACGACCGCACGCCGGTGGAACAGTTCGATGTGGTGGGAGTGTTTGATTTCAACGACCAGGTTGAGGCGCTGGATGGTTACCGGCAGATGGCGCTGGATACGCGTCCGGATCTGAAAGCGGCAGTGCAATCGGTGGAGATGGCACAGATGAACTACAAGCTGGCGAAAGCGAACGGATCGACGGATCCGACAATCAGCTTCGATGTGGGGCGAAATCCGCCGATTGATGCCTACATTGGCTTCGACGTGAATTTTCCGCTGCGGATTTTTGACCGCAACCAGGGTGAGAAGCTGCGCACCAAGCTGGATATTACCCGCAATGAGAGGCTGCGGGATGCGGCGCAGGGGCAGGTGTTCAGCGACGTAGACTCAGCATATGCCACGCTGAACAGCAATGTGATTCTGCTACGGCCTTACAAGCAGAAATATCTGGCGCAAGCGGTGCGGGTACGGGACACGATTTTCTTTTCCTATCAGCACGGGGGAGCGGCCCTGCTGGACTTCTTGAACGCGGAGACCGAGTACCGCACGGTGGAGTTGAACTACGTGAACCTGGTGGGATCGTATTTGACGGCGGCGGCGCAGTTGAATCTGGCGGTAGGGCGCGAGGTTATTCAATGAATACGGAATTGTGCTGCAGGCCGGGGGGATCGCGCTTCGTGGTTTTACCCAATGAGCAGGCGCTGGGGGCGGGTTCTGGCGAGAGGAGAAGTGTTTCTTTCGCCGCTTCGCGGCTGCTTCTCGCGGCGCTGCTGGCCGCTTTGATGTGCGGAGTGGGTTGCTCGAATGAGACTCCGGCGGCGGCCAGCAAGGCTCCGGTGAAGATTGATCCTGATGTTTTTTCGGTGGCGGATTCGCAATTGTTCAAGACGGCCAAGGCCGAAACGCGAGCACTGCCGACCGAACTTACGGCGAACGGGACAGTCACGCCCGATGTGAACCGAACGATCCACGTGACGTCACTGGGCGGAGGGCGAGTCGTCGAACTGAAGGTGAAGCTGGGCGATGCCGTGGCGAAAGGGCAAACGCTGCTGGTGATTTCCAGCCCCGACCTGGCGGCGGCGATGTCGGACTATCAGAAGGCTGTGGCGGATGAAGTGCTTTCGCGCAAGGCGCTGGAGCGCTCGCAACTGCTTTACGACCGGGGCGCGATTGCGACGAAGGACCTGGAGACCGCGCAGGACCTGGAAGACAAAGCCCGGGTGGACGTGTCGACGGCGGAGCAGCACGTGCGGGTGTTGGGAGCGGACCCGGCGCATCCGACTTCGCTGATTGATTTGCGGGCGCCGGTGGCGGGAACGATTGTGGAGCAGAACGTCGCCGGCTTCGAAGGCGTGAAGAGCCTGGATAATACTCCGAATCTCTTCACCATCGCCGATCTCGACGAAGTGTGGGTGGTATGCGACGTATTCGAGAACGATCTGGGGGATGTACATTTGGGCGACTCGGCGGAGATCCGGCTGAATGCTTTTGGGGATCGCGTGTTGCGCGGCAGCGTGGCCGACATTTCGCGAGTGCTCGACCCGGTCACGCGTTCGGCCAAGGTGAGGATTGTGCTGGCGAATCCGGACGGGGAACTGCGGCCGGGAATGTTTGCGGTGGCGAAGTTCCGGTCGCGGAAGATGACGGATCGGGTGATGGTTCCGGCAACCGCGATCATGCGTCTGCACGATAAGGACTGGGTGTTCCGCAAGGAAGGCCCAAACAAATTCCGGCGGCTGGTGGTGCAGGCGGACGGACTGGCTCCAGACGGGATGCAGGAAATTCGCGAGGGCGTGAAGCCGGGTGAAGAAGTGGTGGCCAACGCTCTGGAGTTCTCGAGCGAAGCAGCGGAGAAGAAATAACCTAAATGATCCGCGTCATGATCGATTTCGCGCTGCGCAACCGCCTGATGATTCTGGGCGGAGCGCTGGTGCTGTTCGTATGGGGGATCATTTCGTTCCATAACCTGCCGATTGAAGCCTATCCCGACGTGGCCGACACCTACGCGCAGATCATCACGCAGTGGCCGGGGCATGCAGCGGAAGAGGTGGAGCAGCAGATTACGGTGCCGCTGGAAGTGGAACTGAACGGCGTGGCGCACCTGACGCATTTGCGGTCTGTTTCGTTGTCAGGGCTGTCGATGATCACGATTATTTACGACGATGACATCACGACGTTCAATGCGCGGCAGGAGGTGCTTGACCGACTGCAGCAGGTGACGCTGCCTTCGGGAGTAAATCCCGGGATTGGACCGGATTACAGTCCGACCGGGCAGATCATGTTCTACACGCTGACCAGCAGCAATCCGAAATACGACGTGATGGAGTTGAAAACTCTGAATGACTGGTTTGTGGTGAACCAGTTGAAGTCGGTACCGAACATTGTGGATGTGAATCCGTTTGGCGGCCCGACACGCGAGTATCAGGTGCAGGTGGACCCGGGAAAGCTGGTGTCGTACGGGCTGGCGCTGGCGCAGGTGGAGCAGGCGCTGGCGGCGAACAACATCAATGCCGGTGGGGGATTCATTGAGCGCGGCGAGCAGGCGCTGAATGTGCGTGCCGTGGGATTGATGGAGACGACCGATGACATCGCCGCTACCGTGGTGAAGGTGCAAGGCGGAACACCGGTGCGAGTGCGAGATATAGGCAAGGTGGTGCAGGCGCCGAAGGTCCGGCTTGGTCAACTGGGCAAGACGATCCGGAAAGAAGATGGGACGATCATCGACTCGAATGACGTGGTGGAAGGCATTGTGCTGCTGCGCAAGGGCGCGGTGGCGGAAACCACGCTCGCGGCACTGCATCAGAAGATTGACGAACTGAATGGAACGGAGGGGCGCCACGGACTGCTGCCCGTGGGAGTGAAGTTTGTTCCGCATCTGGACCGCAGCGAACTGATGAAGCACACCACGCACACGGTGCTGCGGAATTTGACGGACGGAGTGCTGCTGGTCACGCTGATTCTGTTTCTGTTCCTGGGGAACGTGCGCAGCGCGCTGATTGTGGCCATTACGATTCCGTTCTCGCTGCTGTTCGCGGCCATTCTGCTGGACCTGCGGCAGATTCCGGCGAATCTGCTGTCGCTGGGCGCGCTTGACTTCGGCATGGTGGTGGACGGGTCGGTGGTGATGGTGGAGAACATCCTGCGCCACACTTCGTTCGGCGACAAGAAAAAATCGTTCATGGAGATCATTGCGGTCGCGGCACACGAAGTGCAAAAGCCCGTGTTCTTCGCGCGCATTATCATTATTGTTTCGTACCTGCCTATCTTCACTTTGCAACGAGTTGAAGGAAGGTTGTTCAGCCCGATGGCGTGGACGGTGGCGTTCGCTTTGCTGGGAGCGCTGGTGTTCGCTCTGTTCATCGCCCCGGTGCTGTGCAGTTTCCTGTTCAGCAGCGAAATGAAGGAGTGGCGGAACCCGGTGCTGGAGTGGCTGAACCGCAGCTACGGGCGCTCTCTCGACTGGTGCTTCGACCACATCAGATTCACTCTGTGCATGGGACTGCTGGCGTTGGCGGCGATGCTGGCATTGGTGTTCAGCGGAATTATCGGGTCGGAGTTCTTGCCGCATCTGGATGAAGGTGCGGTCTGGGTGCGCGGAACGCTGGCGCCCAGCACTGGTCCCACGGCCGGCATTGCCCTGGCGGACAAGGCGCGGGTGGTGCTGGCAGGGTTTCCGGAAGTGACGCAGGTGGTGAGCCAGGTGGGGCGTCCCGATGACGGCAGTGATGCCAGCGGCTTCTACAACACGGAGTTCTTCGTTGATCTGCTGCCACGGGAACGGTGGAGGAAGGAATATCACACCAAAGATGAGCTGATCGCGGCCATGGATGAAGCGTTGAGCAAGTTTCCCGGAGTGGATTGGAATTTTTCGCAACCCATCTCCGACAACGTGGAAGAAGCCGTCAGCGGAGTAAAGGGCGAGTTAGCGGTGAAGCTCTTCGGACCTGACCTGAAGACGCTGGAGCAAAAAGCTGAAGAGATGCAG
>Ga0070765_100000157_pt1 | contig 42603 bp, 44 predicted proteins | sample HubBroMetageWFT5_FD_71516 | JGI IMG/M metagenome (GOLD analysis project Ga0070765, IMG submission 71516) | Warmed and freeze-thawed soil microbial communities from the Hubbard Brook experimental Forest, New Hampshire - Hubbard Brook CCASE Soil... | ecosystem: Environmental > Terrestrial > Soil...
GTAAGCCACCGGCCCCGAAACCAGGCTCAGCGTTCCCCACAGCCGCGTCGAAGGATCGCTGTACAAGAGCGCCCAGGCAAACAGCAGCATGGGGAGGATCACAATCGCGAGCGCGCCGAGGGTTCCGCCGGCGACGCGAAAGCTCCGAGGCAGGTCGGGATACTTACGGCGCATTTGCCAGAACGAGATCAGGGTCAGGGTGGAAGTGGCGATGCGGGACCAGGCATAGACCGCGATGAGTTGCGGGACGGTGAATACTGCCAGCAACGCACAGAACACAGCAGTCAACAGGATGGAGAGCGCGGGCGTTCCGAAGCGTGGGTTGACCTGGGCCAATCCCGGATGGAAGTAGCCGTCCTCGGCCATGGTGAGCGGAATGCGAGTGACCGAGAGCATGGTGCTCTCTAGCAAAATAAAGTTGGCGATGGCGGCGGCGGCAAACATTGCGGTGCCCAGGCCTGTGCCTCCCACCAGACGGGCAGCCGTGACCATGTATCCGGTCTCCCATACTTGCCAGTTGCCGAGGGCCGCCAAGCCAGCGGAGACGGCGCAGGCGTAAGTGGCGATGGTGAGCGGAATCACGATGGCCAGGCCCAGGGGAAAATTGCGTCGCGGATTTTCTACTTCTTCAATCACGGTGGAAAGTTGTTCGTATCCAGCATATGACCACAGGGCGAGAGAGAGTCCGACTCCGTACGCTTCCCGCCAGGGCTTTCCAGCCGGAAAGAATGGCTGGAACGGGTTGAAATGCGCCTGGTGGTAGCCGAGGACGATGAAGGCGATTACCGGGATGAATGACGCTACCAGCAGGAGCAGGGTGAGCTGGCCGACGAGTCGAATGCCGAGGACGTTAATAAGCGCTACCAACCCTAAGAACAGGACCGCGACTACCCAATGCTGCAATCGGGAGTGTAGCGGGATCCAGGCGTTGAGGTAATCCGCCATAGCCACGCCGTAAGAGGCGCTCATGAGGAACGTGCCGGTCCAGTTCCACCAGCCGCTTTGAAAGCCCCAGAAATCACCTAGAGCGGCGCGGCTCCAACGGTAAAAGCCGCCCTCGACCGGCATGGCCGTAGTCATTTCGGCGGCCGCGAGAGAGATGGGGACAGCAAAGATTAGAGGGACAATCAGTAGAAATGTCAGCGCCAGACCGGGGCCTGATGCAGAAATCATGGATTCGAATCCGAAGGGGCCGCCGGTGCAATAAGCAAACAGCACGGCGACAAACGGAAGCAGGCCGATGCGGTGAAGGTTATGGGTGGGGGCGGGAAGAGATGTGGGAGTCGGCGATGGAGAAGGCATCGTTCCTTCGTTCCCACTCAAACCACGCTGGCTGTGTTGACTGGAAGCTCAGTCCAACTGCTCAGCGTCGCGCTTCTTGCCATAGCGGTATGCCAGACCCACTCCGATGGTCATGAAGCAAAATGGAGGCACGAGCAGTACCAGAATGCCGCGGCTGATGGCACGCTGCCCATCTTTGGTGGTGCCGGTCGTATTGCTATAGCACATGGCGCAGCCCTGGCCCAAGGCAGGGGCTGCCCACAAGAAACTCACGAACGCGAGCATCAGCAGTCGCTGCTTCATTTCACTCCTAAGTGGATGATACGGAACGCGTCCGCGAAAAAGATGCACATCAGGCACAGGCAGATGGTGACTGAACCCATCATCACCCACTTCATGGCGGCGATTTCGTACTTCAAGTGCATGAACCAGCCGATGATGAGTACTGACTTGATGATGGACAGGATCATCAGCGCTTCCAGCATCTGGACGGGCTGAAATACCTGGTTGTAGGCCAGCGCTACCTCCGCTGCGGTCAGGACGAGCAGGAATCCCCACACCCAGAAATATTGACTCTTGTCTTCATCGTGATGGGTATCGACAGTGTGCATCGTTTGTTTCCCTCAGCGGCTAAAGCCGCATCCAAAGTTTAGCGCCTTACGGCTCGCATGACGACCCTACAGCGGCGACCGCCCTATCCGGTGATACGCGTGGACATGAGATACACCAGCGGGAAGATGAACATCCACACCAGATCCACGAAGTGCCAGTACAGCCCCGCAATTTCAACGTCATGGGCATCGTAGTCTTTTGGTTTGAGGAACATGATTATTCCGGCGACGATGGCACCGATCAGTATCAGGTGCGCGCCCAGGTGAAACACGCTGTCCGCGGGAGTTCCCAACCACACTGCCAGCCAGCAAATCAGCAGGATGGGCAAGAACCTTTTTCGCAGAGCAACGACGCCCAGATAAATCACGCCGATGGTGACGTGCACCATGTGCATGCCGGTCAGGGTGAAAAACGTCCCGCCGAATTGCTGGACTGTGGACGACCAGGGATTCTTCGAAGGGGTCATGCCCTCGGCGATCAGCTTGGTCCACTCCATGCCATGGAGCACGATGAATGCGACGCCGAAGAACATGGTGAAGAGGATCCAATTGCGGGTCCAACTGCGGTCGCCGCGCCGGGCCGCCATTACCGCCAGCACCATGGTGAGGGAACTGGACAGCAGGCAGCCGGTCATGATGGTGGCATTGATGATGCTTTCTTTGTGGAAGGGCGTCGGCCAGTCGGGATTTGAAATGCGCCCGTAGCTGTAGGCAAATAGCAGCGCTCCGAAGGTCAGGGTGTCGGAGAGCAGGAACAGCCACATCCCGATCTTTTTCGAGTAGGCGCCAAACAGAGATGGCTCGAACTCGCCTGCCATCCCATGTGACACCGCCATATCGGACATTTTTCGGTCTCCTAATAAGTCTGTTGTGGCGCGGACATTGGCGTCCGCGAGTTAACGCACAAACCACAGCAAAGCGAAAATCCCCAGCCACAGCACAAACATGAAATGCCAGTACCAGGCGGTCACATCGACGACGATTCGACGTCCCTCGACTGGCTTGTGCAGCAGTGAAACCGTCGCCGCGTAAAGCAGAACCAGCACGCCGCCGAGCAAGTGGACTCCGTGGGTTGCGGTCAGCAAATAGACAAAGGAACTACTGGCGCTGGTGGCAAGATAGAATCCCCGTTCGGCCAACTCACGCCAAGCCAGCCATTGCCCGGTCAGGAATCCGAGTCCCAGCACGACGGTGAGCGCCAGCCAGGGAAACCCACTCTCTCGTCCTAACGACACGCCCGGGATTGACCGCACTGGAGCCAAGGCTGTTTGCCGGGTGATCTGGCGCCGTGCAAGCTCGGCGGTCAAACTGCTGGCCGCGAGCAACGCAGTATTCATCAGTAGAAGCGCCAGCGGTAGCTGTACCGGAATCCAATCCTGGATATAGGTGCCGGTGTGATCGTCAAAGGTAGGCAGTCCGCGACGCACGATGTAGGCGCTGGTCAGCGAAACAAAAATCATGATGACTGAGGTCAGTCCGATAGCCAGACCAACGCGAACCCGGCGCAGGCGCCGCCCGTAATCGGGGTAGCCGTCGCCGCGGCCGCCGTCTCCACCACCGCCACGAACCGGTGGAGGAGTCGCGCCTCCGCCATGGTCAGTCTGCGGAACCCGAATTGTGGAACTGAACGTTGCCATAATTAACTCAGGTGGGCGGAAACTCGCGTCCGCCAAATCAATTAATGGGTTGGCACTCCTGCCGGATCGCTCTGCATTATGTAATCCTTCGCTGCTCCGGGCACACCGTACTCGTAAGGTCCGTGATAGACGACGGGCGTATGTCCGCCAAAATTGTCGTGCGGAGGCGGCGTCGTAGTCGTCCACTCAAGAGTAGTCGCTTCCCAAGGATTATCACTCGCCTTGGGACCCTTAAACATGCTCCAGAACAGATTGATCACAAAGATGAACTGCGCGGCAATGGTGACGATAGCGGCATAAGTGATGAACCGGTTCAGCGGCATCAGATGCTGCAGATAAGCCAGTTCGGTGAATTGGGAGTAGCGGCGCGGCTGTCCCGCCATACCCAGATAATGCATGGGCATGAAGATGCAGTAGGTACCGATCAACGTAATCACAAAGTGAATTCTGCCCAGACTCTCGTTCATCATCCGGCCAAACATCTTGGGGAACCAGTAATAGGTGCCTGCGAACATTCCGAAGATCGCTGCCACACCCATGATCAGGTGGAAATGCGCCACGACGAAGGCAGTATCGTGCAGGGGAATATCCAGTACCGGCTGGGCCAGAAATGGGCCGCTCAATCCGCCGGAGACGAACAAGGATACGAAGCCGATGGCGTAGAGCATCGGAGTCTGGAAGCGAATCTTGGCTTTGTAGAGCGTTCCCAGCCAGTTGAAGGTCTTGATGGCCGAGGGTACGCCGATGGCCATGGTCATGATGGAAAATGCGAATGCCGAATAGGGGCTCATGCCGCTCATGAACATGTGGTGTCCCCAGACTCCAAAGCCGAGGATGCCAATGGCCATCAGCGCATACACCATGGCTTTGTATCCGAAGATCGGTTTGCGAGCGAAGGTGGAAAGCAACTGCGACGCCACACCCATGCCAGGTAGGATTGCGATATAAACTTCGGGATGTCCGAAGAACCAGAAGAGGTGCTGCCAGAGCAGAGGTGAGCCGCCTTTGTGTCCCATAATCTGCCCGTTCACGACGACAAGAGGGATGTAGAAACTGGTTCCGAGGTTGCGATCAAGGAGCAGGAGAATGCCAGCAGAAAGCAGAACTCCGAAGGCGAGCAGTCCAAGAATCGCAGTGATGAACCACGACCAGCAGGTCAGCGGCATGCGCATCATGGTCATGCCTTTACACCGTAAGTCCAGAACCGTGGTGATGAAGTTCAGCGCGCCCATGAGCGAGGCGATACAGAAAATCGCAATGCTGGTGATCCAGAGATCCGCGCCTAGCTGTTCGCCGGGGCCGGAATTGGTCAGCGCACTGAGCGGAGCGTAGCCGGTCCAGCCATGCAAGGGCGCACCGCCGGTCACAAAGAACGCTGCCAGCAGGACCATGTAAGCCACGAAGGTCGTCCAGAAGGAAAGCATGTTCAGGACGGGGAACGCCATATCGGGTGCGCCGATCTGGATTGGCAGAAAGTAGTTGCCGAACCCGCTCTGCGGTGCCGTCGTCAGCACAAAGAAAACCATAATCGTGCCGTGCATGGTGAGCAGTTGGAGATAGGTTTCAGGCTTGATCTCGCCGATGATCGGCAGAATGGCGGTCGGCCAGATCATGTGAATGCGCATCAGCAGCGATAGAAACATCCCGACGAACACCGCCGACAACGCGAGGAAATAATATTGCAGGCCGATGACCTTATGATCCAAGCTGAAAACGTACTTACGGATGAAGCCCTGAGGGCCAGCGTGCGCGTGAGCATCCTGGGCAACCATTATTGTTTCTCCGCCTCCCGTGCGGCCAGCCATTTGTCGAAGTCTTCCTGGCTCACAACGTGCACCATACCGTGCATCTTGTAATGACCGAGGCCGCACAGTTCAGCGCAGGCGATCTCGTATTCTCCAGTTTCCGTTGGGGTGAAGTGCATGTGGATGATGAGCCCCGGCACCGCATCCTGTTTGAAGCGGAACGAAGGCACAAAGAAACTGTGAATGACGTCCACGGCGCGCAGGGTTAGATCGACCTCGCGGTTCACGGGAAGATACATCGTGCCCGTGACCACGTCATCTTTGGATGCGGGGTCAGTTGTATCCAGGCCGACGGCGGCTTCGCTGCCCGCCGAGGGATCCATGAGCTTGGGTTCGGTACGACCGTATTTTCCGTCGGCACCGGGATAGCGGAAGTACCAGGCAAACTGCATGCCGGTTACTTCCACCGGGACTGATCCTGGTCCAGCGGGATCGAAGCGTTCGCTGGCCCAGACGTGACTTCCCATCAGGTTCAGCCCAATAAAGAGAATTGCGGTGAGCGTAGTCCAGATCAACTCGAGCTTGGTGTTGCCGTGGGAATATTCGACCGGGCCGTTGGAGGCGCCAGCACGGTATTTCCATACCAGGTAACCCAGCGCACCCTGCGCGGCCACGAAAATGATCCCCATTAAGATGTAGGTGAGGGCGAACTGGCCGTCGATAAAAGCCGCCGCCTTAGCTGCGCCGTGCGGAAGCCACCAGGTTTGCGCCACAAAGAAATAAGTACTAAAGAAGGTGATCAACCAGATGATAACGAGCAGTGCCAACCCCATCTACAGGACCTCCGAAGATCTTGGTGTGTGCATACCGGTGCGCCCCGAAAGAAGAAAGTGTTGATGGCCCGGAAGTTTATCACAGGTGGAAGTGACCTGAGCAAGTTGCGAGTGCGATTCTGGTTCCTCGGCCGGTTTGAGTTTCACAATGGCAAGCCGGGCGCCGCGATACAATCCCTTTTATCTATGCCCCGGAAACCATCCGCTCACGGCCACAACACTCGCTACGTTCGTTTGCAGAAAAACTACTGTTTCGGCTGCGGCGTGCACAATCCTGACGGCATGCGCTTGAAGTTCGCCTATGACGAAAAACTTGGCGGATTCGTCGGCCGCTTTCGTTTAGCAAAGCGTTTTTCGGGGCCGCCGGGCCACGCTCACGGCGGCATCATTGCGACGATTCTCGACGAGGCCATGGGCAAGGTAAACAAACTGCGCCAAGTCGTCGCTCTGACTTCGCAAATGACGGTTAACTATCTGAGGCCGGTGCCGCTTAATCAGCCGTTGCGGGTGGAGTCACGGGAGCTGAGCGTCCGGGGACGAAAGCATGTAAACGTGGCGGAGATTCTCAATGCCAAAGGCGAGGTTCTGGCGCGGGGGAAGGCTTTGTTCATTGCTATCGATCCTCACAAGATGTTTGCCAATTTTGTGGGGGATAGCAGCGGAAAGGCAACGAGATGAAAACCGGCATCGAGAATCGGTGGCGGCAGTTAACCACTGCGCAACTGTCACTACTCTTCTTGTTCCTTTGCGCTTGGCCGATTTTTTGGGCGATGGACCACTATCTCGGAGGAATAGCCACCTTTGCCGGCAAAGGGATTCTCATAACTTGGGTTGGGCTGTTCGCGCTCGATGCGGGATTCATTTACTTCTGGCGATGTCCGCGTTGCGGAGAACCCTTTAATAACGGCCTCTTCGATCGCACCCCCTATCGCCGCAAATGTCAACACTGCAGGCTGCCGCGCGGCACGACTCAGTTCTAGAGGACGTTTCTGTCGGCCTGTGGTGGAACAAATACAACCTGTCCCACAAAGCGTTTCCCGCCGGCTGGTCTCGATATCCTTATTGCTGATCCTGCGTCCAAACCACCTAGTTCGACAAGGGAGGATCCTATGTTGTTCCGAGTCGTTCTAGTCGTATTGACTGTTTTGACAGTACCCGTCGCCCCACAGGTGAAGCGAAGCGCCGATCTGGCTCATGATTCCATTATCCACATCGTCATCCACATTCAGCGGGCGGACTACGAAGGCGACCGCCCCGCCCTTAAGCGCCTGCACGACGAGCTCACGCCCATCCCAGAAGATAACAAGCTGGCATCGCGAATGCTCTACTGGCGTGGATTTGCGATGTGGCGCCGAGCGATCAACGGCTTTAACGAAACTCCGACTCCAACCGATTTGGAAACCGACCTCACCCAGGCAATCGCGGATTTCAAGGACTCGATTGTTCGCGACCATGGGTTCGTGGAACCCAAGATTGGAGCAGGATCCAGTATCGGATACTTGATGTACCTGCACCGCAAGGACCAAGCCCGTGTGCAGGAACTTTTCCAACAGTCGAGTCCGCTTCTGAAAGAAGCTCTGGCCACAGACCCCGACAATCCGCGGTTGCTCTGGGTGCTGGGCCCGATTCGCTGGTCGTCGCCTCCCGACCGCGGAGGTGGGCAGGATAAGGCTTTCGAGCTCTACAATCGGGGCTTGCAGGAGATCCGCAAGCAGAAACCCTCGAGCGATCCTCTGGAGCCATCCTGGGGGGAACCCGAACTGTTAATGAGTCTCGCATGGTCGTATCTCAACCGAGCCACACCCGATTTGAAGGCCGCTCAGGAGGACGCGCAAGCTGCGCTCAAACTGGTACCGTACTGGCATTACGTTCGAGACATTTTGATGCCACAGATTCAGGCAGCCCAGCTCAAAGCCCGCTGAGAAGGTTGGGCGGTTAGGAAACACGAAGTCCAAAGGTCTTCGAAGCGGGCAGTGTGCCCGCCGGTAACAACCCCCAGCACCAGCGCCTCGATTCGGTGGTGCCGCTAGTGTCCGATTGCTTTGACATCTTACGAAAACGCCCGGTTACCGACGTAACCTGGGAAAGCCTGCAACGAACCGTTTATCATTCCGCATTTGTGCTATGCCTAAGAAGGACTCCGGATGGGCGCCTTCGACGATCGACGCTTCGGGCGATACGAGATCCTCGACGAAATCGGGCGAGGCGCGATGGGCGTTGTGTACAAGGCCCGGGATCCAAAGATTAACCGCACCGTCGCAATCAAAAGCATTTCGCTTGCCCACCAACCTCGGGAGGCAGTTTACGAGTTTCGCGAGCGCTTTTTGCGCGAGGCTGAAGCTGCTGGGCGCCTCTCGCACCCAGGTATCGTTACCATTTTCGATGTGGGCGAGGAACCCGAAACGCATGATCCTTATCTGGTCATGGAGTACATCAAAGGCAAGTCGCTGGACAGAGAGTTTCAGGAGAAAGGCAAGTTAGCGCCGGAGTTGGCGGTCAGATTGTTGATCGAAATCGCGGAAGCACTGGATTGCGCGCACGGGCAAGGCGTGGTTCACCGGGACCTTAAGCCTGCAAATATTCTGCTGACCGAGGGTGGCCACGCGAAAATAGCCGATTTTGGCGTGGCCAAGCTGAACCTCGACAACAACTTGACGCTCCACGGTCAGGTTTTGGGAACGCCATCGTTCATGTCGCCGGAGCAGTTAAACGGCGAACCGGTTGACGGCCGTTCCGATCTCTTTTCTCTCGGCGTGATCCTCTACATGCTTCTCACCGGTCACCGGCCATTTCAAGGGAACAGTCCGCTCACGATCTCCTTGAAGGTGGTCAACCATAAGCCGGTGCCAGCCGCGGCCTTCGATCTAAACCTGCCCGCGGGAGTCGATTATGTTCTCTCTCGAGCTTTGGCAAAGGATCCCGCCCAACGTTATCAGCGAGGGATGGAAATGTCTCTCGATCTGCAGAATCTATTCGCCGGGAATGAGCCTGGGAGTCAAGCCAAGCATCCGACCGGACCGTCAGCATCTCTCGATCCGTTAAGGCATCCGCGAAGAGGATTCGGTGTGGAGGAAGGCCCGAGGGTGTATGCGGCTACAATTCTTCTCCGGAAGTTCGGCGAGGCTTGCAGGAGTTGCATTTCCAAAATGCCGAAGAGATGGGTCTCTTTCGCATCCTGGGCCTTCGCTCTTCTAGTTTTAGCAGTCGGGTTGTTCGCTCTAGAGTGGCGCTTGTTTTCCGCAGCGTTTGATCAAGTCCCATCGCAAATTGCGGGCCCGATCACGAGACCTGTTGCAGCAAGTGACGCCGCTACCCATACGGATCCAGAGCCGTCACCAATTGCGCCTCGGGACACCAAGTCTGCTACGAGAAATGACTCTAAAGCCCCGTCAATTGCTGCGACGGCTCGATCTTCCAGGGTTCGTCCTCCGAGTGTGTCGGAAGCGCCAGGTCGCACGGCGATTGTCTCCATTCAAGTTGAGAGTCGATTCGAACAGGGCACGGTTACGGTTTGGGTTGACGATCAAGCCGTGTTGCATCAAGAGCTGGAGCCGGCGGAGAAGAAGACGCTCGGATTGTTTCGCAGAGTGCATACCACAGCCTCCCCGAGGGTGCAGATTGTGCCCGGAGAGCACCAGATGCGGGTACGGATCCAGGCGAGCAACCCCACCTACGACCAATCTCACATACTCCGCGGCACCTTCGCGGCGGGCGCCGAGCGTGTCCTCCGAGTAAGTTTCGGTAGGCGTGACGAAATGAAAGCCTCTCTGAAATGATGGCCGCCAGAGTGGCCCACGCCTCTGCCACGCGTTCAGCAGAAAGCCCAGCCGTAACCGAAGAATGGAAGTGCGGCAGTCTCCTATTTGTATTTCTCCAAAACGGTTGCCAACTCGTCCACGCCGCGGCGTAGTTCTCGGCCATCGACCGCCGCAAACCCCAACACCAACCCATTCGGACGAGAGCGCCCATACGCATATCTGCCCAGCGGCACTACTTCTACGTCGCGTTCAGCAGCAGCTTTTGCCACGTGTTCCGCGGAAATTCCGCGCCGCAACCAGCCGACCGTCCGCAATCCCGCCTCGACGTCGGAGATCTCGAGCAGCCCGGCCAGCCGCTCGCGCGCTGCGTCCACCAGCACTTCCAGGCGTTCCGCATACAGTTCGCGCATCTTACGCACGTGCCGGGCGAAATGTCCTTCGACAATGAAGTCGCAGAGAATGGCTTGATCGATCAGCGGCGGATGATGGGTGCTCACCGATGCCGCTGCGCCAAAGATATCCACCATATCCGGTGGTGCTACCAGATATCCCAGGCGCAGAGCGGGGAAGAGCGCGTCGGTGAAGCTGCCGGCATAAATCACGACGCCGGCGCGATCGAGACCCTGCAACGCCGGAACCGGCCGGCCCGAGTAGCGATATTCGCTATCGTAGTCGTCTTCGAAAATGACGGTGCCGGATTTCCGCGCCCATTCCAATAGCGACAACCGCCTCGGCAAGCTCATGGTCACGCCGAGAGGGAACTGGTGGGCAGGAGTCACATAAACTAGCCGCGGGCGTGGCCAGCGCTGCTGCCCGGCAGTAAGGTCTAGACCTTCGGCGTCCACGGGCACTGGGCAAATCTTCGCTCCTACGGAAAAGAAGCTGGACGCGGCTCTGGGATATCCCGGCTCTTCCATCCAGACGGGATCGCCGGGGTCCAGCAGCAGATGTGCGGTTCGATCGAGCGCCTCCTGGACGCCGGAGATGATCAGCACCTGATCTGGCGAACAGTTCACGCCGCGCGAGGTGTTCAAGTATTCGGCGACTGCATCGCGGAGCGGGCGATAGCCTAGGGCTTCACCACCCGCAAGCAAGTTGGTCGAAACCCGCCGCAAGCGTCGAGTTGCAACCTGCGCCCATAGATCGGCCGGAAAGGCATCGAGCGCGGGCTGGCCGGCCCGGAAGGCGCGCGGGGCTGAGTTGCGTCCGTGGGCTCGGCTGGGGAGAGCGTTTCTTGCGACTTCTCGTGGAGATTGTTGCAATCTCATGGCGTAGGCGGAGAGCGCAATCCGGCGGCGACTTTTTGTGCGTTGGGATCCCGCGCGTGGTGCTTGGAGCAGCTCATCTGGCAGAGTCTGGCTGACATAGGTGCCCGAACCTACTTTGCCCTCGACGTATCCCTCTGACCGTAACTGCTCGAAGGCAGTGACGATAGTGGGACGAGAGAGCCCGTACTGTAGTGCCAGATCGCGCGTTGCGGGGAGCCGAACACCCGGGCGTAGCTGCCCAGACAGAATTCGCGCCCGTAACTCTTCATACAGCCAGCGATAGAGTGGGGTTCCTGGCTTCGGCCCCCGCAGGCTTAGCGGCAAGGTACTCAGCTTCTTCGGCATTAGGTGTTGTTTGCGTCCTTCGCGCGATCACTTTGCGGCCTTTGCGGTTAAAAGGCCCTTCACACCGCCGGCAAAGTGGTATGCATAGATTATACAAAATGGACATATCCAGCTGGCCATTGGACGCTTATGATTAAAGTAGCTTCCCGAACCAGAAAGAGGACCCATGTCGCATAACAATGGAAATTCCACCAGCCTTCGCCTTAAAACCGGCTTGGCCGAGATGCTGAAGGGCGGCGTCATTATGGACGTCACCAATGCTGAACAAGCGGTCATCGCCGAACGAGCCGGCGCCGTCGCCGTCATGGCGCTCGAACGCGTTCCCGCGCAGATTCGCGCCGAAGGCGGAGTGGCCCGCATGGCTTCGCCGAAGAAGATTCGCGAGATCATGGCCGAGGTTTCGATTCCGGTGATGGCCAAATGCCGCATCGGCCACTTTGCCGAGGCGCAAATCTTGCAGGAACTTGGCGTCGACTACATCGACGAGTCGGAAGTCCTTACTCCGGCTGACGAAGCTCATCACGTGGACAAGCACGCGTTCAAGGTTCCGTTCGTTTGTGGCGCGCGCAATCTGGGTGAGGCGCTTCGGCGCATTGCCGAAGGTGCATGCATGATTCGTACCAAGGGAGAAGCCGGCACCGGCGACGTGGTCCACGCGGTGAAGCACATTCGGCAGATTGTGCAGGAGATGAAGATTTTGACTGTGCTGGGCGAAGAAGAACTCTATGCCAAAGCCAAGGAGCATGGCGCGCCATACGAGTTGGTCAGGATGGTCGCGAAAGAAGGGAAGCTGCCAGTGCCGAATTTCTCGGCTGGAGGAATTGCGACTCCTGCCGATGCTTCACTCGTGATGCAGCTTGGGGCCGAGGCGGTGTTCGTCGGCTCTGGCATCTTCATGAAAGACTCCACTACTTTCGCCGATCCGCAGGAAGCAGAGAAGCGGGCCAAGGCGATTGTGCAAGCGGCTACGCATTATCGGGACCCTAAAGTATTACTTGAAGTCAGTGAGGATCTGGTTGGGGCGATGAAGGGCTTGGCGGTAGCGGGATTGGATGAAGCGCAGATGCTGCAGACGAGAGGGTGGTGAAAGGCTTTACCACAGAGGACACAGAGTCGCACAGAGGACTTTGTGCCGATGTCTCTGTGCTCCTCTGTGTCCTCTGTGGTTTTGTTCTTTATCAAGGATCCCATGACCATTGGCGTACTTGCCCTTCAGGGCGACTTTGACGCGCACCGCAAACGGCTGGAGGAGCTTGGCGCCAGCGTTGTGCTTGTCCGCAAGCCCGAGCAACTCGATGAGATCGACGGCCTGGTGATCCCCGGCGGCGAGTCTTCAACTTTTCTTAAACTCCTTGGCGCCGAGGGATTCGAGAAGCTGAAGGAGTTCGTCCAAGTGAAGCCGACTTTCGGTACTTGCGCGGGCGCGATCCTTCTGGCCAAGGAAGTCGAGAATCCTAAACAGGAAGGTCTCGGCGTTCTTGATGTCCGTATCCGGCGCAATGCTTACGGGCGTCAGCTTGAGAGCTCCATCCGCGAGGGCAAGCTTGGCACATCGCCGCTTGAGATGGTTTTCATCCGTGCGCCGAAGTTTGAACGCCTGGGCCCGGGCGTTGAAGTCATCGCCACCGAGGGCGATGATCCTGTGGCCGTGCGACAGGGAAGGGTCATGGCGGCAACGTTCCACCCGGAATTAAGTGACGACACGAGAGTACATCAAGCCTTCCTCGATCTGGTCACCGCGCAGCGAGTTGACGATACCTGCGGTCTTCTTGCCGACGGGCCCTCGCTGTCCGAAGCTCTCCGAAGGGAGAGAGCCGCGGATAAGTAGTAGCTTCGCGCGGAAATCCTGTCCTATCGAAATCAAAAGACGGACAAGAGTGTCCGTCCCACACGTTCAAGAATTCTTGAAAATTTACGCTTGACAACAGCAATCGTGTAACCCTATAGTTACGCATTATGCGTCACCGTTCGGTTACATATTCGCCGGAGGCCACTTTTAGTGCTCTCGCCGATCCTACGCGGCGGGCCGTGCTGGAACTGCTGCGCCAGGGAAGCCAGCCGGCAGGGAGAATCGCGCAAGCTTTTCCAGTCTCCCGCCCCGCCATTTCCAAACATTTGCGGCTGCTGCGACGGGCGCATCTGGTGCAGGAACGACGAGAAGGCCGTCACCGGCTTTATCAGCTGAATGCCGAACCGCTACGAGCTGTTGCATCCTGGCTCGATCAATACCGTAGTTTCTGGCAAACCAGCTTGACCAGCTTGAAGAGTTTTGTGGAGAGGGAGTACCAGCAAGAGACACTCACCACGCACAGCAAGAAGAAATCAAACTTTAAAAAAGGAGAACTAGAGAAATGAAATCGCTACGCCTCGCAACCTGCTTACTGATGTTGCTAACAACCGCTGCCTTCGCTGAGTCCGGTTCGGAAGCTACATTCGCGAAACTAAAATCGCTGGAAGGGAACTGGTCGGGCAAGACCAGCGAAGGCCAGCCGGTGCAGATCACGTATCGCCTCACTTCCGGCGGCTCAGCTCTCATGGGTGAAATTCAGGGCAAAGAGGACATGATCAGCATGTTTAACATGGACGGCGATCGCCTTCTGATGACCCATTACTGCGCTGTCGGGAACCAGCCGCGGATGGTGGCGGTCGCATCGCTCGATGGTAAGACCATCACCTTCAATTACGTTGACGCCACCAACCTGCTCGGCGTGCAGCCGGGACATATGGATCGGCTGACGATTACCATGATCGATTCCGATCATTACACCGAAGCCTGGGATTTCGGGGTCAAAGACGGATCGAAGAAGCATAAGTTGTTTGACATGCAGCGGACGAAATAATATCCGAAATAATGTCGCGACGGGGGCCGGGCGCTTCGACTTCGCTCAGGCAAGCTAAAGCGGCCCGGCCCGATGGAGAACTCATGGCTACTGTTTCAATCACTCCCGACCAAGATGCGATCATTTCGGAAATCGAAATCGCAGCTCCGCCCGAGCGCGTGTTCCAGGCTCTGGTGGATCCGGCACAAATGATGCAATGGTGGACCAGCGACGAGTGCAAGACCGAATTCTTTGAAATGGACGCACGGCTCGGCGGTGAATGGCGCTTCGGCACCAGCAAAAGCGGCACAATCACCGTCAACGGGGTGAACCAGTTTTTCTGCCGCGGTGACGTGCTGGAGTACGATCCGCCGCGAGTGCTGGCTTACACCTGGATTGGTAACTGGCATGAGGACAAGTCTCGTGTCACCCTGGTGCGTTGGGAGTTGACGGCGGCGGGCAAGGGCACCAAGGTCAAAGTTACGCACAGCGGCCTGGCACAAGAGAACGTTGCCCGCAAGGACTACAGCAGCGGCTGGCCTGGCGTGCTGGGTGCGCTCAAGCAATACGTGGAGAAATAATGGCGACCATCACAGTCACACCTGACCAGGATACCGTCCTGGCGGAGATTCATATTGCGGCTCCCCCGGAACGCGTCTTCCAGGCGATTTCTGATCCTAACCAACTCAAGACCTGGTGGGGACAGAAGGGTAAATATCACCATACGCAGATTGAATGCGACATCCGTCCCGGCGGTAAGTGGCGAAGCGCGGGCGCCGGAGATGATGGCAAGAAGTTCGAGGTGAGTGGAGAGTATCTGGAAGTGAATCCGCCGCGACTGCTGGTCTACACATGGGACGCCGACTTCGACGGGGGAACAGCCACCACGGTTCGTTGGGAGCTTCGCCCGCACGAGGGAGGCACACTGGTGAAACTCCAACACAGCGGCTTCGCCAAACAGCCCGAAGTTTCGAAGCACTATAGCGGAGGCTGGCCGACGGTACTGGCGTGGATGCAGGCGTACGTCGAGACGGGGGAGACTGTGGAAACGCGGAAACCGGGAGCGTAAGTGTCGGATTCGTGACCTTCTGCTGATCCTCCCGTCTAACGGGGCATGCCAATGCCTAGCAGCGACTTGGCGCGCACTTACCGCCGTGGGGTTTTCATAGTGGTCTTGCTGGCGCTGTTCATTCCTATGCCTTCGCAGCTTTATGCTGCGGACCCGGTGTCTCCCTTTCACGCCACTACGCAGTGGGATTTGCAAGCTTCGCTCAAGTTCGACGCTATTTGTGCTTTGAACATGTTGAGTGGCGATCCCTATTATCTTGAGTATTACCAGGCTGAGTATGATCGCCTCTCAAAACAGTTTCGTCCTGACGAACTCGCGGCCTTCGCCAATCTGAAGCGGAGAATCAAAGACCAGAACGGTGGAATCATTTCTGCTTCGCTGGCGCTTTATTTTTCTGCCTCCGAGGCTGAGTCGCTTGACGATCTGATTCGCACCGTCCAAGACAGCAGCGCCATGCGCCGCAACTTGCAAGCGACACCGTACTATAGCGATGACGGATGGAGACTGTATGAAGCCAGCCGTCCTGATTTGGAAAGCTCCTTCCGCGCTCTCAAGCGCATTCATTTCGATGAAGATTGGGAGAAGAACGTTAAACCGAAGGTTGAACAGTCGCGGGCCACTATAGCTGCTAAACTGCCGGGCTATAACGTGATTCCGGCGGTTGAAGCGGTGCTGGGCAGCCCGCGACCGACCAACAAGATTACGGTTTATCTGCTCTATTATTCAGAGCCGCATGGCATCAAGATCACCGGCACGCGTTTTCTGACTCACTACTCGTATCCCTTTCGGATTGTTCTGCGCAATGCCATTCACGAAATGATGCATCCGCCGTACGATCTGGCACATGATGCCGAGCTTCGCTCGGGCCTGGAGTCGTTGAAGTCCGATGCATTCCTGATGAATAAGGTCGAGCATCACGACACTTCCTTTGGATACAACACACTTGCGGGTTTGGAGGAAGAAGACTTTGTGCAGGCGCTGGAGCAGATCGTTGCCGAAAAGTTTGGCGTTGGCGGCGATCCCCGCGCTTATTGGCGCAGGCAGGACGACGGCATTCACGTGCTGGCGGTGGCGCTTTACAGCCTGATGAAACAGCAGAAGTTCGACGGCTCCCACGAATCGTTCCCTGCTTTTCTGAAGCGGCAGATCCGCACTGGCACGTTGGGTCACGGGCAGATCGAGAAGTTAAACCGGGAGTTCTTTGGCGGCTGAAGCTGACCTCCTGCGCTATACTGACCCTAGTATGTCGGTGGAGCCCCAGAAGACGTTTTACCTCGAAACCTTTGGCTGCCAGATGAATGCCCATGACTCGGAAAAGGTCATTGGGACGCTGGTTTCCGAGGGCTACCTGCAGGTTCCGACAGTCGAAGAAGCTGGGCTGGTCCTCTACAACACCTGCTCCATCCGCGACAAAGCTGAGCAGAAGGTTTTCAATCGCCTGAACGACTACAAGAAGCTGCAGAAGCAGGGCAAAAGGTTTGGCGTGCTGGGCTGCGTGGCCCAGCAAGAAGGCGAGAAGATTTTCGAGCGCGCGCCGTATGTCTCACTAGTATGCGGGTCGGCGTCATATCGTAACCTGCCGCAGATGCTGATTCAGATCGAGGCAGGGAGGCGGGCGACCGGGCTTGACGACCGCGAAACTGACGAATGCTTCGAGACCGAGTTCACCGCCCGCACCAACCCACATCGCGGCTACATCACCATCATTGAAGGTTGCGACAAGTTCTGCGCTTACTGCGTGGTGCCGTTTACTCGCGGCAAGGAACGCAGCCGGGGTTCAGACTCGGTCCTCGCGGAGGCGCGCCAGATGGCCGATCTCGGCTACACGGAAATCCAGTTGCTGGGCCAGAACGTGAATTCCTATAAAGATCCGGCAGGAAAAAAGACCTTTGCGGAATTGCTGGCAGCGGTGGGCGAAACTGCGGGTATCCGGCGAGTGCGCTTTACTACTTCACATCCTCGCGATTTCGGCCGCGACATCATTGAGGCGATCGACGCCGTCGCTACGCTCTGCGACCATGTCCATTTGCCGGTGCAGAGTGGATCGAACAGCGTGCTTGATGCCATGCAAAGGCTTTACAGCCTCGAACAGTATCTCGAGCGAGTCACATGGATGAAGGCGGCGCGACGCGAGATCAGCATTACCAGCGACATGATTGTCGGATTTCCAGGAGAAACGGAAGCCGATTTCGAGGCGACGCTTGCGTTGCTCGATGAAGTTGGCTATGACAGCGTCTTTGGGTTCAAGTACTCGCCTCGACCGAATACGCCGTCGCTCAAGTTGGAGGACGCCATCCCTGATGAAGAGAAGGTTCGTCGCCTCTCCGTACTGAACGAAAAGCAGCGGGAAATTCAGAAGAAGGGCAATCAGAGGCATCTGGGCAAGACCCTTGAAGTGATGGTTGAAGGGAAGAACCTGGCCCGCGGGCAGTGGATCGGCCGGACTTCTCAAAATAAGGTCTTCAATTTCACTGTACCGGAGGGCCTGACGCCCGGTATTGGGAGCTATACTTCCGTGCTCGCCACCGTCTGTCTCCCGAACAGCCTAGTGGGCGAAATGGTGGTATAAGAGGCTTTAGCAGGAGATCAAGATGGAAGTCGAAATGAAAATCCGCGGGCTTTTGATGGATCCAGTCACGAACATGCCGATCGTGATTCTGAAGGACTCTGTCAGTGATGCGGTGCTGCCGATCTGGGTGGGGATTTACGAGGCCAATGCCATCGCACTGGAGATCGAAAAAGTCAGCACGCCACGGCCCATGACCCATGATTTGATCAAGAATGTGCTGACCGGCCTCGAGACCCAGGTACACAAAGTCGTGGTTACTGAACTCAAGGAAGACACGTTCTTTGCGGTCATCTGGCTGGAGCGCAACGGGCACGTCATCAGCATTGATTCGCGGCCCTCGGATGCGCTGGCACTGGCACTGCGAGTCGATTGTCCGATCTTCGTGGATGATGAAGTTTTGAAGAACTCCAAACAGGCCACGACTGCGTCGGACCGCGTCACCAGCGAAGAACTGCGCAAGTGGCTGGAAGGCCTGAACGACGAAGATATGGGACGATATAAGATGTAGGGAATTGGGTAATAGCAATTTGATAATTGGGTAATTTCAAACCTGATTCACTTTGGATCAGGTTTCCGTCAATTCTTCATGCCTGACCCTGCGGCGCAACTTCAGCGAATCTACCTGGCAGGATTTGAACTCAAGACATTCGACCGATTCCCCAAGTGCGTGGGGGTGGTACGGGACGATTGTATCGCGCTGCTAGTGCCCGCACCCGACGGCCTACAAGTGCTAGGGACCCCGGGCTGGCGGATCGGGGAAGTCATGGGCGTGTTGACAGAGGTTGGCGGGCGCCAAGTGTTTCAGGCCAAAGCGGAGATGGTTGACGCCACTCCCGAGCGGCTGGAGAGGCTGAGAAACTTCCGGGAAGAGCTTCAGAGTCTCATCCGTACGGCCAAGTAAGACAAGTTTTCCCCGCTCTTTCTGTGGAACCCCATGCCGGGAATTCGCGTATCCTGATGCAACGCGATTGGGAGAACCAACTCGCGCTCACGATCCATCCATCCGAAACGAGGAGAACATGTCGATGAATATCCGAACTTGCCGGGTTACGTTGCTTTTCCTGCTGGGACTGGCTCTATTTGCGAGCGTCGCCTGGGGCCAGGAGCGTGGGCGCGAGTTTCACTGGAGCGGCAAGCTGGCCGCCGACCAACTGATCCAGGTCAAAGGGGTAAATGGAAACATTGATGCAGAAGCCGGCGGCGGGGATCAAGTTGAGGTCACTGCCGATAAGAGCGGCCCTGACGCCGACCGGGTCAAGATTCAGGTGGCTACCAGCAGTGACGGCATAGTTATCTGTGCGATCTACCCAGGCTCCTCAGAGTCGTGCTCGCCCAGTTGGCACGCAAGCCATGTAAGAGGGGACGACACCAAAGTGCACTTCATGATCCGCATCCCGAAGAACCTGCGTTTGTCGGGAGAAAACATAAATGGCGATGTGAATGCCAAGGGCATGGGACGCTTCGTGCGCGGGTATACGGTCAATGGAGCGGTGCAAATCTCGACCAGTGCCTGGGCCGACGCGGAGACAGTCAACGGGTCCATCCGAGTGAAGATGGGGAACTCGGACTGGACCGGCTCTCTGAGCTTCAAGAGCGTCAACGGATCGGTCGAACTCGAATTGCCCGATGACTTCAGTGCCGACGTCAATTTCAAGTCGCTGAACGGCCGCATCAGCTCAGATTTCCCCATCACGATCGGTGGAGGCTTTGTGGGGCACACGGCCAAGGGCCGGATCGGCAACGGGGGGCGCGAGCTCTCGGTCGAGACGGTGAACGGGAGTGTGGAGCTGAAGAAGGCGGGCGGGGGAATCTGACCCCGGAGAGGACCCGCATCGGGCCTCGGTCTCTCCGGAACATCCATGCGTCTTACTGAGCATCACAGTGCTTATCATGATGATGCTTGTAAGTAGTTGACATCACAAATCAACCTATGACATCATTGAGGTCATGAGGACGACTCTCAATATCGACGATGAAGTATTCCGGCTGGCTCGCAGTTACGCGGAGCGCCGCTCTTTGGCTCTAGGCAAGGCGGTTTCCGAATTGGTTCGGAAAGGTTTGTCTGCACCAGTGCGTACTCGAGTCGTAAACGGAGTGCATGTGTTCGACTTGCCGGCTGGCGGTCCTCGGATCACCTCAGAACGGGTCAAGGAATTGGAGTCCGGGCTGGAATGAGCGGCTTCTTGCTCGACGTGAACGTGCTGGTAGCCCTCTTGTGGCCGGACCACACATTCCATGAACTGGTTCAGGCCTGGTTTGGAAAGAATGCCAGTCGGGGCTGGACGACGTGCCCGATCACTCAGGCCGGGTTTGTACGGATCGTTTCAAACCCCGCGTTTTCGGTTCGGGCGGTCTCGCCCTCTGACGCTCTCCAGGCCTTGGACCTGACGCTCCGACATCCCGCCCACCAGTTCTGGCCCGACGATGTGCTGCTGAGTGATGCCGTCAAGGGTTTTGAGAGTCGCCTGGTGGGCCACCAGCAAATTACGGACGCGTATCTTCTCGGTCTGGCAATCCATAAGAAGGGAAGACTTGCCACCTTAGATCGAAGCGTGATCGAACTATTCGGCCGGGGCGATCCGAGAGCAAGCGCCGTCGAACTGATCTCTGGCAAGGGCTGAGGAAGGCCTCAGTGCGCCAATCCGCCGACAATTCTTTTGGGTGGAACGGGCAAGTTAGCGTAGTTGACATAATACCTGTTATCGGACATTACGTTACTTCTCTTCGACCTCTGCCCCTCCTTTACATCCCGACCCGGATTCAACGTAGTCTTACCGCCGGTACAGTCGCAGTTCCCGACCGTCCCGCCGGCTGTTTGGCAGGTTCTCCCACCAGCACGATCTTGGGATGAAAAAGCGTCCCCGCGACTCGGGTGGCGATGGCGATCAGTTCCCTTTGTCCTGAGAACACTTTCACTTGCAGTGCCTTGGAGACTTCCGGCAGGTTCACGGTACGCCCGCTGCGGATGTGGGCTGCCATCTCCTCATTTGCGGTGACCGAGGGAAGGCGCGGCAGAAGCTTGCGAGGATGAACGAAAAGGTCATCGAGGACGCCGCCGTTTGCTGCCGTCTGCAGCTCTTCCAGGGTGTGGGCATCGGTCAGGTCAAACTCTGCCACCGCGGTGCGCCGCAGCGATTGCAGGTGAGCGCCGCATCCCATTTGCTGGCCGATATCGTGGGCGACGGAGCGCAGGTAAGTTCCAGAGGCCACGCGGGCCTGAAAGCTGGCGCGATCGCCATCGACACTCAGAATGTCGAATTCTTTGATCTCGACTCGCACCGGCTTAAGGATGACCTCTTTCTGTTTTCGGGCCAGCTTGTAGGCCGGGACGCCTTGAATCTTCTTGGCTGAAAAAGACGGCGGCATCTGCTCGACGAATCCGCGAAAGGGGGCAGCGAAATGGCGGACTTCTTCCAGCGTTGGCGCTACAGTCTGCTGAGTGCTCACGGCTTCGCCATCGGCGTCATAGGTGTCAGTGGCGAAGCCGAAGCGGATTACGCCTTCGTAGGCCTTCTCGGAGGCGGTGTAGAACTGGGCCAGACGGGTAAGACTGCCAACTACCAGCGGCAATACGCCAGTGGCGGAAGGATCAAGCGTCCCGAGATGCCCCACCGACCGCTCGTGCAGAATGCGGCGTACACGGTTGACTACGTCGTGTGAGGTCAGTCCGGCGGGCTTATCGATGATGAGAACGGCATTCATAGATTAGAATCAATTGCCTCACTACCAATCTAAAGCATGTTTCCGATCCGCGACGATACGCCCCGCTTCAGCACGCCCTACATCACCTACTTCATTATCGCCCTGAATGTGGTGGTGTTCCTGTTTGAATTGTCGGTGGGGGCGCAAAGCCATCGCGCGCTGAATGGCCTGATGTATCAATTCGGCGTGGTTCCGCTGCACTTTGAAAGGGCGTTGGCCGGGACCTCGAACGCTTCCCTGCCGGCACTTTCGCTGACCATTCTGACCTCCATGTTCCTGCATGCCTCCTGGCTGCACATCATTGGCAATATGTGGTTCCTGTGGATCTTTGGCGACAATATTGAAGATTATCTGGGGCACTTTTCGTATCTGGTGTTTTATCTGGTCAGCGGATTCGCGGCTATGGGCACGCACATTCTGCTCAATGCGGGGTCGAATGTCCCCGCGTTGGGGGCGAGCGGAGCGATTGCGGGAGTGATGGGCGGTTATTTTGTGCTCTATCCCAGGGCCCGCGTCATGATGTGGTTTCCTCCAATCTTCTTCTTCTACCTTCCCGCGTGGCTGGTGCTGGGATATTGGTTCTTGACACAGTTCCTGAGCGGCGCCGCCACACAGATTGCGGGAGCGAGCCAGGGTACGGGTGGGATAGCGGTGTGGGCACATGTGGGAGGGTTTGTAGCGGGGATCGTGCTGATCAAGTTGATGCCGGAGCGGCGCGGACGCAATCGTTATGCGGCATGGTGAGGGTTTCGCAGCTGCACGGGCGGGGACGCCCGCGCCTACATCTATAATGTTGTTGTGGCCCCTCACTCGGTTCAGCAAGTCGCCACCGCTGACTTCCCTACTCGCTGGGGCAAGTTTCGCATCTTCGGTTTCCAGGGCAACTTTGGCGGACGCGTGGAAGAGGCTGTGGCCCTGGTGATGGGCGATATTGTTTCCGCGCCGCCCCTGGTGCGCATTCACTCCCAGTGTCTCACTGGCGACGTCTTCGGATCGCTGCGCTGCGATTGCCGCCAGCAATTGGAAATGGCGCTGGCTATGATTGCCGAGCGCGGCGCGGGAGTGCTGATCTATGAACAGCAGGAAGGCCGGGGAATCGGTCTGATGGCCAAGCTGAAAGCTTACGAGTTGCAGGATGACGGATTAGACACCGTCGAGGCAAACGAACGTTTGGGCTTTAAAGCTGATCAGCGGGAGTTTGCTTTACCGGCAGAGATTCTGAAGGCGCTGGGGGTTTCCCAAGTTCGACTACTGTCGAATAATCCTGACAAAGTCGCGGCGCTCGAACGCGGGGGAATCAGGGTGATTGAGCGGGTCCCTTGTGAAGTTTCAGCGAGTGCGCACTCGGAAGATTATTTGAAGACCAAGAAAGAGAAGATGGGACACCTGTTCACCAGCCGCTAGTTCCCTGCCGCGGCCAGTACTGCCCGCTTGGTAAACACCCGAATCATTTCCCGGCGATACTCCGGCGTCAACGCGGAAGTGGTCAGCGGCTTGGCGGTCTTCGCTGCCAAAACCCCGACGGCATCGGCAACTGCGTCGTCCACTGCCTTGCCATTCAGAGCTTCGCTTGCGCCTTTCACCAGCAGCGGTGCGGGATTCACCGCGGTGATGGCCACGCGCGCGTCGGACACATGCCCGTTCGACCGCTTGATGACAACGGCGACTCCTGCCAGTGGATAATCTATCGAGCCACGAATTCGCAGCTTGCGGTATACGCCGCGATAGTCGGCGGCAGCTTCGGGCAGGAACACTCGCGTTAGCAACTCGTCCGACTGTAGCTTGCGGTAGTCGTCTCCAAGGCCGGTGTAGAACTCGCGCAGTGGAATGCGTCGCGTGCCTCGCGGGCTGACAATTTCTACTTCCGCATTCAGGCACAGCAGCGCGGCGGGAGTGTCTCCGGAAAACGCTGCCCAGCACTTGGTCCCACCGGGCGCGACGTGGCAAAGGTCGCCATCTTTCTTGATGCAGAAACCGCATCCCTTGCGCCAAGTGAGCGACTGGTTGTACCAGAGGCAGCGCGTGTCGAGGCAAATGTTGCCACCGATGGTGCCCATGTTCCGCAGAACGGGCGATGCCACGGTGGCGGCTGCTTCGGTCAGCACCGAGTGGCGGCGACGCAAGAGATCCGAGTGTTCGATTGCTGCGAGGGAGGTCAGAGCCCCGATTTCCACGCCACTTCCCTTCTGCTCGCGGATTCCATGTAGCTCGGCGATGTGGCGAAGGTCGAGCACGTACTCTGGCTCGAACAGCTTTTGCCGCATGGAAGGGATGAGGTCGGTGCCGCCAGCGACGATACGCAGCCGGTTGGAGGATCCGTTCGCATGCTTGGCCAGAAATCCGACGGCTTCATCCAGCGAGCGCGCCCGCAACAGCTTGAAGTCGGGAAGACTCAATCGTCACCTGCCGCCGCTGCCGGGGCTTCTCTGCGTGAAGGATCCAACGGGTGCCGCTCCGGACCCTTGCCGCGGAACCACAGCGATCCGCCGTGCTCACGGAATGTCGCAGGCGATGTGGGATCGACGCCTTCGGTCAGGTTGATGTGTTTAAGGTTCTTTTTTGCCCGAAGGGCCGACAGCACCCGCTCCGGCGTGAAGGGAGATTCGTGTAGGCGCACGCCGACCGCGTCATAAATTGCGTTTGAGATGGCGGGAATCGTCGCGGCCAATGAGCCTTCGCTGCATTCTTTCGCGCCGAACGGGCCTTCGGGATCGATGCTCTCGACAATAATTGCTTCTACCTCGGGAGATTCCACCGATGACGGGCTGCGATATTCGAGTAGGCCGGGGTTCATCAGCATGCCGTCTTTCCAAATCATTTCTTCAGTAAGAGCCTGACCCATACCCATCCAGACCGAGCCGATGATTTGTCCTTCGACCGAGACTGGGTTCAGTGCCCGTCCGCAGTCATGCGACGCCCAGACTTTGTGGACCGTTACTTCGCCGGTTTCTTCGTCCACCGAGACTTCAGCAACTTGGGCTGAGTAGGAATAGGCGGGCGATGGGCCGACGCCAGCACCCTTGTGCTTGCCGCCACGAGCGTCGGGCGGAGGCGCGTAAGACCCGGTTCCACTGAGCGCGCCGTGGAAGTCGATGGCTGCGACCACGGCTTCTTCGAACGACAGCCGATCTTTGGGGCCTTCGTCCTTGCGTTTCTGCTGGAGCGAGCCGCGCAGGATTTGACCTTCGACGCGGCCGGAAACAGACGGAGACCTGCTGCCAGGCTCCGCCTGGCCGGATGGCCGAGGGCGGCCGTCACCACGTGATTCTTGCAGGACGCCGTTTTTCCTGCTGACAACATCGTTACGGAAAATGAGTTCCTCGACCTCGCAGTTCATCTTGGGTGCGGCGGCGGAGGCAATTTGTTTCTTCACATCCAGCGCCGCGCGCAGAGTGGCATTGCCGTTCATAAAAGTGACACGGCTGGAGTACGACCCGATGTCGATGGGGGTGAGGTCGGTATCCGCCGAAATTACTCTTACCCGCGCGATGGTACAGCCCAGAGTTTCAGCGGTGATTTGGGCAACCATCGTATCCGATCCCTGGCCGATGTCGGATGCGCCGGTGTATACGACCACGCCACCATCACGATCAATCTTGATGTTGACCGTGGAGTGCGGCATATCCGAGCGGATGATCGAGTTGGCGGCGCCGCTGACGTAATGACTGCACGCCACACCCAAACCCCGGCCCTTCGGCATTTTCCCTTTACGTTGTTTCCAGCCGGAGCGCTCGACCACTTTCTCGATACATTCGGGCAGGCCGTAACTCTGTACGCGCAAGCCGTTCACTGTAACGCACGGAGGTTTGAGCAGATTGTGCTGACGGATTTCGGCAGGATCCATGCCGATGGAGGCCGCCAGTTCGTCGAGTTGTGTTTCAAAAGCGAAGCGGACGTTGACGGTGCCGTGCCCGCGCATGGCGCCGCAGACCGGCTTGTTGGTGAGCACGCGGTAACCGTCATATTGAATGTTGGGGATATCGTAGAGCGCACCCAACAGCGCGCCGGAGTAGAGAATCGTGACCACGCCGTAGGAGCAGTAAGCTCCACCGTCTTGCACCACGCGAGCTTTGACGGCGGTGATGCTGCCGTCGTTCTTGACCCCGGTCTTGAGATCGACGATGGTACGCGGACGGCCGCGATGCGCCCAGAACACTTCCTCGCGCGTGTAGGTGATCTTCACTGGCGCTTTGGCCTTGCGAGCTGCGATGGCGGCAATGATTTCCAGAGGAATGACTTCGCTCTTGCCGCCGAATCCGCCGCCTACCAGCGGCTTGATGACGCGAATCTGCGACATCTGCATTTCGAGTACAAGCGACAGTTTGTGCTGCAAATAATAAGGAACTTGGGTCGAGGATTGCACGATCAAGCGGCCGGGATTGCCGGTTTGCGGGTCGATTTCGAAGGCAGCCAGCGTGGCGTGCGGCTCCATGGCCGCGTGTGTGACTTCGTTGGCGATGAAGCGAGCTTCGGCAATCTGATCAGCCTCGGCAAAACCCTTCTCGGTATCGCCGAAAACGTGGTGATAATCTTTCTCGATATTATTCGGCTTATTATCGTGGATGAGGTTGGTCTCCGCCTTCATCGAGTCTTCGGGATCGAAGTAAGCCGGCAGAACTTCGTATTCGACGTCGATTAATTCAAGAGCCTTCTCGGCTGTAAACTCGTCGACTGCGGCGACGCAGGCCACGTTGTCGCCGACGTAGCGGACTTTGTCGAGCGCCAGCGCATACTCGTCATGGCCGACGGGAAGAATGCCGTATGGATTCGGAGCATCGGTACCGACGACGACCGTGACCACACCGGCTAGTTTCTCGGCGCGGCTGGTGTCGATGCGCTTGATGCGGGCATGGGGGTATGGGGAATGCAGAATCTTGCCGATCAACATTCCGGGCGCGGTGAGGTCGTCCGCGTATTTGCCGGAGCCGGTCGTCTTACCCGCGGCATCGACCATGGCGATGGATTTACCGATGATGGAGAAGTCGATCATTTCGCTAGCACCATTCCCTTCTGCTCTGCATCGATTGCTGCTTTGATCGCCTGGTACATCTGGCTATATCCGGTGCAGCGGCACAGATTGCTGCTCAGACCATTGCGAATTTCTGCTTCCGTCGGATTTGGATTCTGCGCCAGCAGGTGCCTCACCGTCATCATGAAGCCTGGAGTGCAATAGCCGCATTGTGACCCGCCCCAGTCGCCATAGGCCTTCTGGATTGCCGCCAGGCTGCCGTGTTCGCTCACTCCTTCGACCGTAGTGATCTCCTGGCCTTCACAACTCGCCGCCAGCATGGTGCAGGAAAGCATAGGAACTCCATCCACCTGCACGGTGCAAGCGCCGCAGGAGGAATCGTCACAGCCACGCTTGGAGCCGGTGAGGTCAAGATCCTGGCGCAGCGCATCGAGCAGCAGCTTGCTGGGCTCGATGGCGATCTCGTGCGAGCGGCCGTTGACGCGAAGTTCGATGAGTTCTTTTTTCATAGTGCAGCTTCTAGCTTCTGGCCCCTAGCTGCTAGCGAAACTCTAGCTAGGAGCCAGGAGCTAGTAGCGGTTTAATATCCAAAATCCGCCTGCGCGGCGTACGCGTGCTGCTTTACTCCCAGATCGTCTACTCGGCAAGCTCCCAATTGATTCATGTAGGCCCGGTGATCGGCTACGCCGTGCACCCAGCGCGCGAGCCAGGCCTCGGTGTCCTGCTTGGTTTTCGTTTGTTCGTGATATTGGCGGAAGAAGGCATCATCGCGTTTGTAGTATCCCTGCACCGGCGAAGGATGAGCGCCGTATTGGCACTCGACAACGGCATTCACCAGGAACCCGGGAATCACGGTGCGGTTAGGATCGCTGGCAATGACTTCCGGCTCGACGATTTCTTCCGCCGCAACGATGACGCATTTGGCCGCGCGAATGCCTTCGATCATCACACCGAAGTTGCCCCAGCAGTGGGCGTTGCCTTCGCGATCAGCCCGCTGCACATGGACGATAGTGACATCGGGAGTCAGGGCACGAACAGCCCACAGAGACTCTTTTCCCTCAAAGGGAGAAAATATCTGATAGAAGAAATGATTGCCTTTCGTGGTGTCGCTGCCCAGGGCCGTTCGCGTTGGCAAGAACGGTACACCCATCGCGCCCGCTTGCAGCGCAAGAGCCACGGTGAAGTTGGTCATATTGAAAACCTTCATGCCGTCGTCTTCTACCGCGCGGCGGAAGTTGTAGGCCGAACCCATCATCACGTTGCCTACCCAGGCAGCGATGACTTTCTCTGCGCATCCCGCGCCAATGAGTTGGTCGAAGAGAATGTCCGAGATCGGGCCGATGAGCGTGAGGCCGCGCTTCTTCTGACGAATGATCTCGTGACCGGCGGCGAAGGGGATCATCTGCTCCATCTGGAGGCCGAGCGCGACCGAAGCGCCGTCGGGCACCAGATCAGTGATCGCTTCGCGCATGGTTAGAAGCTTAGACATAGCGAATCTTTGTCTTGAACCAATAAATCGCGTAGGCGCAACACCCAAAGCAAACCAAGGCGTATATCCACCTGACGAAAAGCGCATTGATGAAGTAAGTCTCAGCCGAGGCTCGCAGCAACCAGAGGACGATCTGAGAGATAGGACCGATGGCAAAAACAAGAGTGCCTATTTTGAAGAGCATTCCAGAGTCCTTAATCTTAATCCCCATATAAATCAGCAAAGCAGCGAAGAGTGGAGTGGACCATGACGGAGGGCTTGCCTTGAACGATCCATGCAGGGTGCTCCACGTCAGGGCCAGCCCGATTAATGCGCACGCTACAAAACCCCAAATCACATTTAGCGCCGTCACCCAATCAGTATCCAGTGCTAGGTGCCTCTTCCGCCCTGCGAGCGCTTCTTCCATCACTTCCCTTTCCAGACTGCCTGCCGCTTCTCAAGGAAAGCGTTAATTCCTTCTTGCGCGTCACAGGTCTTCATCAGGTCCTCGAAATAAATCTTCTCTGCCCGCGCTAACCCCTTGTCGAAGTGAATCGAATCCCATGCGTAAATGGCTTTCTTGGTGATCGCCAGCGCCGCCGGACTGAGCTGCGAAAGGTGCTGCACAGCTTCCTGCACAGCGTGTTCGAGATCAACTTCGGCGAGAACGGCGTTCGCCAGACCAATTGCAGCCGCTTCTTTTCCCGTGATGTTGCGTCCGGTAAGCACCAAATCAGCCGCTTGCTTTTGACCGACCAGCGCGGCCAAGGCGGTGACGGCAACCGGCGGATAGCAGCCTAGCTTGATCTCGGGGAATCCCCAAGTGGCGAGTTCAGAGGTGTACACCAGGTCGCAGACCATGGCCAGTTCCGCGCCACCGCCCAAGCAGTGGCCGTGGACCGCGGCGATGCTGACTTTCCTAGATACCACCAGCGCCCGAATGACGGCGTGGAACTTCCCCAGCATCTCCTCGACTTTGTCGGGGGTGTGAGCAGCGACATCCACGCCAACCGAGAAGGCTTTCTGTGCGCCGGAAAGAATGATCACAGTGATATCCGGCTGGAGCTCAATCTCGGTCAACGCCGCGGCCAGTTCTTCCATCATCGGAATGTCGATGACGTTGAGGGGTGGATTGTGCAAACGCAGACGGGCGACGGGCGGCTGTGTATCCAGCGCTATCCGAGATCTCGTGATGGTTACTGTGCCCATGTGCTCTTACTTCGTCCAAAACCCTTCTTTGTCATACTCGCGAATGGCTTGTAATTCGGTGGCACTCGGCTCTGGCGTCGATGGTACTTCCCTGGCGCAGCGCAGCGGCCAGCCAGTATTGTCGAGCACATCTTCTACTTCGATTCCGGGATGCACGGAAGCGAGGAACGCTTCTCCATCTTCGCCAAAGCGGAACACGGCTTTGGTCGTGATCACCGCTGACGGGCCTCCGCGGGGCAGTCCTACATGCTGGCGCCACGCATGACCATCGCCGTTCCCCGGGCTGGTGAGAAACGACACCCGCTCCGGCAGACGATGCTTGCTGTGCTCCAGCAGAGCGACGAAACGTTGAGCCAGCGAAGCGATGTCGCAAGCGCCGCCCGATCCCGGTAGGCGGACCTTGCCTTTCGGTCCTTGCACTTCCGTCGAGTTCAGATTGCCAAAACGGTCGACTTCCGCCGCGCCCAAGAATCCCAGATGCACCCGCCCGGATTGCAGCAGGCTCATCACGCCCAGCATGTCCAGGCACTGCGTTGCTCCTAGAATGTTCGGGGGATCGGCCATGGTGTAGATCAACTCGGGTGCAGGCGTTGAGCGGATCACGCCATTTTCAAAAAGGCCAATCGCATTGGGTGCATGGGTTTTCTTCGCGACCACGAAGGCAATCAACGGCAGTCGCATGCCGACGAACACCACCTCGCGATCTTGAATCTCGCGGGCTGCGGTCGTCACCATAAGCTCGCCCATGGTGTAAACCCGCGAGGTTGGAGTCGGTATGGTGGTCGAGGTGGTCATGGGTAAGCGGGACAGCCGAGAGCGGCTGCCCCCACGTTCATCTACAAATTGATCGCGGACTTTCTGACTTCGCCGATCGAGGCGAGCGGATCGCGTGCACCTTCTTTCGGCGCAATCCATCTTTTTTCGTTGGCAATGATGTCGAGCAGAAGCTTCTTGTCTTCTGCAGTCGGCATGTACTCTTTCACGTGCTGGTCGTAGGCTTTATCATCCAACGGCTCGCCTGTTTGCGCGTGGAACTTCTGTCCGGCCCAACGGCCAATGTTACGGTTAAACTTGATGTGTGGCGCGTAAAGCCTTGGTTCTCCTGCTCTTAATCCGCCATTGAAACGCTCGACCAAGCCCGCCACTTCGTCCCGGTAGAGCTGGCGGTTGTAGTCGTTCAAGTCGTCGACTTGGGCCGGTTGCTCGTTCTTTGGCTCGTCGTACCGGCCCTTGATGCCCCACACGTAAGACCAATGCGCGGATGAGGAATGGTCGGTGCCGAACAAATCGTAGGAGCTTGAAATCCATTTGTTGAGGTAACGCTGAATCAGCCATGCGGGAATTACGCCGGCTTCCACAATGCGGCGCAGGCCGTCGTTGCCTGTGCCCATGTGGAAAGCTTCTTCGCGCAGCATGTAAGACATCGATCGGCCGAGCGGAGCGAACGCCGAATACTTCAGCATCTGCAACTGGAACTTGCCGTCGCGATCGACGAAGTCGGTGTAGGTAAAGAAGTCCATCCAGTTGTCGACGTCCACATTGAAGGCACCGAGCAGACGCTTGTTGTCGAAGGCACGGCGCTCCAGCATCTTTTGTGCTTCGACCTTTCCGGAATAGCCGAAGTGAGTGATGAGCAAGGCACACATTTGCCAGCCATGGCGCATTTCTTCGATCATTACGCGAGTGATGGCGCGACGGTCCCAGTCGGTCGGCGCGCTTTCGAACAGATTGCGCTGCTGCTCGACGCTGGCAAACTCAGTGTCTCCTTGATAGACGATTAGATTGATGAGCGCATCGCGCATCTGTTGGGTCGGCACCTGGCGCAGGTTTTCCCACTTCTTGTTGCCCTTGAATGCGCCAAACTGGATTTCGTCGGTCTCGATGGCGCCGTAGAGAGTATCGAATTTGAAGTCGGCGATTTCCTTGTGATTGACGCCAATGTCTTTCCGCCAATCGTCAAACAAGCCGACCCAATCGCTGAAGGTTCCGATTTTTGCTACTTTTCCGGGCATGATTAGAATTCCCTTTTAACCACGGAGGACACAGAGGGTCACAGAGAGCTTTATAAATTCCAACCTGTGTGTGCTCTTTGACCTCAGTGGTTGATGATTCATCCTAAGTTCATCCAAACTGTTTTGCTTTCCGTATAGTGTTCGAGCGCTTTTTCCCCAAGTTCACGCCCCAGGCCCGAGCTCTTGTACCCGCCGAAGGGCATGGCCGCGTCCATCAAGCCGTAGGTGTTGATCCAGACCGTACCGGCTTTGAGCTGCCGCGAGACAAGATGCGCTTTCTTCAGGTCTTTCGTCCAGACTGCCGATGCCAAACCGTACGGATTCTGATTGGCCTGCGCGACGGCTTGATCAATATCATCGAAGCCGATGGTCGCCAGCACCGGCCCGAAGATTTCTTCTTGCGCGATCTTCATGTCGTTGGTGACGCCACTGAAGATCGTCGGCTCGATAAAGTATCCTTTACTGCCATCGACCGAAACTCGGTTTCCTCCAGCAATCAGCTTGGCACCCTCTTTCTTGCCGGCCTCGATGTATCGGAGTACCGTGTCCATCTGCTCCTGACTAACGATCGCCCCCATGCGGGTTTTGGGATCGAGTGGATCGGCAGGTCGCATCTTGTTGGCGCGAGCGACCAGCTTCTCCAGGAATTCATCCTGCACTTTGCTTTCGACGAACAATCGAGAGCCGGCATTGCAGACTTCGCCCTTGCCGTAGAAGATTCCGGTAATGGCGCCTTTCACGGCGTTGTCGATGTCGGCGTCGGCAAATACGATGTTGGGAGACTTTCCGCCAAGTTCCAGCGTGATGCGCTTCATGGTATCGGCCGCGCCGCGCATGATCTCTTTGCCGACTTCGGTCGATCCGGTGAAAGCGATCTTGTCGATGCCGGGATGGCGAACCATGGTTCGGCCCACCTCAGCGTTGCCGGTAATGACGTTGATCACGCCCGCAGGAACTCCCGCTTCCATGGCCAGCTCACCAAAGCGCAGCGCAGTCAACGGAGTTAGGCTGGCGGGTTTCCATACGACGGTATTTCCACATGCCAATGCCGGACCCAGCTTCCACGAAGACAACAGCAGCGGAAAGTTCCACGGCACAATCATGCCGACCACACCCACCGGTTCACGCAGCGTGTAGGTAAATGCCGTCTCGAAAGTGTTGACGGTTTCTCCGTGGATCTTAGTTGCCCAACCCGCGTAATAGCGCAGGACATCGATCACCATTGGCATATCGACGTAGCGGGATTCGAAGATGGGCTTGCCGTTGTCGAGCGTTTCCAGTTCAGCGAACTCGTCGATGTTCTTTTCGAGAAGATCAGCGAGGCGCCAGATCAGGCGTCCGCGCTCGCTGGCCGACATTTTGCGCCAGGGGCCGGAGCGGTCTTCGAATGCCTTGCGGGCTGCGGCCACGGCGCGATCGACGTCTTCGGATGACGCCGAGGCGATCTGAGTGAGGACTTCCCCGGTCGCGGGATTCGAGGTGTTGAACTTCTTGGCGGTTTCCACCCATTGCCCGTCAATTAACAGGCGGCCGGGAGAGAGTTTAGTTTTTGTGGCTGCAATCATTCTAGTTTCCAATCGAAGGTCGGTAAGGGACGGCCCGAGGCGGCCGTCCCCACACGAGCCCTTATTTCGCTTTAAATACAGCCGGCCGCTTTTCCACGTAAGCCGCCAAGCCTTCTTTGGCGTCTTCGCTTTGGAAAAGAATCTGCTGGTTCTCACGTTCCACTGCCAGCGCTGATTCCATCGGAATCTCCCAGCCGGTCTGCACGGCGCGCTTGATTCGTCCGACGGCCTTGGCCGCCTTGTTCGGCGGGCAGAATTGCCGGGCATATTCCATTACGTTGTCCATGAAGCCGTCGCGCTCGAATATGTCGTTGACGATGCCGAGCTCTTTGGCTTCCTCGAAAGAGAAGGTGTTGCCGGTAACCATCAGCTCGATGGCTTTGCTCTTCCCTACCATGCGCGACAGGCGTTGCGTGCCACCGGTTCCGGGAAGCACGCCGAGATTCACTTCCGGCAGGCCAATCTTTCCCGCTTCCTGGCGGGCAATGCGGATGTCGGCAGCCATCGCGATCTCGAGTCCGCCGCCGACGCAGTGACCGTTGATGGCCGCGATCACCAGCTTGGGCGTGTGTTCGAGGCGCAGCAGCATTTCGTTGGCGTGCAGGCAAAAATAGTACTTAAAGGTGGGATCGACGCTAGATAGCATCTTGATGTTGGCGCCGGCGGAGAAGAACTTATCTCCCGATCCGGTGAGCACGATGACGTAGACGTCGTTGTCCATGCGCGCCTTGAGAATGCTCTCATCGAGCTGGCGGTTCATTTCGTAGGTGTAGGTGTTGGCGGGCGGGTCGAACATCTCGATGACCGCCACGCCGCGGTCGGTGCGGTAGTTGACCAGTTGTTTGGTGGTTTCGCCGATTGCGGGCGACATTGTAGTGGCCATGTCAAAACTCCTTTTCGCGATCTATAGAATTTGAGTTCAGTTTACCGATTTCTTTTTGCGACTCTTCTTGCGCGAAGCGACTGATCCCATGCCGTGAAGAAAAATATCGCCCATTTTGCCCGCGATCTGTTCGGCGTCGGCGTCCACGCGCGGGTTATACCAGGTATAAATCCAATTCATCATGCCAAACAGACTCAAAACAGCGAGACGGCTGGATCCTCCCAGTTTACGCTCGCGCCTGAAGTCGTCGAGCAGTCCTACGCAAATTCGATAGTAGGCGCGCTTGATGGCAGCGACTTCGGCGCCAAAGCCATTCTTGAGTACGTCATCCTCGTGAGAGAGGACCTTCATGGCTTTGCGGTTGACCAGAAAATATTCCAGGTGGTTCAGGATGAAGATGCGGATGCGCTGCTCGGGATCGGAGACGGAATCAAGCCGTTCGCGCAGGCGCTCGACGATGGTGGTGAAGGTTTCTTTCTGGATCAGGTAGAGCAATTTCTCTTTCGACTCGAAGTAGTAGTAGAGACCCGAGAGCGACATGCCGCTAGCGCGTGCAAGATCGCGCATGGACGCACCAGCGTAGCCTTTTTCATAGAAGACTTCGGCGGCGTGCAGCAGAATCTTGCTTAGCCTGCGGTCAAAGCGGGTCTCTGGCGAAGGGCCAGCGTCTACCGGCGTGCGGCGGCGTGCGGGGACTGCGGACGTGACCGAGGCAGAAGAAGCCATAAAGTTCGAACGTTCGTTCAAATAGTATATCAGGTGGGCGGCTCGTCACAAGCGGAGTTTGTCCACAGGCAGTTTTCACCGCGCTGCTTCGTAGGCTTGGGCCAGCCAGTCAAGTGCGTCGTGCAGATCGGCGTCACAGCTTAGCTCAAATGTGAACCAACGGGCCTTCTGCATTTCGGTGAAAGCGATGCGTGAGTCCTTGCGAATGCGAGCCAGTAGACGGGTGCTTGCGGATGGCAGTTTGAAAGCGAGAGCGCTAGGTGAATCCATTCCTCGAGTTTTGGGGAGCACCGCGAAAATCTTATCTCGCCGGTACCACGCTATGAGACCGAACATTGGGCGAGTTTTCACCAGGGGCCATGTTTCCAGATCAGCCGCCAGAGCGGCAGTCCATGCTTTCATTTGTTCGGAGATAGCCGGCAAGCGCGGGTGGGGCCGGGCAGGCGGCCTCGGCTGCCCTGACGGTGGAGATGCCTTGCGTTTCATCTAAGGCTACTGCGAGGAAGGCTCGCGCTCCACGAATAGAATTCGCTTCACTTGGTTGCGATTGAAAGTTTGGAGGCTGCCGCCGATTTTCACCACCACTTCGGTCGCGGAGACCGACTCCAGATCCCCGTTGAGCACGCTACCATCGCGTAGCTCAATAGTGTCACGCGCCGACGCACCGAGCTCGTAGCTCACGCTGCCTCCCGAAGCATCGTTCGGTGCAATCTCCAAAGGAAAGTGGCCAGTGTTGAATCCTTCTTTGCTGAACTCCAGCAGATGCTTACCGACCGTCAACTGCAAGACCTTCGGCGTTATTCCGGCGTCCACGCTATCGACTTTGACTTCGGCACCCTGCGGAACGGAGTTAACCGTAATTGAAATCGTGTGAGGCGGCATTGCCGGGCCGAGCTCCGGCGGGAGAGAACGCGGCGCCAGAGTTACGGATTCTGGCGTTCCTGAAGCGCTAGTAAAGGTTTGGAACTTTACCGATTCTCCTGACGCCACACTGTTTAGTGTGATCCAGCCTTCGCCAATTCGCGCCCTACTCTTATCGAATAGATACAAATTGAAGCTTGCCGTGATGGTTTTGTTCCAGAGGTTCTCCGCCGTGGTCTCGATTACGTAGTTGTGCTGGTTGCCGACCTTGCTGACCTCCTTGAATTTCCCGAGGCTGATGCGAACAATCGGCGTCCCACTCTCCGGCCATACAATAACCTGCGCGGGTTGGTCCTTCGCAGTGGCAGTTACCGCAAGGCAAATGCTCAAGAAAGCTGCGCGACAATATCTCTTCCTCATCATGTCCGAATTCCTTAGTGGGGCTTCGCAGTCGCCGGTTGCGCCGCTGTGGGCTGTTCTATCGTCGTCACGCGTTCTACCAGAATAATTTTCTTCACCTGGTTGCGATCATACGTCTTGTCATTTCCATCGATCCGCACGACCACGGCGTTCAGCGTCATTGATATAAGATCGCCAAGAACGACAGTTCCGTCCCGTAACTCAAGGGTGTCGCGCGAAAGACCGCCAAGGTCGATGGTGATGCTGCCGCCGGGTAGCTCATCTGGCATGATCTCAACCGGTGCATTACCGGGTGCGTACCCTTCTTTGGTCAGAACCAGCGCGTGTGTTCCCACCGTAAGTCTGACCATCACGGGAGTGACTCCTACGTCCTGTCCGTCCACCTTGAGGCTCGCACCCGAAGGGTTGGAAAGCACTTTCAGCGGAACCGTCTTCGGTCCAGGCTGCGCCAGCATGTCTTTTCTCGCTGAAAGTTCGAGACCCGCGGGTGTTCCGACGCACACAAATTGAAACTGTGTTCTTACTTGTTGAGAGGGTCCCACATTGTTTACTGTCAACACCCCCTCCCCGACTCGAACGCTGGCTTTGTCTTTTACATAAACATCAAAATAAATACGAGGCACAGCTTTGTCGGTAAGGTTCTCAACTGTAACGTCTGTCGCGAAGGTACTCTGCCCCGCGATCGTTGCGATCAGTTGGAACTTGGAAAAGGTAAGCTTTAAGGCCGGTTTATCCTGACTTGGCCAGAACAGCACGACAGAATTGTCTTTCGCGAGTGCTGGCCAGGCGACAAGCAATAAGACAGCGAGCGTGATTCCTTTCCTCATTGCGAGGGAGTTTTAGCACATGATGGGCCGAAGCGCAACGATCTGGGAGATCTAGTTACGAATATCGGACAGCAGCCGCTCGACTTCTTCTTTCACATCCGCTGTGATGGGCAGCAGCGGCAGCCGTGCCGGGCCGCCGTAGTATCCATTGAAATCCATGGCGTACTTGATCGCAGGGATGCCTAATTCGCCCACGATCCGCTGCGCGGCTTTGATAATACGCTGCTGTTTGAGACGGGCGAGGTCGGCGTCGCCTTCTTTCCAGGCGGCATAGATTTCGTAGCAGGCGGTGGGAGCGGGATCTGCGAAGCCGAGAATCGCTCCCGCCGCGCCGATTTGTAAGGACGGTTCCAGCGTTTGCGCCGCGCCCACCAACACCTGAAAGCCGACTTCTTTCTGGCGCGTCTTCAGGCCGCTGACCACGCTGACCGCGGCAGATGAAGGCTTCGACAGTTCTCGCGATCCCGAGAGCGTGGCAATCGACACCAGTTCCCCGTTGCCTTTGGCGGCTGCGCTCAACATGCGCGGCGTGATCGCCTCGAAGGTTTCAGTGACCGTGGCACTGCGTTTGACGCAGCGCGTACCCTCAACCATGCGGCGGACTTTTTCGACCTCGCCGCCGGATTCTTTGATTCCGATGATGTTGGGATGTCCCGCCAACTCAACTACCAGATCCACAGGGAGGTCGTAGGCGGTAAACCCCGGCACGTTGTAGAGCAGCACCGGCAGCGGTGAGCGGTCGGCAACGAACCGATAGAACGCGAGAAGATTCGCGGGCGCCATTTGCTTGCGATAAAAGTGCGGCGTGCGGACCAGAGCAACGTCGTAGCCGACCTTGGCTGCGTACTCGGTGAGCTGAAGCGTCTCGTCGGCGGATTCCATTCCAGTTCCGGCGATCAAGACTTTATTCGGAGTGGCCGCGTCCCGCACGTTCTGTAGAACGTCTCGCCGCTCAAGGTCGGAGAGCAGAATGGCTTCGCCCGTCGACCCCAGTGCAACGATGCCGGCGACCGGAGTCTTCGAATAGCGCTCGACGTTGGCCTCGAGCTTCTTGAAATACACGTTGCCCTGGGGATAGAACGGGGTTGTGATGGGAGGAAAGATACCTTGAAGAAGCATGCAGATAGCCTCGCGGTTCGAGCTTATCAGTTCCGGGGACAAATGAGCGGTATCGCTTCCCGCTTGTTGCGGCGGTAGACCCTAAAGTCGGCTTCGTCCACAGTAATTACTGAATGCCGGGGATAGAGTTCACTCATTCGTATAAGGCACAAGTCTGCGAGATCTGGCCGCCGGTCGGCATATCTCCTGGCCAGACCCTGTAGGTGTTCCAACTCGCCGGTACAATCGAACGCCACCTGAACTACTTTGTCCCGCACCATGCCCAACACGGGTTCGGCGGTGCGCAAATGAAATGCGGTCTCCGCAAGGACGGCTTCGCACGTCAGAACCGGCCATTTGATTCGTTCCGCCAACTGCACAGCCCAATCGTGATGCCGGTCATCCGCTCTTAGGAGGGCCACAAGCAGGCCCGTGTCGGCTATGGCATTTATCGACGTGAAAACCCCTTACGACTGGAAACATCCGGCAGACCGCCTTTGATCAGGCCAGCATACTTTCGCCAAGGGAAGTCCTCATCCTGCCTGGAAAGCGCGGATTCGAGCGCCTCGCGGACGATACGCCCCACAGGCAGGCCACTCTTCCGAGCTACTTTACGCACGCGCTCCAAGAGGTCAGACGGGAGACGGACGCTGAGTGTATTACCCATATGCACCAAGTGTAACACACGCAAGATCGGAATCAACACTCAAGGCGTACTTATTGACTAACGCCTAGCCGCCCGCTCAGCGTGCAGCTTCTGTAGCGCGAAGACGTTGACTTCTCCGCGTTGCAGAGCGGCGATGCCTTCAGCGGCGGCACGGGCGGCAGCGAGCGTAGTGATGGTAGGAATGCGGGCATTGACCGCAGCGCGGCGGATGGCTTGCTCATCAAACCAGGGCTCGAGCCCGTGTGGTGTATTGATGACCAATTGCATGCGTTCGCCCTTGATCAGATCGACCACGTTCGGTCGGCCTTCTTTTACTTTGTAGACGCGCTCAACCGTCATCCCCGCGCGCTCAATAAGGTCGGCTGTTCCGGCTGTGGCCACGATGTGGAAACCCATGTCGGCGAATTTGCGGGCGACGTCAGCCACCTGTGGCTTGTCATGGTCGGTGACGCTGATGAAAACTGTGCCCTTGGTGGGTAGCTTTTGTCCGGCTGCAATCTGCGCTTTGGCGAAGGCTTCGCCGAAGTTGTCGGCCACGCCCATGACTTCCCCGGTCGACTTCATCTCTGGACCGAGCACCGTGTCAACGCCCGGGAATTTATTCCAGGGGAACACCGGAGACTTCACATAGTAAAAGCTGCCGGTGTCGAGGTCGGCTCGGCGCTCAATAAACTCGGGCAGGAATTCGCGCAGCTTGCGGCCGGTCATCAGGCGTGCAGCGATCTTGGCCATCGGCACGCCTGTGGCCTTCGAAACGTATGGCACTGTGCGCGAGGCGCGTGGATTCACTTCCAGCACATACACTTTGTCGCCACCACCATTGCCGTTGCCGCGCGGGATGGCAAACTGAATGTTCATCAGCCCCACGACCTTCAAGGCTCGCGCGAGTTTAAAGGTGTAGTCGCGCATCTGATCCATCAGTTTCCGGGGAATGTCTACCGCAGGGAGCACGCAGGAAGAATCGCCAGAGTGGATGCCGGCCTCTTCGATGTGTTGCATGATGCCGCCGATGACTACGTCTTCTCCGTCGGAAAGCGCATCCACATCGACTTCGATAGCGTCTTCGAGGAAGTGATCGATCAGGATGGGGCGGTCATGGGAATACTCGACTGCTTCCTTCATGTATCGGATGACGCTCTCTTCGTCGTAGGCGATGACCATGGCGCGCCCGCCCAGCACGTAGGATGGCCGCACTAAAACGGGATAGCCCACCTTCGTGGCTCCCGCAATCGCTTCTTCAAGCGACGCGGCCATGACGCCGGGCGATTGCGGAATCTTCAGTTCTTCGAGTAGCCGGTTGAAACGTTTGCGGTCCTCTGCAAGGTCAATCGACTCCGGAGAAGTTCCGATGATGTTGACACCTGCCGCTTTCAAAGGCAGCGCAAGATTCAGCGGTGTCTGTCCGCCGAACTGCACGATCACTCCCACCGGAGCGCCCGTCGAGCTTTCATGCTCGCAGATCGCGAGTACGTCTTCGAGCGTAAGCGGCTCGAAGTAGAGGCGGTCGCTGGTGTCGTAATCGGTCGAGACCGTCTCGGGATTGCAATTGATCATGATGGTTTCGTAGCCATCGTCGCGCAGTGCGAAAGAAGCGTGGCAGCAGCAGTAGTCGAATTCAATTCCCTGCCCGATGCGATTCGGCCCGCTGCCCAGAATAATTACTTTTTTCTTGTCAGTGGGCGCGGCTTCATCTTCGTCTTCGTAGGTGGAATACAAGTACGGCGTGAAGCTTTCGAATTCCGCGGCGCAGGTGTCCACGCGTTTGTAGACGGGTTTAATGCCGTGCTTCTTTCGCAGATGGCGGACTTTCTCCTGTCCGTTCAGCCGCCACGCGCCCGCTAGGCGGCCGTCGGAGAAGCCGTAGCGCTTGACCTCGCGCAAGACCTCGACCGGAATCGATTCCATGGGATGCTTTTCCAGCTCCAACTGCATGTCATTAATTTCTTTGAGCTGGTAGAGGAACCAGGGATCGATTGACGTCATCTTGTAAAGCTGTTTGACGGTGTGACCCTGGCGCAAGGCATATTGCACGTACGCCAGCCGCTCGGGATGCGGCGTAACCAGGCGCTGGGTCATGATCTTAGGCTCGATCTTCGATCCGCCGATGCGTTTGCCGGTATCGAGCGAGCGAATGCCCTTCATCAACGCTTCTTTGAAAGTGCGGCCGATGGCCATCACTTCGCCCACTGATTTCATCTGCGGGCCCAGGTTTTCGTCAGCGCCGGGAAACTTCTCGAACTGCCACTTGGGAATCTTGACGACGACGTAGTCGAGCGTGGGCTCGAAGCAAGCCGGAGTCTTGCGGGTAATGTCGTTGCGAATCTCGTCAAGGGTGTAACCGACAGCAAGTTTGGCGGCAATCTTGGCAATCGGGAAACCGGTGGCTTTCGACGCCAGCGCCGACGACCGCGACACACGGGGATTCATTTCGATCACGACCATGCGTCCGGTCTGGGGATGGATGCCGAACTGAATGTTTGATCCGCCAGTCTCGACGCCGATCTCGCGGATTACAGCAATGGCTGCGTCGCGCATGGCTTGGTATTCGCGGTCAGTCAAAGTCTGCGCTGGGGCGACGGTGATGGAGTCGCCGGTGTGCACGCCCATGGGATCGAAGTTTTCGATGGAGCAGATTATGATGACGTTATCCGCCATGTCGCGCATCACCTCCAGCTCGAATTCCTTCCAGCCGAGAACCGACTCTTCAATCAGCGCTTCGTGCACAGGAGAGAAGTCGAGACCGCGCGCCAGCAGTTCCATCAGCTCTTCGCGGTTGTAGGCGATGCCGCCGCCGGATCCGCCGAGCGTGAACGACGGTCGAATGATGACCGGGAAGCCAATCTTGCCGGCGAACTCCAGGCCGTCTTTAATGTTATTCACCAAAGCTGACTTGGGAACGTCGAGCCCGATGCGCTGCATGGCATCTTTGAAGACCAACCGGTCTTCAGCCTTTTTGATGGCGGTTACATTGGCGCCGATGAGCTGGACGTTGTATTTATCGAGAACGCCGCTGTCGGAAAGTTCGATGGCAAGATTCAACGCGGTCTGGCCGCCAACGGTAGGCAGGATGGCGAAACCAGCGCCGGGTGACATCTGGCGCTCAATACGGATGATTTCTTCTAAATACTCGCGCGTGAGCGGCTCGATGTAGGTACGGTCGGCCGACTCGGGATCGGTCATGATGGTCGCCGGATTGGAATTGGCGAGCACGACTTCAAAGCCCTCGGACTTGAGAGCTTTGCAAGCCTGGGTGCCGGAGTAATCGAACTCCGCCGACTGGCCAATGATGATAGGGCCAGAGCCGAGAATCAGTATCTTCGAGATGTCAGTGCGTTTGGGCATTGAGAATTCGTCGTCGGTCGTTCGTCGTTGGTCGTTCGCGTTCCAATACGCGTCTCAAATTCCCGATCATTCAAAACCTCTTTCCTGGCGCCGCGGCTTGAAGCCGCCCTTTCAAAGCCTGCAACGGTTAGCCTGTCCTTCAACTCTTTAGCCCGCGCATCAGCGCCCTGGCTTGCTCTTGCTCACTCCTCCAGAACAGTCGCCGACCCCCAAATACACATACACCGGCCGTTTGCATGACAGCGTCTCTTTGGAATTGGAACTGGTCACTTGGACGGTTCCGAAAGAAATATGCCACGGAGCGTCCGAGGTCACTTTGTATGTGCCTTTGGCGAGTGACGGAAATGCAAAGTCCGCGTTCGAGTCGCTATGCACCCGAGAAATCGCTGCACCACTTGCGTCAACCATAAAAAGCTCCACATTCGGAACCAGTGCGCCGGTTACATCGAACACCTTCCCGCAGACTGCCCCAGCAACTCTTAACGGCTTCGGAGCGACACATGTGCTGGCGCCGAGATCTCCTGTCGCAAGGGCGAGCACTGCGAGAATTGCAAACTGGATCCTCACCCCTTCCACTCCTCCATCATCTTGGTAAACTCCTTGAACAGATAATGCGAGTCGTGCGGGCCGGGCGATGCTTCAGGGTGATACTGCACGCTGAACAGCGGCAGGTTTTTGTGCCTCATGCCTTCCAGTGTGTTGTCATTCAAGTCCATGTGCGTGAGTTCGACTTCGCTCATGGGCAGCGAATCGGGATCGACCGCGAAATTGTGGTTGTGGGCGGTAATTTCGATCTTGCCATTCTTCAACTGCTTCACCGGATGATTTCCGCCGTGGTGTCCGAACTTGAGCTTGTAGGTTTTGCCGCCGACGGCGATGCCCGTGAGTTGATGGCCGAGGCAAATCCCAAAGATGGGCA
>Ga0070765_100000159_pt1 | contig 41861 bp, 47 predicted proteins | sample HubBroMetageWFT5_FD_71516 | JGI IMG/M metagenome (GOLD analysis project Ga0070765, IMG submission 71516) | Warmed and freeze-thawed soil microbial communities from the Hubbard Brook experimental Forest, New Hampshire - Hubbard Brook CCASE Soil... | ecosystem: Environmental > Terrestrial > Soil...
TGTCGCCGCGCTCTGCATCGGTGGCGGGCAGGGGATCGCGATGGTCCTGGAGCGAAGCTAGCCCACGTTGCTCGCTGCGCGCTGCAAGGGCAGAGGTGGGTGGCGGCGAGCCCTCTTGAGCGCCCACCGATCGAGGCTGGAAAGGACCCATGCAACCCACCGACATGGACGAGGTCAGCGCCGTGTGGTTTGGCCATCCAGCGCTCGTGGCGCGGAGGTCAGCCCTCGAGAACGTCCAACCAAACCCAGCACAGGCTGTGCCACCGACCGAGCGGGAAGCGCGCGCAGCATGCGCCGGGAGACGTCTTCGACCGAGCCCATGCCTTCGATCTCCGCGACCAGCCCTTGCTTGCGGTAGTGATCGAGCACCGGCAACGTCTTCTCCAGGTAAACCGCAATACGGCGCTGGGCGGTCTCAGGCCGATCGTCCGCGCGCACGATGAGGTCCCTGCCGTCCGCCTCGCAGGCCAAAAGTCGGGGCTGGTCAGGCTCGAACCCGTAGCTTCGTCCGCAGCCCGGGCAGGTCAGCCTGGTCGTGATGCGCCGGATCAGCTCAGCCTCAGGCACGTTCAGGTACAGGACGCGGTCGAAGCCAGTCGCCATCGACGCCGCCAGCGCATCGAGCGCTCGGGCTTGCGGCACGGTGCGGGGGAAGCCGTCGAGTAGGAAGCCATCACGGCGGTCGCGCTCCCGTAGGCGCTCCCTGATGATGTCGATCATCAGCGCGTCTGGAACCAAGTCGCCGCGCTGCATGTAGGCTTGGGCGCGCAGCCCCAGCTCGGTCCGCTCGGCCACCTCGGCGCGCAGGATGTTCCCCGTCGCGATCGCGGGAATGTCGAGGCGCGCGGCTAAAAGGTCCGCTTGCGTCCCCTTACCACTGGCCGGTGCCCCGAGGAGCAGCAGATTCACTCGTGGCCTGTCTCCGCAGACAAATGGCAGCGCTCGCTCCATCGGCCAGTCGCATTCAGTGGCACGAATACCCGTATTGGGGAGTCCGGGCCCCTGGGGGGTAAGGGCGGCTTCGACGACCCACGGGGTTAGGATCGATCGTTCCTCGACGATTATTGCCGGCTCGAACCAGTCCACGACGGTAGCTTTCATGGGGCGACTCCTCGCGAATCTGTTGGGTCCGGCCCGGCTTGTACGGATCCAGTAAACGCTTGTGGCCCTGACCGGTCCAGGGCCGTTGGTCACGTGACTGGCGCCGAAGGTCCCGCAGTTTGCGGCACTTCCAGAGTTCGGCTGGGGTGTTGCTGAGATTGTTATGGCGGTCGGTCGAGCCTCAACACGGGCATTGGTGGAAGCCCCCAACCGATCAGTGAGGAGAGCATGCTCGTCACCGCCGAAACGAATAAGCGTATGACGGCGCCCAAGCAGGCAACGTCGGCCCGGGAGGCCGTCCGGCTGATCAAGAGCGGAGACCGTGTCTACCTCCACGCCGGCAGCGCTGTGCCAGGCGCGCTCCTCGGCGCCCTCCTGGACCGCAGGTCGGAACTTCATGACGTGGAGTTGATCCATCTCCACGTCAACGGTGACGTCGCCAGGGCGGCCTCGGCCGCGGCTCCGAACATCCGTCGTTGCGTTCTGTTCGTCGATTCGACCACGCGCGACGCGGTGGCGACCGGGGCGGCGACGTACGTGCCCGTGTTCCTCTCAGACGTGCCTCGCCTGTTCAGCACGGGCAGACTGCCGCTAGATGTGGCGCTCCTCCATGTCTCGCCTCCGGACCTGCACGGCTACTGCTCTCTGGGTGTCTCGGTGGACTGCACGCTCGCAGCCGCGCGCGCGGCGCGACTGCGCATCGCCCAGATCAACCCAAGGATGCCGCGAACGCACGGCGATTCCTTTATCCACCTGAACGACTTCGACGCTGTGATCGAGGTGGACGAGCCGCTGCCCGAAGCCTCCGCGCCTGTGATCACTGCGGAGCATCTTGCTGTCGGTCGAAATGTGGCAGAGCTGATTGAGGACGGGGCCACACTTCAGCTTGGGATTGGCGCGATCCCCAACGCCGTCCTGGGACTGCTCGGCGACCGTCGCGAGCTTGGAGTGCATAGCGAGGTGGTGTCGGACGGTGTGCTCGAGTTGGTTAGCGCCGGTGTGATCACCGGCAGTCGCAAGACCATCAACCGAGGCAAGCTCGTCGTGGCTTTCCTCAACGGCAGCCGACGCCTCTACGATTTCGCGGACGACAACCCGATGCTAGAGATGCGCTCTTTTGAGTACACCAACGACACACGGACCATCCTTCGTCTCGACAACATGGTTGCGATCAACTCCGCACTGCAGATCGATCTAACCGGGCAGGTCTGTGCCGAGTCGATCGGCGCCCGCATGTACAGCGGCGTGGGTGGGCAGATGGACTTCATGCGGGGAGCGGCGCTGTCACGGGGTGGCCGTCCGGTGATTGCCCTGTTATCAACCGCACGCGGCGGCCAGCTCTCGCGGATCGTCCCCACGCTTGCGGACGGTGCTGGCGTGACAACTTCGCGTGCACACGTGCATTGGGTTGTCACTGAACACGGTCGCATCGACCTCCACGGAATGGACTTGGCCCATCGCGCTCATGCTCTCATTGCCCTCGCAGCACCGGGATTTCAGGACGAGTTGACGGCGGCGGCGCTGCGCCGCGGGTTGTTCCGAGACGGCTGACTGCCCGAGATGTGACATTCGGTCCCGCGCGGATGTCACTCGCCTCTGTCGGCGCGGACACGACTGCTTCCATGCTGGCAGGCAGCCTGGCCGACACAGAAGGAGAACAATGGGGATCGCGACACGTACCCAGATCGCCGACCCGGCGCTGCCCCTGTTGATCCAGGGCGGTATGGGCGTGGCGGTCTCAAACCATCGCCTCGCCCGCGCTGTGGCCATGACCGGTCATCTCGGCGTCGTCTCTGGGACGGCTATCGACCTCGTGCTCGTGCGGCGGCTCCAGGACGGTGATCCCGACGGCGAGATGCGAAACGCGATGGCGCAGTTTCCACTAGCCGCCATCGCCGAGCAGGTTTTGCAACGCTATTTCCTTCCCAGCGGCCGCCGCGAGCGTCCATATCGCGGCATCTCGATGCACTCACACCGCGACAAGCACGCATCTCAAGACCTGCTCGTACTCGCCGCGTTCGTCGAGGTCATGCTCGCCAAGCGCGATCACCATGGGCGAATCGGTATCAACTTGCTCACCAAGGTGCAAATCCCCACCGTCCCGACGCTGTTCGGCGCCATGCTCGCCGGTGTCGACTACGTGCTCATGGGTGCGGGAATCCCGCGCGAGGTGCCTGGCGTTCTCGACCGTCTCGCGGCCATGGAGCCGGTGGAGACGCAGCTCGACGTCACCGGCGCCTCAGCCGCCGGCGTGATTCCCCATCTTCGCTTCGATCCCAATCGCTTCAACATCAGCAGTGCACCGAGTCGTCCAGCGTTCTTGCCGATCGTGTCGTCGCATACCCTGGCGACAGTACTGGCTCGCAAGGCGAACGGCTCGGTAGAGGGCTTCATCGTCGAGGCACCGACGGCGGGGGGGCACAACGCGCCACCACGGGGCACGCCCACACATGACGCAATCGGACAGCCACTCTACGGCGAGCGCGATCGAGTCGACCTCGCGGCAATGCGCGCCCTCGGCCTACCCTTCTGGCTGGCCGGCGGTAGGGATTCGCCAGCGCGCGTTCGCGACGCGCTCGCAGATGGTGCCACCGGCGTCCAGGTGGGAACGCTCTTCGCCTTCTGCCGTGAATCAGGTATTGCGCCGGCGCTGCGCCGCGCCGTGCTCGAGACCGTGGATCGCGGCCGCGAATTCGTCCTCACGTCGTCACGCGCCTCGTCGACTGGGTATCCATTCAAGGTGGCCTCGGTCCCGGAGACTCTCTCTGACCAGGAGGTGTACGCGGCGCGCACGCGTCGATGCGATCTGGGCTACCTGCGCGAGGCATACGTGAAGCCTCAAGGAGGCATCGGCTACCGGTGTCCGGGGGAGCCCGTTGCCGATTATGTCGCCAAGGGTGGAGAGGCGTCCGCCACGGCCGGACGCCTGTGCCTTTGCAACGGACTCGCTGCCACGGTGGGGCTCGGCCAAGTGCGGGTCGCCGGCGCTGAGCCGGGGATCATCACCAGCGGTGACGGTCTCGGCGCCATCCGGACGATGCGGAACGACCATGACGACTACTTCGCAGCCGATGTCGTCACCTACCTCATGAGGGGCGTGCGGGGCGCATCCGACAATCCCCTCATTCCCAATGGTCGCCAGCTGGACGATGCCATCGGCTGACGGAGTGACCAGGGAGACGACGCCGTCGAGCGGAAAGTGGACCGACTCGATCGCTTTGCCCGGCTCGAAGAGCACCGTCTTCGCCGACACAGCAGCCGGGCGAAGCTGGGCAAGCAACGCCTCCCAGAGGGGGCAGGCAGTGCCTGAAGGAGAAGGTTCCTGGACGGTGCGTACGGCAAGCTCATCACGTCCAACTCGAGGGTTATGGTCAGGAGCGCGCAGCGTCGCGCTGGCGCTCCTGCCCGGAATCAGTTGGCGGTGGGGGCGAAGGACCCGAGCTGATTGACAGCGGCAACCCCAAACTCGTACTGCCACTCGACAAACTTGGTGACGATGTCGAAGTTGCGATCCACCACGGCGTCGATGGCCGGGATGAGCTTCTCAGAGTTGGGAAGCATGAACACGGTCAGGGGAACCAGGACGGAGGTGATGCTCTTGAGGACCTCGGTGGCCGCGAGCTTGATCTCCGTTGTCTGCTGGAGGCCTTCTGCGATTGCAGCATTGGCGGTGCGGGTGTTGTCGGCGTAGTCGGTCATGACTGTTTCCTCGTCACCTCCAGATCCCGTTTGGGGGTCCTACAAGAGAGGCTGTGCTAAGTATACCAAGCGTCTGCTAGGTTGTCAAACCAGCTTGCACTCGTCTCAAGCGATCCACCAACGATGTGCTGCGGCCCTCCTGCACGCGCCGGTCGCCACGCACGGTGTTGCGCAAGAGGCGTGATGGACCTCAAACGTCTCGGTGCTACCCGAGGGCGAACTCTGGATCGCGCAGGAAATACCGCGTCTCGCGGCCCTCGTGGACCAGCATATGGCCCATTGGCTGCCGGCCCATGTCAGCCGAAGGGAGCTGGTGGTGCCCCCATCCAACTTGTGGAGGTCGCCGCCGAGCCCCGGTGACGAGAGCCTCGCGCAGGCCAGCATTCGCTAACGTACCTTGAGACTCGGCTGTAGTCTGATCGGACGGACGCTCAAGTGATACCGGTTCTCTTTCGTGAGGCGAGGCCCTAGGCTTCCGTGAGGCGCCGCGCCACCTCGTGCACCGCTCCACGGACGACGAGTGGCGATGAGACGTCGTGCCGCAACGTGATCGACGTCTTGTCCTCACCAGCTGGATCCAGGCGGACGACATACATGGGGTTCACGTATACAGACTCGCTGTCGTCTGTAGCCCCCCCGGCGCGTTCGAAGAGCACGAGGCGATGCCCGCTCGGCGCCGATGCGGTGTAGTCGTGTGCGACCCCCCGCGCCGTCGGGAACCGCATCATTCCAGGCTCTTCGACGATCGTGCCCGCCTTTCGCACGACATCGATCTCCGCCCTGACGTTCTCGAGGTTGGCGCCCAGGTCGTTGAGCACGCGCGCGCCGAGACCCTCGCCCTCAATGAGCAGCCCGAGTAGGAGGTGCTCCGTCCCCACGAAATCGTCGCCCATACGCCGTGCCTCGGTGAAGCAGATCTCGATCATCGTCTTCACGCGCGACGTGGGGATGATCTGCTGGATCGCGGTCCCCTCTTGAGCCCCGAGTATCGTTGCGATGTTGCGGCGAACATCGGCGATGTCGACGTTCATGCGGTCCAACGCAACGCTCGCGACGGTGTCGCGCTCGCGAAGCAGTCCGAGGAGGATGTGCTCCGTCCCGATGTAGCTGTGATGCGCGCGCTCGGCCTCCTCCTGCGCCAGCGTCAGCACCCGCTTGCTCGCCTCGGTGAAGCGCTCGAACGGATACACGCCTGCACAACCTCCTCAAGGATCGTCGATGCCGGGCCGCCAGTATGGCTGGGCCTGCCTCGGTTTGACGGACACGTTTGATGGGCCGAGCCCAGCCTGGCAGTTCAGTTGGCCGAGTGCACCGATCCCGTCGGGCGACAGTTCTGTGGCTCACCACAGCGTGCTCTCACCCGATCATCCATTGAATGAGTTCTGCGGCTGAGCACACCGACATTGATCGAACCTGTCGCTGCGACGGACGTCGGTCGACCAGGATGAGCTAATGCCAGATCATCAGTTCTTCTTCACGACGCTGGCCGACGCAGACTTGAACTCAGCAGCACAGCTTATGCAACCGAGTCTCGTTCTGTCGATGGACTAACCTGGTCGAGTGTGTGTTCTTTGGTCGGCGAGGAGGCGTCGGCACGTGTTTTCTCAGCTGGGTCGCATGCCCCCCACTGAACTCACCACGATCGTCACCAAGAGCCAAATTTCGACTGCGTGAATCATCGAGCCCTATTCGGCGATGATCACCGCCAACGCCTTCAGGGCTGTGGTCGATTGCGCTGCCCCAACTCGCGAACGATCTCCTGCGCGTAGAACGTTCTCCAATCCGTAGCGTGGGCTTCGGCTGTGAAAACCTTGTCGAGTTTGACCAGGAGGTAGACGAGCTCGCTGCGCACGGGCGGACTCCCAAGGAGTGTTGGCAGCTCCGAGAGATTGATGAGCCAGTCCGCGTACCAGGAGGCCCAGTCAGGGTCGCTGCCGTCGACGATTCGATAGACGCGGTGGTGGGTTTCGGCCGCCTCGGCAAGCAGGTCCTGAACCCGAACGATGTTGTCCCCCGAGTCGGCGTCCACAGCGCCAACCATACCCGGTGGGCCCGACAAGGGGAAACGCCCGCGAGCGGGACTTAACCCTGTTCCTTTGCGCAATCGCTTCGCGGTTGCGGCGGCGACCAGTTCGCATGAAAGTAAGACCCCGGCGCGATTGCAAGGGTCTCTTTCAGGAAGATGTTGAGTTGCGATGCGAGAGGCCGGACAAGCCCCTGTGGACTGGGGGTGTGCCCTGCCCGGCCGTCGCTCGAGCATTGAACGTCTCATTGGGGCGCTGCCGCTAGGAAGGACCGGTCGGAGTGCTAAAGACTCCCGCCGGTCCCGCGGCGAGCAGAGGGGCAATCCGGGGTGAGCGCCCATCAGATCGACCCGTATCTGCGCCACTCGGAGCAGAGTTGGCGGCCACCTTCCCCGAGACTTCGTTATGGTCTTGCGAAGATCCTCCTGCCGATCTCGGACTCCTTCCGATCGTGATAGAAATCAAGGGAGATGGGACCGTATTGCGGCGATGGGAGGATGACGGGTCACGCCCCGATGTGGCGTCGCTCTCCTGAGCGGGCATTGACTTTCGGAGGTGACCGGACTATTGTATCAATGTACTGATACATAGATACAACCCGGACCGCCGGTGGAGGCGTCAAATCATGGAAACGTCGCAGCTCACGGCGGCGGGAACGATAATTCTCGGCGTCAGCGCCGTTGCTCTGGCTGTGGCCTTCGTGTGGGCGGCGATGATGCCGAGCGAAGGACGGCTCGCAAGGTGGTCATCCCACTATGGTGTGAGGCTCACCGAATCGAACAGGTCACTGGTCGGGGCCTATCTGCGCAGAACCCGCTCGCTCCAGGTGGCGGGAGGCGCGCTTGGATGGCTGTTGTCACCCCTGTACATCACACTGTTCGGGCGGCCCCTTCCACTCACGGACAATTGGGTCCTGCTCGCCGTAGCCGGCTATCTTCTCGGCGCTGCTGTGGCTGAGATCACGTTGCTCAGAAGGTCCCAACGTCACTCGAGCGTGCGTGCTGCCGCGCTCGCGCGACGGGCGCTATCCGATTACATTCCCCCAGCTGCGGTATGGGCGATCAGGATGCTGCCTCTCATGGGCGTGAGTCTCGCGGTGATCTACGCGCTCGCCCCGAGGAACCCTCAGCGCACCGTCGATCCGAGCGTTGCCGTCATGGTCGCGTCGTCGGTTTTGGTGGTCGTGCTCGCGGCGCTCATCGAATGGTTCTTGAGAACTATCGTCATGCGGCCGCAACCGGCAATCACCAACGATTTATTGGCAGCAGACGACGCCATCCGCGCGGCTTCAATTCATTCGCTTGCGGCGGCCGGCATCGCGCTGATCCTGCTGAGCATCGGTTGGGCGGCGGTTTCGTTGGGTGACGTGATCGGCAGCAATGCGCTTAGCCAACTCTTGCCATGGTTCGGTGTCGCGTGTGACCTGGGTGCGCTGACAGCGTGGATCGGTCTCGGGCACCTCGCGACGTGGCGAGTCCGGCGGGGCGCGCCGGCGGTCAGCGGATGATCCTGCGCGTCGATGCGTCGACCGCGGTCCCGCCCTACGAACAGATTCGCAGCCAGCTCGCAACGATAATCGCCACCGGGCTGCTTCCTGCTGGTCAGCGACTTCCGTCCATCCGCCAACTCGCCGCCGACCTCGGACTTGCCGGCGGCACGGTGGCGCGAGCGTTTCGTGAACTGGAGCAGGGTGGCTTCATCATCTCGCGTGGACGGCACGGGACCTTCGTCTCCGATCGGGTGCCAGCTGGTGATCGTGACCGCGAACGAGCTCTCCTCGAGGCGGCCGGTGTTTTCGCGTCGCAAGCCGTCCAGGCGGGACTTGATCCGCGGCGAGTGCTCGACCGGGCCCTCGACGCGCTCACCTCCAGCGCGGTGGTCGAACCGATATGAGAACAGCGGATCGCGGGCTTGTCGCTCCTCGGCCGCGCACCCGCGCCGGTCATCGACTAATTCCAAAGCGCGGCAACCATTTCATCGGGTGTTAACTGCAGCGGATCGCGCCGAGTGAGCATTTGTCATATTTGACATTTTCACCACCCGAGCGTTCAGGCAGCATGCACCGCACAATACCTCGGCGTCGCGACAGAAGCATGACGAGCGCCGCTGAACGTCAGTAGATGAAGCCCTCGACGTCGGTGAGCGATGAGATCAATCGCTGGTCGACGATCCCCAGGCCGTCGACGTTGGCCTCGTCGACGATGAAGCTGGTCGGGTTCACCACCGACTCCACGTAGGCAACGTGCCCGAGCGGGCTGTAGCCGTTGCCTGGGCCGAAGACGACGATCGCGCCCACCCTCGGGATGATGCCCTCGTGCTTTCCCCGGGACGCCGCCGCGATGAGCCACTCCCAAGCGTCACCGCCCCAGGTGACGTCGCGCAGCGATGCGACGTACCACGTGCACTGGCCCCACGGGAAGTCATCGACGCGCGGGCCGTAGGCGAAAGGTGGCAGCGCTCCATCGATCGAGCCGGCTCCGTTTCCCGCCGCTCCCAATGTCGCTGCCTGCACGCCCTGGGCGGTCGCGAGCTGCGTGAGGACGTCCTCCAGTTGGTGCATCAGGGTCGCTGCCGAGCCGGTGAGCCGCGATGCCTGCTTCTGGTAGCGAGCCTGATCCTGCAGCGCCTGCGACTGGAGGGTCTGCACCGCGGCTGCCTGAGCCGCGATCTGCTGCTCCTTATGCTGCTGCTGCGACTGCAGTTCCGCAAGTTGGTCCGCGTTGGCGCGCACATCGAGCACCAGGGTGTTCATGTTGTCGGTCACCTGCCCGTAACTGACCATCGTGTCGAGTGCGTCCAAGAGTGTGTTGCTCTGGAGCAGCGTGGTGAGTGCGGTGCCGTTGGTAGTGAGCATGTACCTCGCGACGATCAGCGCGGCCAGGCGGCTCCGATCCGATTGCAGCGTTACCTGCGCCGCCTGCGTGAGCCCGGTTGTTGTCGCGAGCTGCGAGTTGGCAGCGGCCAGCTCCACCTGCTCCGTGTCCAGCTGTGTTTGCGCGGCTGCAGCCTGCTGCCCAGCCTGCACGGTCTGGGCCTCGAGCGGCGCGGCCTGCATCTGCAGCGCCATGATCCGCTGTTCCAGTGCTTGCACCCTCGACTGCAACTGCACGACCTCAGGACTTGGCGGGGAGGTCGGGCTCGGGCTCGGAGTGCCGCCGGGAGTCGGTGTGGTGTCGGCCCGTGCCGACATGCCGGATAGCGCGGCCAGGGCGCAAAGGCACAAGAGGGCCGAGGTCGGCCGGATGGGAATCAATGGGCAGGCGTGGCGTTCATGAGCAGCAGCGCAGCCAGTGCAACACGGTTGCCACGAGCATTTGGCCTACCGCAGTGTCACAACCCGGTTACGTAGAGGCAGAGCGTGTCATGCGACGCCTCAAGCAGGGTTGGTCGACGAGATCTGGATGGTCCCGCACCGCGGCTTCGCGCTAGCTGACCGACCGGACGCATCGAAAAGAAGCTGATGAGAAGTCAGTCGCGCGGCGAACAACCTGAGGTGAAAGCACGTAGGTTGGTTCTTGCCGGGCATCTGCGCGGGTCATCCCCGGCCTGCCCAGGCCGACGCTTGCATCGGGCGCTTGAACAGGCAAGCACGAAGTGCATGGCCCTAGACTCGGCGCGCACATCTCCCCAGGAGGAGTTCATGGCCACCGACTTGTGGGCGCTCATTCATCCGGAGCGGCAGGCGCTGCTCAACGACGTCGCAGGGCTCAACGACGAGCAGTGGAAGACGCCATCGCTCTGTGCCGGCTGGACCGTTCGCGACACGCTTGCCCACCTGACCTCGGCGGCGAAGATGACCCCGGGGCGCTACATCGTCGGCTGGGTGGGCACTGGTTGCCGTTTCAAGGCGTTGAACGAGAAGGGCATCGTGGCCCAGCGGGGCTCGACCCCAGCGGACACCGTGGCCGGCTTCAGGAGTCAGCTCACCGCCACCACGCATCCACCCGGTCCATTGCAGGCCATGGTCGCCGAGGCGGTGCTTCACGGCGAGGACATCCGCCGCCCGTTGGGCATCAAGCACGCGTACACGCCCGAGGCCCTGGTCGTGGTCGGCAACTTCGTCACGGGTGGCATCGGGTTCCTGGGAGGCAGGCGGCGTTCCATCGGGCTCAAGATGACGGCCTCCGACGCCGAGTGGACCCACGGCGACGGGCTTGAGGTAAGCGGTCCGTTCGCCTCGATCCTGATCGCGCTGACGGGCCGCAAGGCGGGCCTCGCCGACCTTCGCGGCGATGGTGTCGCCACCCTGACCCAGCGCTGTAGCAACTAGTGTCCTGTGCCCGAAGTTCGTAGGTAAAAGCGCTCAACGCTGCCGAGAATATCGTCAGCCGTCTTGGTCCCCACAGGGCACGAGTGTGTTCGACAGATGGTGCTCAGCTGTGAGGCCAGCTGCCGTGCGAACCCGGTCGTGTAGGCCGTTACGGACGGCGGCTCGACGCCTCCTGAGTCTCCTGCAACGGTGTTTCGGAGGTTGGTCAACCTGAAGTCCGAACCGCACTTCATCGGACGTTCCCCTTCACGAGATCGCACGCAGTTTGATCTATTCCCAATTGCTCGTCTTGAGCGCACCCGCCAAATGTCGCGTTGTTGATCTCGAGAGCAGTGGTTGATCCGGCACTCCCGATGATCCTCGTCGACTAACTCCGTTGCCTGCAGATCTCTCGAAATCGCTTGGACTCCAGGGTAGTGATATGAAATTGCTCGTTGCTCCGTGCGCCCAATCGGGGCGCAGTTCTGCAAGGCGATTCGAATCGGAACATCCCAGGAGAGCTTGCTCAGACGCGGCGGTTGCGCAGGACGCAGGTGTGAGCGAGCTTGTCATGCCAGCCCTGCTTGTACGTGTCCAAGCCGACCCAGATAAGTCCGAGACAGAACACCCAGAAGCTGAGCAGGTAGCCGAAGAAACGGCCGACGCTCTGACGAAAGGAGATCCGCTCCCCGGTCGTCTGGTCAACAACGCGGAGGCTGAGCAGCCGCTGGCCGGCGGTGCCGCCAAGCAGCCACCAAGTGAGCACGAAGTAGAACCCGGTGACCAGGAAATCCGGTAAGGTGGCGGCAGCAAGGACGTAGGTGGTTTCACTCGAGACGCACATACCAGACACGAACTGTGTACAGGTGCTGGTGCTCAAGAAGCCCTGCCGAGGGAAGAGAATCGCGAGGGGCAGCGCGAATGTGAACCCAACCACCATGGAGTCGATGAACCAGGCGCCGAAGCGAATCCAAAATCCGGCATAGGTCTCTAACGCGGGAGGCGAAACAGACCTTCGGGGCGGTTCCGGGTAGAAGGGCGGCGGCGGCGCCGATCCCCGTGGCGAGGGCGGCGATGCGCTCATCCCCGGAGTATGCGCTCGGCATGGGCGTGGGATATCTCGTCAAGACAAGGGCGATCACAGACGGTCTTGCCGGGGCTGACCGCGACATCAGTCAGCCCCGTCCATCGCCACCACCGATCGGCGCCGTGTTGTCGGTCGCATGCTGGCATTGCCTGACCCGCCTGAATGGTGCCGACGACACCGGCGACCGCGAACGTTCCGTGTCCGACTAACCCGCGATTATCCCTTCTACGGGCACCCTCCACATATCGCGCCGTTGCATTCAAGAGCATTGATTGATCCAGCACTCGGGATGATGATCATCGACTCACGCTGGTGGGCGCGGGTGACCCCGATCCCGGCCGGCGCGCCGCATACGGTTCGATCTCCGTGAGGCGAAACATCACTGTCTTCCCCAAACCCGTAGGGTTCTCTGAGCACTAGGCCGTGCTTCCTATGACTCTGTTCTTCGTCCAGGTCTTCGAAGGCGGGAGAGGCTGAGGCGGGTCCCCGCAGGACTTATCATGTTGGTCCCAATGACCGCCACGATCAACGACGAGCTCGTGGAGTTCTATTATCAATGGGACCGCTTCGAAAAGGCCAATGACGTCGAAATCATCGATTGCGATCTCGTGCAGCGCTCGGCAGACTTCCCGGGTGCTTTCGGCGCCCGAGAGGACGTCAAGGCCCGGCTACAAGAGCTCGTCCATCGCTACAAGATCGTGGCGATGGCGAATCCGTTCGTGCTCCAGAAGCTCGAAGCAAGCGAGGTATTCCTGCGCGCGTTGAGCGGAGCAGAAATACCGTTCCCCAGATACATCTCTGGCACCATTGGCGTGCTCCCGGAAATGATTCCGGCGGCGTTTCTGAAGACCACACGAACGGACTGTGCGGCACGCCTTCATCTTCTAGGATATGCCTTCACCCCGGACGGCGTGGAAGCTTTCATGCGAGAGAACCGTCTCGGCGCGGCCGAGATAACGGCAGAGTTCGATCAAGCTGAGCAGGTTCAGGTCTCAGCCATCCTAGAATGGCTGGGGCTTGACCTAAGGCCACGCTACGAGCTGCAGCTTGTTGATGTCGACGAGTCGTGGAGCGGCGAGACGAAGACCACGGATGCTGGCGAGATTTCCCTAAAGTTCAACATTAACGAGGAGCGAAGTCCCTGGATTCGTGGCGACCCCGAATGCACCGCCCTCCACGAAATCGGAGGGCATATCCTTCAGGCTGCCGCCTGGCAAAAGCAACTGCAAACCGGAGCGATGCCACCGGTTTGTGGACTAACCACGCTTCATGGTCCCGAGACCTATGTCGGAGAAGGGGTAGCTGAGACCCTGTCGTGGTTTTATCCGCCCGGACTCCTAAGCGAGGCCGGCGAACTTGCAGTACGTCTCCATTGCGCCGCCGAGCTGCACTGGAACAACGCGTTCATCATGGCCGGGCAAGGTCGCTCTCGCGACGAGGTACTCCAGTTTCTCGACGATCATATGTTGACGTATCGAACCCGTGAACAACGTCGTAAACGCCTCGAGCTCGTTGCCAAGGATCCGCTCTCGCGGACTTACAAGTACTCGTATGGGATTTCGATCTACCACCATCTCCTGTTTGCTGAGCACGCGACTCCGGTCCAGAAGCGCAATTACATATCGCATGTCTTCGGCAGGGCATGCTCCTATCAAGATCTCGCTTATTCGTATCCGGGCTGGTATCGTCAATCGTCTGATCTCGTGAACGGCTAGTGAGCTCCGCACCCACCTCCTGTTGAGGATATCGGCGCCCAGTGGCGTCGGAGCGAGGGGTGGGCACGTTCATGTACGCGTCCACGCGAGAAGCCCCATGGGAGGCTATCGCTGGCCGTTTGCGCGGCGGGGCGAGACGCGCGAGGTCCGGACTGCCCGTAATGCCAAATTATCCGTTCTAATCGCGGCGTTGGATATAGGCAGTTTCACCTTTACCCACAGGCCTTAACTCTCTACCCCCGGTCATCAGCCTCGAGTGATTCCAGCTGTCACCAGTACTCGAAATGCCTCATGAGCCAGCAGGGTATGATCCGGGTAGCGTAAGCGGAGGGCAAGGTGTGCGGGCTTTGGTCAACGGATCCAACTGCTATTCCTCAGCGCTGATGGAGTCCCGGAGCCTTCGTCGCACCCGCCCGGCAGGAGACTCTGTGGATCCGGGCTTGTGAGTTCGGCATCACCGTCTGCTGGTTGAGAATGTCTCCCCGCCAAGAGCCTGAGTCTTGCGACTGCGGAGGAAACCCGCGGAGTGGATCGTAAACCTCGACTCCTGGTTGTCGACGACACACCCGAGAACGCGCAGCTCCTCGAGGCTATGCTGTCCCCGCATGGATACTCGGTAGCTCTCGCCTTTTCCGGCGGCGAGGGCCTCGAGAAAGTTCGCACTGGCGAACCTGACGTCGTCCTCCTCGACATTCTGATGCCGGACATCAGCGGATACGAGGTCTGCCGCCGAATCCGCGCCAACCCTTCGACGCGGCTGCTCCCCGTGGTAATGCTGACGTCGAGTCGTGACCAAGATAAGGTCGAGTCCATCGAGGCCGGGGCCGACGATTTCATCGCTCGACCATTCGATCCGCGGGAACTGCTCAGCCGCGTGCGGTCGCTGTTGCGGATCAAGGAATATCAGGACGCTGTCCAGGCGCAAGCCGCGCAGCTCGCTGAGTGGAACCAGACCCTCGAGCAACACTTTCGCGGTCAGCTGGAGCAGCTTGAGGAACTCGATCGTCTCCGCCGCGTCTTTTCGCCCCCGATACAACCAACTCATCCGGTCCGACGCATCCGCGGTGCGAATCAGGTGTCTGCACTGGGGGGGAAGTTCCAGCGGGAGGGCGAATACTGGACCGTCGAGTACGAGGGACGAGTCCTGCGTCTGCGCGACGGTAAAGGGATACGCGTCCTTGCTCGACTGCTCGCTGACCCGGGACGGCCGTTTGCCGCGCTCGAGCTCGAGCGTCTCGGTCTACCAAGGGAGGGATCCGTCGCCCGCGCGGTTGCGTCGAGCAACGCCGGTGAACTCCTCGACGATGATGCGCGGCGAGCGTACCGGGTGCGTGTCGCGGAACTGGGGGAGCAGATCGAGGCAGCGGAGACCGAGGGCAGGTCAGACGAAGCTGGGCTCCTCCGCGAGGAGATGGACTTCATCGTCCGTGAGCTGAGCCGGGCCTTCGGTCTCGGGGGACGGTCGCGCCAGGCGGGGTCAGTAGCGGAGCGAGCGCGCTTGAATGTGATGCGCGCGGTGAGGTCGGGGATCGAACGCATCGCAATCGCAGACGCTGGACTGGGCGCTCATCTCAAGGCGACGATCCACACGGGCACCGTGTGTTCGTACGCGCCGGATCCTCGCGCGCTCGTTGCCTGGGATGTGACCAGCAACGGCGGCCAGTACGGCTGAACGCTGCACCAAGTTATGGCGGCGGTGTGCTCCCGATTATCTCCGGTGCGGTGCAGAACCTCAGCACCCGAGCGGCGAAGGTCGTGACGTTGATGGGCTTGACGATGACTCCGGCAAAGCCGGCGCGTGCGAATCGCTCCCGATCACTCGCCATCGCCGAGGCCGTCACAGCAACCACGGTGATCCCTGTCGTGACAGGATCGGCTTTCAGGTGTCCAAGCGCAGTGACGCCGTCCATATGTGGCAGCTCGATGTCCATGAGAATGACGTCGGGAGACAGCCTCGATGCGATCTCCAGACCGCTCTCGGCGTCGACGGCCTCAAGGGTGCGGAATCCGTAATTCCGCAGGAGGTCGCCGGCGAGCAGGAGGTTCCTCTCGTTGTCCTCGACGATGAGCACCAACTGGCCGTTCGCGCGGGAGCTGACACCGCGGTCCACTGCTCGTTCGTCGACGTCGGCGTCCGCCGCTTTAATGCTCCAAGCCGAGGCGCTTGATCGCTGGGCCTTCGGCAGCCAGAACGTGAACGTGCTCCCTCTCCCGAGCGCGCTCTCGACGTCGAGTTGTCCGCCGTGCAGCTCGACGAAACGTCGCGACAGTGCCAGCCCCAAACCAGTCCCCTCCCGCATCTTGGATCGGCCGACCTGCTCGAAGTCCTCGAATATCCGCCCCTGATCCGCGGGTGCGATACCGACACCATCGTCACGCACGCTGACCACAATCACATCTCCGTGGCGACGCGCGATGACATCGACATGGCCGCCTCGTTCGGTGAAGTTCAGCGCATTCGAGAGCAGGTTGAAAAGCACTTGCTTCAGCAAGCGCTCGTCGGCCTCGATAGTGCCAACGCTCCGGGCAACGTCCAGCTGCAGCGCGATGCTCTGCCCTGCGGCTCGTTCCCGCATCAGGGCAACCGAATGCTCCACCAGATCGTTCAGGGCGAAGCTGCTGACCTGGAGTTCCATCCGCCCCGCCTCGATCTTGGACAGATCGAGCACGTCGTTGATGAGCGTCAGGAGGTGCCGGCCCGACGTCTGGATCGCGGTGACATATTGCGTCTGCTTCTCATTGAGATCACCGGCCAACTGCTCCTGCAGAACGTCAGAGAAGCCGATCACAGCGTTGAGTGGCGTCCGCAGCTCGTGAGACATGTACGCGAGGAATTCCGATTTGTGCCGGCTCGCCTCCTCGAGCTCCTGATACAGGCGCCCCAGCTCGTCGTTCATTCGGTTGAGGTTGGTTGTCAGCTCGCCCAGCTCGTCGCGGTTCGGCACCTCGACGTGTCCCGAGAAGTCGCCGGACGCGATCGCTGCCAGCTTCGTGTTCACCTTGCGGATCGGCCCGAGGAGCACGCTGGATAGGACGACGGCGAGGAGCGCGGCCAACACCGCACTCGCGGCAGCAACGCCGATGAAGAGATGCTGGGAGGCGAGGTAGGACGACTGGTTCTCCGCGGGCAGTTCGTTCGCCTCGGTTTGCGTCTCGTTCACCAACTTGATGGCCTGACCGGACAGGACGGTATTCTCGGCTATCTCGGCGACGTTGTCCTTGTATGTTCCATTCAAGTCGCCAAAGGTGAGGTTCGAGACCCCAAGGGCGATCGCGCCATACTCGGTGTTGATGTCCTGGAGGAGGCTCCTTTCGCTGGACGAGGGCGTGAAACCGAGCTCGTCCAGTTCGGTCTTGGGCTCCATCAACTCGAGTGTTGATGCGATCTTCCCGTCGTCCTGGTCGAGCAGAGGGAGCGAGGCGTCCTCACTCGATTCCCCACATTGGTTGTCCAGGAAACACCCGGTGAGGACCTCGCTGCGGTTCTCCAACTCGATGCCCAGCTGCCCGCTGTCGACTGCGAGCTGCTGGTATGCGGCCAGGCGTCGCGGTAGTTGGCTGAGGGTGTTGGCGCGGCTGTTCAACTGACTCATGACTCCGAGACCCAACACCCCGACGGTCACGAGCAGGACCACGATGACCGCGAACGCAAGAAGAAGCTTGCGTTGTACGGAGGTGGAAATGCGCGCGACACCGCGTACCAGCAGGTTGCCTGCGAGCGCGGTCACGGCTTCATTGCTGCCAGCTGTGCCCGGGCTGGCCCTGCAGAGACCTCGACAGGTTGCTCACACTCAGCCCCAACGCCAGTTCTCTGGATAGATTTGCAACAGCGGATCTTGTGGGAACGTGCCTCGTAGGTCCTTGTTGACCATCGATAGCTGCCCATAGGCCACCGGCAGCCAGATGACCGGCAACTGCTTGGCGAGGTAGTCCTCGTAGACGTACATGGCCTGCACGTTGTTGCTGGACTCGGTCGCCAGGATGTCGCTCTCGGCCTGCTGGTCGCAATACCCTCCGCCGTCAAACGCGGCGGTCAATAGATCGTTGGCCGGCCCGGTGCACGCCCAGAGTTCATCACCAGTTGGGTAGTAGTCAGGTGCATAGAACCAGCCGGCGCCCCAGTACGACATCTCCCAGGTGCAGGTCGTTCCGGCGCAGGGGACCGCACTGGCAATGACGGTGCTGAAAGGCGCAGTACTCAGTCTGATCTGAATGCCAGCCAGCGCGAAGTCCGTCTTGAACTGCGCCATCTCCTGGTCCAGGGAAAGCGTGCCGCTGACGTATTGGAGGCTGAACGATGCCTCCGCGCCTTGCGGGATGCCAGCGCCGCAATGGCCGGCGCCGGTGCCCGGGCTGGCGCATGTGCTCACCCCTCCGACGTTGACCGTCCATCCATTGGTCTGAAGCAGGGACACTGCGGTGCTCGGGCTGTACGGATAAGGGTTGGTCATCTCGAACGTGTCAACGAATTTCGAGGGCGGCTTCACCGGCACCGGGCCATACGTGGGGTAGCCGTATCCGAAGAACGCCTTGCTGATGAAGGTGTGCTGGTCGACCAGGTACTGCATCGCCTGTCTGAAGTAGAGCTGCTTGAAGATCGGACCGCTGGAAGGGCTGCTGAAGTTCTCCGGTAGGTAGGTGATCTGCCAGCCCGTCCACGGTTGGAAGTCGTAGATGCTGCTCAGGGAGGCTCGTTGCACGACATCGCGGTCGGGAATGTATCCATAGTCGACCGTGGTATGGGTAACCGAGGTTGCCGCTTTGAGTTGATTGAACTCGGTTGTGTCGTCGGTGAACGGAACCTCGTTGAACTGCGTGAGGGTCGGCTTGATGGGTCCGCCGTAGCCGGGGTTCGGGACCATCGAGACGTCGCCCGCGGTGTCCATCGACTTCAGCTTCCACGGCCCCGAGACGACCTGCCAGAGCGGATTGGTGTCGTACGTCGAGATGCTCTTCGACTCATAGTCGAGGAACTTGTAGACCGCCTGCGCACCCACCGAGGTCTCGTCGTAGTTGCCGACGGGGCCGGCGGGCGACTCCTTGTCCCAGACGTGCTGGGGGAGCGGGGTGATCTGGCTCAGCTCGTTGTAGGTGAAGAAGTACGAGCCGTACGCCTGGCTGAGGTTGAAGGTGATCTGCAGCGAGTTGGTCGGGTTGATCGTCGTGCTGGTCACATTGTCGGGATAGTCGCCCGGCGTGTAGCCGCCCCAGTTGCTCTTGTTGGCGGTGACCAGGTTTTGCCAGAACTGGATGTCGCGCGCCGTGATCTGGGTGCCGTCCGACCATCTCCAGCCTCTGAGGGTGATGGTCACCGACTTGCCGTCCGACGAGTAGACGGGCGGATCGGCGAGACTCAGGCTGTTATTGAGAAGCACCTGCCCATTGGTGCCGAACCAGTAAAGCGGTCGGTACATGAGGTACTGGAACTGGCTCAAGGTCCCGGTATTGAAGTCCTGGCCGGACACGAGCGGAAAGATGTAGCCCGGTTGCAACCCCGGCGCTTCGGCAAAGGTCGCTGTGGTCTTCGTGACCGTCGGGCCGGCGGAGTTGCCGCACGCCGCGAGGAAGATGGCTCCCAAACTCACCATCGCGGGCAATCCCGTGGCCTTCCTGGCCCTTGTCACGGATTGGAATATAGCGAGACCCCGGACCTCCCGTATGGCTTTATCCGTGGCCCGCCTTGTCGCCGGACGATGATGAGTGACGACCCACGTCAGTTCGGGCGCCGCGCCCCGCCAGGGTGAATCCTGGCTCACCGGTAGGGGCGCGGCGCCGCTCGTGACCGTCTCAGCCGCCGATGTTCACGACGAAGCCATGCGCGATGGCGTCTGAGCTCTCGATGTACTCGCCGACGACGACGTCTCCGTTTGCGCTCATGTTCTTGATGAACGTTCCGTCACCGTTCGCCGTCCCGACGTGCGGATCGTTGAGCGGAGTGAATTGCCAATCACGCAACAACCACCCATGTTCCACCCCGCCGCCATCGGTGATGTTACCGACGATTGTGCCGCCGTTCGAAAGTGCGGCTGTAGCGGTGCCCTCTCCAGCGCCGCTACCGGCTCCGGGAGCGTTGATGCTGGTGAAGATCCCCGCCGACTCCACAAAACCATGAGTGACGTTGTTGCTGTCGATGTACTCGCCAAGAATGACGCCCGCGTCGGTCTCGCTGGCCAGGATCGTGCCCTGGTTGGCCGCGACGCCTGCGTGAGGTCGATCCACCGTCGTGAAGACGCCACCCTTGTCGACGAAGCCATGATTGACGTTGTCGCTGTCGAGATACTGCCCGACGACCACACCGTTGTCGTTGATATCCTCGGCAATCGTGCCCTGCCCGCCGCCCGAGCCCGCCTTCGGATCGTTGACGGCGCTGAAGCCACCTCCCGGCCAGCGCACGAAGCCGTGCCAGACCCCGTTGTCATCGATGTAGGCGCCCGCTATCGCGTTCGAGTCGTTGATCCCGGATGTGAACGTCGCCCCGTACGTCCCCGGGAAGTCGAACTTGACGACGTTGCTTCCGGACATGAGGTAACCATGATTGCCACCCGTGGCGTCCTGATACGTGCCCGTCATCACGCTGGCGTTGGTCACACCGTTGACATAGCTGCCGAACCTTCCGACGTTGACAGTCAGGAATTGGAGCGACCGAGACGCTGCCTGCACTGGCGGCGCCGCCGCGAGAGCGAGTGCAGCGCTCGCCGTAACTACTGCGGCGACGCCTGCCCGTCGCCTTCCGCCTCTGAGGGATCTGAGACCAGACATTGGACACCCACACCGCGGACTGGTCGTTATCGCTACGGCCGAGTTGTCCGCGTCCACTTAGTCAGGCGATCAGTCGGAATGCACGCATGTTCAACTCCAGTGAACATTTCCGACTGGGGCAGTGCAGCCTCCGGTCTGGTGGCCGGGGTGACCAGCGCGTAAGACGGCGACAGTCTTGAGGCCTGCCATGGCGCAGTTCGGGGCCTCTCACTGCGCAATATGACCAGCCGAGCCGAGGATAGACCAGCGGAATCGGTCTCGCTGGTGGCTCGCGGTTACTTGTTCGGGCGTCTTCAGGAAGCTGGCGGCGGTGCGGACGCAGAAGTGGGTGATCCAGGATTGTGCTTCCTAACCGCGGCCACGTTTCGGTGTGCCCTTGAGTTCACCAGCAGCGAATGACTGCGAAGATCGTCTGGTCACCATCAATTGACTCGAACCGTCCTGGTCGGCCGTGAGGCGCTCGGCGACGCACTGATCATGCGCATGACACGACCCATTGCGTGCGGTTGCTCGGGCCGATGGCTCCCGGTGAACAGAGTTACGCGCCTTCACGCTTAGATGGACGGCACCGCATGGGCCGAAGCCGTACACACCAATGAGGGACGGCCACCCGGGATCCTTCAAGCCTAATGCCGCTTGCAGTCAGTACACCACGGCAGCGCATACCTTATCGCTCTCCCACTTCGACATGCTTTGTCCGACGACCCCGCAACGGCGTGAGGGTCACCGAGCGGATCCATTGGACCTAACCGTGTTCGGGCCTCAGCTTAGGGGATATGCCTGAATCTCTAGCGAACACCATTCAAGCACGGCATTCGGGTGCCCAACCTTGCGCCTGTCGCTAGCGCCTAGCACCGAATACTCGCGTCGAGATCCATCGAATCGGAATACCATCCGCGTCGGCGTCGAGCTGCGACCTATGAGTCTGACAAGGTCACGTTCGCGGGGAAGGTTCGCGGGCAGCTCCTCGGGAGCCAGTAACGGATGTCCTTGCAAAGCGATCATTTCGCTCCCGATGATGTGACCAAACGGATCGCCGCTGGCGCGGGGATCAGGCTCTCGGGAAAGCGACGTTACCACCGCAAACTCGCTCCGGGTCTTCTGCACTAGGATCGGTGCCCCGGACGTTATCAGCCCAGGTGGCAACCCTCGCCGCACTCTGCGAGCCATGCCAGCACAAGCCCCGACTTCGTAGTCATCGACAAAATCTGAGATGTTGTCGTGAGAATCACAATTGCCGAGTGGTAAGCCGACTCTGTCCAGCCGGCCGATGACCTCGCCAGCCTTAGGATCCACGACGTCCCAACTCACCGAGTCGACAACGTTCTGGCTAAGCAGCGCGGTCACAGCGAGGTCGGTCAGGGGAGCCGAGTAGCCAAGCACCACGATGCGCCTAGCAATCGAAAGCGCTCTGGCAGCGTCGCTCCATAGAGAGCGAACAAGGCCCAACGAGTAGAACGGTACTTTGGTTGCCAAAGGAGGAACGATGAATGGCTCGGAACCTGCGAGCGCGGCTGGAGCATCATCTTCGGTGACACTGCCTGGAAGTCTTCGTACGGTCTCACCCGTTCTGTCAGCTGGATTCCAATGCCAGTCGATAGAGCCGTGAAGCTTCAACAGGCGAAAGGTCTCGGGAGGGACGATTCCCCAAGGGCTCGGAAGAGCAGGAATAGGGATGTATCGAAGGATCGCTCCAGTCAGGTTGCCGTCAGACCCTGGGATGTCCCCACCCTCCGTCGCCTGTTCGACGATCGTGTCGTAGTTAAGAGTAATCACCGTCCTACGGTTTACATGCCAAAGGCGAATCAGACGGTGAAGCCAATCCGGCGCCCTCAGCATGAAGTCACCCTGTGGCTCCTCCACAAGCTCAACGAGTTTGCGGCTGATATCGAGGAACAACCCGTAGTTGTAGACGTTCGCGGACTCCGAAAGGAATGGCTGCCGTTCCGCGAGTGTAGATAGCCAGATCTCAATGTTGCCTCCAGGGACGTGCCCTCGCCGAAGTAGGTTCCGTATGCTCGGAGGTACCGTGGCAGCATGTTTCGGCGAGCTGAGTAGCCAGTTCCTGATAGATTCCCCAATGTCGTCGAGCGTCGGCATCAACGGTTGCACTGCGCGCGAGAATCCCGCCCCTAAGATGAAAACGTCTCGCGAATCAACCATCCCTGGCTAGCCTACCGCTGGACTGCCATCCAACGATGGATCGCTACTAGCCTCGCCTTCCGATCTCCCGCGGGCAGGATGGGATCCGGGCAGGACTCCGTGGGCCATGAGGATGCAGGCAGCGGCAATCAGGCCCATGCCTTCTCGGCCTCAATGACGCCTATCAAAGTGGCTGCTTTCGCGCCGCGAATCCCGGCCGATCTCTGGAGGGGATAATCGCTGGGCGGCTATGCCTCCAACTCATGCAAGTAGGCCATGCCGTTCTGCGAAGGCACTGGGCCGTGCGTAAGTAAAGGTGAGCGATTGCGCGCTTGGCCCACTCTGGCTGCGCCAGTCCTTGCGGTAGGTCCAATCCGCCGGCTCGACCACGTCAGGAATAGAAACTCCGTCGGCCGCGTCATCGCCACGTAGAGAAGGCGGCGTTCCTCGCCGGGATCTCGCTCCGCGAGTGGGACGACACCCTCTTCGACTCCGACCACTATGGCGGCTCGCACGGTGAGCCCCTTCGAACTGGCCATCCTCATAAGGCGTACCGCTCCTGCTGATCGTCCCGAGCGTATGTCGTTCCCGACTGGTTGGACTTGACCAAGGAAACGGCCCAGGCCCTCCGTACGATCGACCACCGTGTCGATCTCCCTAAGCAGCTCACCAAAGCGCTCCTCGCAACCGCCGAAACGAGCGGCCTCCTCGGCGAGCCACGTTCCCCAGCCGTGATCGCCTAGATCCACGTTCCTGAGTTCGACATCGTTTACAAGCTCAATCACGGGCCGCACAACAGCATCGACGCGCTGACGCTGCACAGCAGATAGATTCTGAAAGCCGTCGTTGTACTCGGCGATTAGGCGCGAGGCAAATCGAGCGTGGCCATCGGTGGCCGCGTCGTAGAGGTGGCTTCTGATTGATGCGCCGATGCCTGTGGTGAGATGCAACAGTGTCCACCACGCAAGCGAGTCTTCGACGTTAACGAGCAGCCGAGCAACGGCTAGGAGTCGTCGGTTGGCGGATTCGTCAAGCATCGTCTCCACCTCTCCCGTGTCAACTACAGGGACGTCGTGCGCAGCCAGACGCTCGGCCAACGGACCAGACCATCGCCCGTATGGGTTAGTACGAAACAGGATCGCGATGTCCTCAGGGCTAATTCCTTGGGTACCAATTAGCCATTCGGCGAGCCGCGCAGCGCCGTCGGCCTCTTGATCCCAGTTGTCGAATTGAAGATACCTGGCTTCGCCAGCTATGCAGTGTGGGCCTGGAGTGAGCGGCGGGCGCGAGGGTCGCCCCGGTAGCCCCTCTATTACATGGCGCGCCCACATGAGAATCGAGGTTGCGCACCTCTGGCTGATAGATAGCGAGTAATCGGCGGCACCCGGATAGTCTTCAGCAACGAATCGTCTAATTCCAACGGGATGAGCTCGTCGGAACGAGTAGATGGACTGATCGTCATCGCCGGCGGCGACCAAGTGACGCCCTCGAAGCGTGATCTCATGGAGCATCGATAGATCGCATTGGTTGAGGTCCTGATACTCATCCACCACGAGAAGTTGCCAGTCACCCAGCTGAAGCTCAGGGTGGTCCTGAAGCGCACGGAGGAGCCGGAAGGGGAGCTCAGCCAAGAGCGAATAGCCAAATATGGTCCGATGGTGCTCCCAGATCCCTGCGAAGCGATTGCGAATCTCAGCGGGTAGTTCGGGGTCTTCGATCGGCTCGAGCGATTCCCAGTTCGAAGCCATCTCCGCTCGCGCGCGATCGGCCAGTCGTACTCCGCAACCGATCAGCTCGCTCAGGTGCTCCCGGATTAGCTCGCGCCACTCCCAGTCATCGGCTAAGCGGATGGGCTCGGGAAGCGCGGAGGCTCCAGGGTTTGAGAGCAAGGTGGCAATTGCGAACGAATGGATCGTGCTGGGCGTCGACAACTCTTCGGGATGCTCTGCAATCTTTTCCTTCAACTCGTTGGTGGCGGCTCGGGTGAAGGTCAGTAGCTTCCCGCGAACACCGTCCGAACCGAGCCGAAGCAAAAGGCGAATGACCGTTGCGCTCTTGCCAGTACCCGGTCCGGCCAGTAAACGTCCGTGTCGTTCACGCGGATGAGCTATGACGGCTTGCTGCTCGTCGGTAGGTGTCCAGGGCATTGTCTATGAACACATAATGGCTGAAAGTAGTACCCAACATGGCGAATCGGGCAGATGCACCTCGGCTCCCTCCGAAACAGCAGCTTATGGCGACGAAGCCTCATGCCGGTGTAATGAGAAGTTATCTGCTCTTAAGCCCTCCCCGGATTCGGGTGCTGTCAGTCTCAAGAGTACCAGCTGATCCGATGAATCCTCTGGTGGTCATCGACTGAGCAATGGCGGTGAAATTTGCAGTTGCGGTGCAACTGCTCGCGAAGGTTTTGGGTCCACTGCATGATCCCGGCGCAGGTGTCGAATTCTACAAATGCGTAGAGAGCTCAAGGGTAGGCATCGAACACTTTAACAACTGCATGTGCTGTACTTGCATCTGCCGATCCTGAAGCGTGTCCATGACGGCAGCACCCTTTTCCGTCGGTTGAAACGCGAGTACGCGGCCGCTGCACGCGGCAGCATTTGAACCGCGGTCGTCTAGGACCTCGGCGGGTGACATCGAACGAATGTCCCATACGCACCATGTCCACGCAGACACCTGTCGCTGCCGACCAGATGCCCCACATGCTGGGCACGCAACCGCGGCACCTTCGCCACGGGGACGCTCAAAGACGTGGTTACAATCTTTGCACTCAGCGAATGCCTGCTGGTGTCCCAAGGTGCACGTAAACCGATCGCGTTCCGAATCCACAAAATGTGGTCGCTTCGTCCGAGCATCGCGACCATCGGACACACGTGGCTGACGCGTAGCAACAGCGACCCGGCGTGCCGCCACAGCCGATCGTCGCTTAGGAGCTCAGGAGCGGGCATCTGCTCAGCGATCTTAGTCAAACCTACGACCGGCCTCGGCGCTCCGTCACTTCTTTGACCAACTGCCGCCGCCACCCGTGGAGCGATGCCAGAGATGACTGCCCTCGAGTGCTGAACGAGCGAAGCGCGTGGTGGCTTTCGCGCATCCCTCCCCATCTGGAGACCACGACGCTGCCGGGTTCGACCTGACCTGCCTTCCTGCTTCAGGACGTCGCAAGCGGTCAGTGAAGGCTGCGCGGCGTCGATTCACGTCGACCCTTTGCGTAACCCCCTCGGGCGATCCGGCGGGCTGGCGAGGCGCACTGAGCAAACGACTTTCCGCGGCTGCAGGCTTCACCCGATTCGCGCGCTGTACGAGTTGACGGCTACGCAGTGGCGTACGGGCTCACAGACCTGTACCTCGGTCCGCTAGCGACCACGTTCTCGGACTCACTCGCCGAATTGCGCCGTGCCTCCTAAGGTCGACGAGGGTCCACCGTAGCCGGTAGTGCAACTCGGATCCGTTCGTCTCCCCATGTCGCTCCTCCAACTGGGCTGGAGAGAAGTGCCCCAGGCGTTCCACCGTAAGCCGAAGGTCTGATGTCGTCGCGGTTCCAGCTGACTCGGCGAGGGCCTGGAGGACGAGGTCTCGGAGGCCGGCGACGGATGGGAGGCTGGAGGCGCTCATGGCGGGAATTCTACTCGGTATCACGCTTACCATCCCACGCGGTGCTGACAGCCGCTCAGAGCGCCTCGATAACACGCTGTATCGCGTTATGGGGAGGCTCGTGTTCCCACAGGCGAATGACAGTCCACCCAGCCGACGCAAGCAGCCTGTTGGAGTCGGCATCTCTTGCCTGGTTCCGGGCAATCTTCGGGACCCAATACTGAGCGTTGCGCGTTGGGGCAACATAGTGTTGGCTGCATCCATGCCAGAAGCAGCCATCTACAAATACGGCAACCTTCCGCTTTGGAAACAGAACGTCAACGACGGGGAAGCGGCCGCCGAGAGGCCGCGCGGCCACAAGATAGCGGTATCCGAGCGCGTGTAGCTGTCGGCGGATCACCAGTTCGGGCTTTGTATCACGTTTGCGGTTTGCTCTCATGACCGCGCGTACAGCCGGGCTCGACGCCCAGGACTGTGCACTCACGCCCAGCGCCGAGGTCACGAGCTCTCGCACGATTCGACTCGCATCACTAAACAGCTAGTAGTTGTTCGCTCGTGTCCTGACCTAGGGCAAGCAACGCGGACGCAGCGATCAACCGAACCAGGTCAACGTGTACCGCGTTACCTAGTGCATGAAAGGCAGCACCGCGCGACAATGGAAGTAGGTGATCATCCGGGAAGCCTTGCAGACGCAAGCCTTCGCGCCGTGTCAAGAACCGGTGCTCTGGGCCCAGAATCGGTATCTGCGTGGTAGTCATCGCCACAAGGGCGGGAGACGCGGTCATTCGCTTGACGCGGAGACCGGAAGGCCGAAACTGCATGACATGATCCCAGAGGTCCCGCCTCTCCCCCTGGCAATTCCATTCGAACTTTCGTTGAGATGGCGGCATGGAGCGCAGTCGAGCGCGCCACTCGAGAGGAAGATAGCGCCTATTTGCATTCCAAAAGTCGCGGTTCTGCCGGATGAAGCGCACCTTCCACCCGGGGAACCGCGGTCCCGCCTCACGTGCGTAGGACGGAAGGCGCGCCAGCAGTTCCGCGGTTGTAAGCGACCCATTCCCCCTGTATCGGCACGCTTTCGCAAGATCGGGCTTGCGGAGGCGAGCTGGCACCAATTGCTCGAACGGATAACGCGCGTCCAATTCATCGCCCCACAATGGAAAGGACGGTAGGGGCACTTCAGAGGGCAAACGCTGGAGGAACTCGTCCCAATGATCAATGCACCGCTCCTGCGAGGCGGAAAGGCGCGTCTCGTCATTGTCGGCAAGCGTCAACTCATCGGCGGTTTGGATTATCGATTTCAAATTTGGCGCCGAACTCTTGCGACGGCGTGGAAGGACGTTGCGATCCCAGGGCGTAAGCTGCCCTACGACGAAGAAGCGCTCGCGGTGGTGCGGGTACCCAAAATGGTGGGGCGAAAGCAGGCCGTTGCCACCGCTCGCCATGTGGGTAGTCGCCTGCACGTCATAACCGAGCTTCGCAAGCGACCGCCTAACGATCCTCCACGTGCGCCCGCCGTCGTGACGCTCGAAGTTGCCCACATTTTCCAAGAAGACGTACTCAGGGCGATGGCGATCCAAGATCGTAAGAACGTCGTAAAATAGGGTTCCACGCGTCTCGTCGAGGATCCCGTCTTGGGAGCCGGACTTTGAGAAGGGCTGGCATGGGAACCCGGCGCAGAGGATGTCATGGTGCGGGACTTTGTCGATGGAAGCGCGGAGGTCGCCGAATGTACATTGAGCTGCTGATGGGTAGTTGAGTATGTAGAGATTGCGCAGCTCCTCGTCGATCTCGCAGGCGTAGACGCACTCATGGCCAAGGGACGTGAACGCTCGGTGGAACCCCCCGATGCCAGCGAAGAGATCGACGAATTTCACGTTAGTCCCCCATCGAGGCTACGGACAGGCTACGTGGCAACCCCAAGACTTCGGCACCGCAATCCATGTCTGCGATCATGCCATGTACCCTGCGTCGCCGCTAGGGACAAACGTAATTGTCAAGTGGGCTCCGATCGCAATTGTGGGTGACCCCTGAGTTGAACGGTTTGGCGCCTTCAGCGTTATTCAAGTGCTCACACTGGCCCAGCGCGATGGCCTTCATGCTCCCAACCCTGCGCGGCTGGCCAGTCCCTGTGGTTGTGATGCGCGCACGCCCGTGAGGTCCACCTCGAACTCCACCCTGCTTATGGCGACAGGTATGGGGACTGCGATCGCCGGCAAGTCGTCGGCCAGGAAGACACAAGCGCTGGCAATCGACGCCTCGAGGTCGTAGCGGAGTTTGCTCCGCGGGGCGCCACGCGCTTCCGAGCCATTTGGCTGCTTGCGTTTCCAGCTTCAACTGAAGGTCGCCGCGGCCACTCAACCTTGGCACGATGCGATTGACCACATCAGGCACGGTCTCTCCGCTGGCGCTAGGGACGGCAAGGATCGAAACTACCCAGACCCGCCGCCCACCTGAAGGACGGAGCTGAGCCAACGCAAACCGATGGCGCCTGACCTCGCCACGAGTCGTCTTGATCTCAAGCGCCTCGTCGCTCGTCACAAAGTCAAGGGCCTCCGGATGGCTCGCCGTGCCACACCTCAATAAGCCGTACCGGGTCGCGGGATCGAGCGATCACCGCCAACTCGCCTCAGAGACCTAGTTCGCCGGCCCGCGGCGGCTGCTGCGCGGCCTCGAAGAGTTCGACGAGGACCTCGATTGATTCGCGTATCGTCGAACAGCCGAACAACGGTAGCAAACGAGCCAGAGCCACGAACCGCTCTCGGAGGGCGGCGTTGTCCGACGTACAACGCACCACTGTAAAGTTGCCGGACCTGGGCTCGGCCCCCGGCTCGCGAAAGATACAGGCCGCGTGCGGAAAGCTTTGGAGATTCTGCAAGACGAGCGGTGCCCCCACCTTCTGGCTTCGCTCGCTCGGGACGAGAACGGCGACATACTGGCTGCCGCGGCCGAGCAGCCAACTGGTTCCGAGGCCTAACGGCTCCGTCTCAAACACGAGGTCAGTCGAAGCACCGTCGGGTGACGCATGCGCTGGCGCATTAGTCATCCTGAACTACTGATCCCTTCGTCAGGCGCTTTGGAACCCACACGGCCCGTACGGCCGTGGCGCCTTGGATCACGTGGTGGTCGTAGTCAGTCACCTCAACGTTGTGCAGTTGCACGGTTACGGCATCAGCGGAATGCACCGATGAACCGCCCGGATACCCGCCGTTCTTCTGGTCGCGCCCCTGTAACAGGTTGTTTACGTTGAGACCGTCTCGGCTGCGCTTCCGAGGGTTCGGCTGCATGTTTACAAGGAAGGCGGATTCGTCGCCGCCATCATCGATGACACGCTGGAGGGGTCCCTCGTCTATTATCCGCACGGGACGCTCATTTTGTCGGAGTCGAGGATCATGGCTAACGAGGATTTTGGGATGTCCGCGGGCCGCGAAGTCCCCTTGAGAAGCGTCGGGCAGATTGCATCATCAGTCGCTGAGTTCCTCGGGATAGCGACCGTTGATCCGTCAGATCCGACCCAGTTCTGGAAAGACGTTGCGGTTCGGCTCACGGGCACCTATGAGGGCCAAACCGCAGCTGACATCGCTCGGTGGATCATCGAAGAGCGTTTTGATCGCGATTGGGACCCCGAAGAAGCTCTCGACGAGGAAACTGGTCGTCCCGCTGTTAGCGCTTACGAGGAAATCCTCGACATCGCGAGTCACCTTGTGCCCGAGCCGCAGGAAGACGCGGGCCTCGTCGACGATATCATTGCGAGCGACGAGGAGGAGGAGGCTGGTTCCGACGCTCTTGCCGAACTTACGGAGCGCGTTGCGTCGCAATCGGTCGACCTTGGTCTCGAAACGGTTCTTTCTAGCATTCATCACCGCCGCCTGGTGATAAGTCCCGAATGGCAGCGGAGCTACGTATGGAAGGCGTCGAGAAGGAAGCGCTTCATCGAGTCCTTACTGATCGGTCTCCCGATTCCCTCCATCCTCACGGCCATGGATCCGAAGACGGAAATCGAGTACGTCATTGATGGACGGCAGCGGCTCGAAACAGTTGTGCGCTTCTGCAGTACACGCGAGCAATTGGCCCAACTCCAAATTGAGGAGCGGCCATTCAAGACCTTTGCGACAAAAGAGCCGCTCTTCGCTGTAGGCGCACCTCTCAGTGAGGTTGCGAATAAGCGGTTCGACCAGTTTCCGGAGAAATGGAGGAATCGTCTCTACAACCAGACATTCCGGATCATTCGCTTCGATCGATTGAGCCGGAGTCAGCTCTATCAAGTATTCGAGCGCTATAACACGGGTGGCGTTCAACTTCAGGCGCAAGAGATCCGCAACGCCGTTTATCAGAATTCGCCGCTGCATCGTCACTTGTGGAATCTAGCCCGGGAGTACGCGGACCCACCGCCGCAGCCCGATGCAGAGGTTGAACGAATCGCAGCACAACTGCGGGCGACAATGGACAGAAAAGCCGATCGATACGGGGTATATTCGTTCATCGGTCGGGTGATGGCTTTCACGTTCTTCCAGGGCGGTCGCAATCGCGCCGCTAGAGGATTTCAGGCGAACTATACGGCCACCGTCGCATCTGCGACCAATGACTTCATGGACGACTTCGAAAACTTGGAGTGGGATGAGCTACGGTCCAAGTGGATTCGGATGTACGACAAGACTGTTGAGTGGTACACACCGGATTATGCACTGGTGAGACCAACAGCGGCGAACGTCCCCTTCCACGCGTTTCTCGGGACCGTGCAACTAGCCACAACAGCGCATCTATTGGACGACATCGATGGTGGCCGGGCGACCGAGGACGCAATTGTCGACGCCATCCACGCGTCATGGGAAGACTTTGCACTTAACAAGCCCATCGACGGAGGCGCCGGGACTATCGGCATCGCTTCACAGAAGCAAAACTCAACCTTGTTTTGGAGCGCTCAACGGCGATGGTTGAGCTCAGTTCGAGATCTCGCCGGGATTCCAGGGCCAGTTGTCGCAATCGAGCAATGAGGGCGCTGCTATACGACATGTCGCTTCTGGAGCCGGGTCGTCGGACCGTCGCCAGGTTCGGTCCCTGGTGGACACAGTATCTTCACCGGCTGAAGGCATCCAGGGCGTACCTACTCGATGAGTCGCCGCAGCTTGTGGAGCTCGCTCGCTCGGTCGAGGAGACGATGGCGCTTCTTCCCGATCCAGCAGATTGGAGCGATCGCCCGTCCCCCTATAAAGGACTGATCGTAGGCTCGGTCCAGAGCGGCAAGACGACCAATATGATTGGGCTCACCGCAGCGGCAATCGACCAAGGCTATCGGATCGTGGTCGTGCTGGCTGGTCGCACCGAGGATCTCCGGAGGCAGACAAGCCTACGGTTCAACCGTGATCTGATGGACCGCTCAGAGGAGATTCCGGGGTCTGGTGGGCTCACGACACTGGGAAGGCCGTCGGGCTCTGGGCCTCTGGGCGGTATATCCCTCCCATATACCATCGATGCTGCAGGATACGGACCACTGCTCACTGCGATGACTCACGGACTTTCTAGGGGCGAGCCGTGCGTTCTGGTTATCAAGAAGTGGCCAAAGTCTCTCGCCCACGTAGGCACGAAAGTGCTCCGTCCGCTATTCGACCAACTAGGCGCCGGGAGTCTCCCGATGCTTGTGCTGGACGACGAATGCGACGATGGTTCCGTACCAGCCGCTGGAGACCCCAAGGACATCCCCGAACTTATCACCCGGCTGTGGAAGCGTCCCGGACACGACAGTCCACCGCTTGCCTACGTTGGGTATACCGCCACAGCGGCCGCATCGTTACTGCAAGACCCGAACCAAGAACTCTACCCGTCCCACTTCGCGCAACTCCTGCGGCACCCCGGGCCATCCGACACGAAGCTTTCATACGCCGTGGCGAATGCTGACGATTGGTACAACGGTTCGTACACCTTCTACGAGCAGTTCGGAGAGAGCCCCGGCCGCGAAGCCAACTTCCTAGTCTCTCCAACAGTCGCCGAAGATGAGGCCATGCACGCACCAAGTGAGAGTGACAGTCTAAAGGAAGCCGTAATTGCGTACTTCGTTAGCGGCGCGTATCGGCTAGCCCTCGACCCGTCAGCTGGCTTCACTGATCCAACGCGACCGGCACCCACGCACACGATGATTGTGCAGGCATCGAGCGCTCAGATCTACCACAGGCGATATGCAAAGGCGATTCGCGACCAGTTTCTAGGGAAGGAAGCTGCTGATGGCGCCACGCGATTCAACTGGGAGGCGGTAAGCGCCCTCTTCGATACGGACGAGGAGGGGTGGCATGCGTGGTATGAGGAGTTTGCTGCGAGCCGGCGCCGGGTTGAGCGAGAGGCACCGCATAGACCGGGTGTCGCCGACCGCGTCGTGTCTTGGAGCGACGTGAAGAGCAAACTCCCAGAGGCAGTTGACAACACGAAGCTCCGAGTAGTGAACTCAGATATAGAGATAGGGACGTCTCTCGGTTTCGAACGGCCGCTCAATGTGCAAGGCGACCCAGGGTTTCCACAAGACGTGTTCACGATCGCGGTCGGTGGAGGCATCCTTTCACGTGGACTCACTGTTGAAGGCCTCAGCATCTCATATTACACACGTGATGTAAGCAGGCCTCTTGAAGATGCAACGATGCAGATGAGCCGCTGGTTCGGTTATCGCGGCACTCACTTGGAGGTGTGCCGTGTATTTACGACGCCTTCCGGATACTTCAGGCTAAGGGCATTCCACGAGAATGATGCTCAGCATCGTGCTCGTCTTGCCCTTCTGATGGAAAGGGGCGGGCGGGTCGATCAAGCTCGAATCGCCCTCCAAACACTGCCGAGCGCGCTGCTCACCGCAAAGATTGGCGTCGGGAAGCACCACGATATCGCCTTCAGCCCTTACACACACGTCTTCAGTCGTGTCGAGATCGGCAACCTAGCACCTGCCAACGTCATTCTGGCCGAAACGCTCGTCAATCAGATCCGGGAGCGAGATGGTGTCGAGATCCACGTCGGCGGTGGACGAGCTCGAGGGATGGTCTCGAAGGACTGGTCTGCAGAGGAAGTGGCGGATATTCTGGATGGGTGGTCGTTGTCTGAACACAATCCCGACCCGCTGGACTATCCGCACGTTCAATTTCATCGAGGACCGGATCGCAGCCGACCAGTTCAACGACGGAGCGACCCGCGTAACGACCCGTATCTGGTAGCCGCGTATTTGCGTTGGTGGGCAGCGAATCCAGGCGATTCACCGCCGCCCGGATTCAACGTCGGCATTACGTACGGATTGATGGACGAAGACACTTCGCCATTTGGCTTCCCACTCTTGAATCGCGCCATATCACCGGAAGGAGAGATGGCAGGCGGGTGGGGCGGGGATGACAAGGTCATCGACGACCCTCCGAAGGAGTTGGTCGATGACGCGGGCGATCGGATGAAGGGCGCCCACGGACTCCTCTTGCTCCACGTTGTCCACGCAGCGGCCACCGGCCGCAGCCACGCCGGACATACTCGTCCGCATCACACCATCTCCTTTGGCATCGCGGTCCCGGAGGGTGGACGGCCTTTTACAGTTGTGGTGAACTATGACAGAGGATAGAACGACTAGTGCGCTGTCGCTGCAATTTATCGAGGCCCAAATCGACGCCGCAGGTCCACCGCACGGCAACAAGTGGGACCTACGTACCATCGTCGACGACCGCCTTCACGTGGGTAGGACTGCAACTGGCCAGCCGGTGATCCTTTTGGAAGGGGACGCGACTTCTTTCGGCAACTACGGCAAATTGCCGGGTGCGAGCCATACGCGAGGGAAGGATATCGATAGTGGGAGGGAGTTCGAGACTCTAGTCCTGCCCGCTCCTCGCGATACACTTGGTGGTGACACGGCCCTTGCGCACATCGTGTACGAGATGGCGCGCAATCTGGACGCTAATGTCGGCCTCAGGAATGAAGAGCTACTGAATCGTGTTCGGTGGGTACTGGGGCTGCTTGGAACTAACCCCGTCATCCTGCATCCCGAGGCTCAGCTGGGCCTTGCTGGCGAATGCTTCCTACTCCGGGAACTCCTCGAAGTCGCGCGTTCTAGGGATATCGGCGCCTCCATTGCTATCGAGCGTTGGGTGGATGGCGCCCGGGACTTTGCAGCTCGTGGGCTGAGTATCGAGGTGAAGACGACCGGGCAGAACAGCCGCGTTCACCACATTGGTTCTATTAGTCAACTGGAAGCGACATCCGCGGGAGAAGAGGTGTTCCTCTACTCGCTTGCGATTAAGGTAGAGGGCCTCCATGACCGAAAGCTGCCCAGCTACATCGACGACGTTCGGAATTTGATAACGGCTTCGAATGGCGATCCAGACCTTGCGGCGCGTGCTGCATTCTTCGACAAGCTCGAATCCCGAGGCTACAGGGCCGCGCACCGAGAGATCTATGAGGTCGGGCCGGGGCTAATGCTGAACCCTGCGATCCCACCGCGGTTGTATCGCGTCAGCGACCTCGATTACCTGCGGCTGGAGAGCTTCAAGGACGCGACGATACCGTCAATGGTCAGGAGTATCGGGTATGACCTAGAGTTGCCCGACGGTGGTTTAGCGATCGACGAGACAAACGTGCTTATCGACCTTCTTGATGCGCAAGCTATCGAAGCCCTGTAGGTCGCCGAACGCCGAAACAGTGGCATCAGCTACTCATCTCCATTCCCCAGTCGCGAGCAGATGCGCGGAGCCTATCACCACGCTTGACCGGGCATAATTGCGACCGCATAAGGACCAGCATGTCTGATATCAAGATGCCGCCCGTGCAGAATCTGTTCAATCCCCCTGGTGACCTTGACGAGATCGAGAAGGTCGCTCGTCAGCGCATCGCCAGCACGGACCCGTTCCAGCAGGCCATCAGTCGCCGCGAGCTTGAGAACGTCGCGGTCGCCCGCAGCCGCCGACGGTACTGATCTGAGTCCACGGCTCTGACCCCGTAGAGTCGCGCCGTGACCGACGTTCCTCTGATCATTGTCGAGAGCCTCGTCGCCCTCGGAACGCTCAGCCTGGCGGGATTCACTTATCTGCTCGCCCAGAGCACGAAGCGGGACGTTGAAGCGCAGTGGCGTCCCCTGCTCGTGCCGGGGCAGATTGTGGATGTGGAAGCCTTTGGCGAGCGAATCATGGTGTGGGCGTTCCTCGCAGATGATGGGGACTTCCGATTCGGCGTCAAGAATGTCGGCAAGGGTGCGGCGCTTGACCTCTTGGCGGAGTTGGGGCTAGGCGCAATCGCGGATTGCGAGCCACCCGAGAACCCGGTTGTCGCTGTGAACGAAACCACGCCAGTGCACGGTGGTCGGATCACGCTTGAAGACTTGCATCAATCGAACAACCGTGTAGAGGTCACTGTCATCTACAACGACCTCGCGGGCAACCGGCACGAAACCTTCGTTGTCTATCGCCGCCGCGACGACGATGCGCCATGGGAGATTGTAGAAGTCACGCCTCAGCCGCCCGAATACTTCCATCCAGTCACCGAATGGCGACGCCGGGTGCTGCATCGACTGCGGCACCCGTTCCGGGCCGTGAAGCGGTGGTGGCTTCGGAACCCGATAGACAACACCCTCTGACACTTTGGAGCCGCCTAGGGATAGGATCTGGGATCGTGGCCGAACCGAACCACCAAGGCGTTGCCGCAAGGTTTTGGGAAAGGGGATTTCAGGTTCTCCTTGCCTGAGCCAGAGGTAGCCCATCTACGTCCAAAGCCTGCCTAGGGGCGTGCTGAATTCCATGGGGTGCGCTGACCCGTCGAACCCGCTCCGGTTCATCGGCTGATCCGTTCGCGGGCCGGTCAGCCGGTCAGGCTAGTCACTCCACTCCACTCCACTCCACTCCGTCGCTCCGTGGCTCGACCGATGGCCCGTGCCGGCCCGTTCCTCGCGCTCGTCGCCGCCTACTCAGCTCGACGTCACGAAGATGGTCGGCCAACGTCATGGTCCGCGATGCGGTCTCAGATCTCGTTCTTCTCGGCGTCCGTGAATCGTCTCGGTCGTCGCACTGCAGCTCCTGCTCCCGACGATCATTCGCTTCTCGGCGAGGGTGGTGCACCGACGGCCTGAATCCAAACCTGACATCGACAGTGGCTGGGAAGTCTCGTCGGGTGAAGAGGGAGGCGAAGGCTGGTCTCGTGCTAGCCGCTGCTTCGCCGAGCTCACGAACTGGTGAGTACGGCTCAAGGCCGTATCAGATCTGTGAAACGCCAAGGGCCTACACGTGCTCCTAACCCGCTTTCGGAACGTCGCGGTTTCTGTTCCAGAGTGAGCAGTAATAGCAGTCCGGCTGTGGCAGGTCTCGATTGACGAATACAGCCCCGACACGTCCTCGGTACTCAAGAAGCGGTGCCGGATCACGGAGACCGGTGGTCCATACCATCCATTCCGTGACAGCGAGCGACGCAACGATACCGTTGATGCTCACTACCGCTGGACCCGTCGCATCAAGATCGTCAGCCTTCACGCCATAGATGCGTCGATCGACCTCGCGTGCGTCGTCCGACATGCTTGCGCGGGCTAGTTGGGTCTGATCGAGGAGATCCATGCACGATGGACAGCGATCGCCCTGACCCGAGAAAAGCACTCGGCCTCCGTACCAATGGTCGTCATTCGTGCCTCCTGTGTCCGAAGCGAGATCGAACAGCGGCAAGCCGTTGCATGCGCACAACTTGATGAGTTCCAGGCGAGCCGTGTCATCATCAAGGCAGCCGAACACGCTTGTGCATGACTCCACAGCCAGTCGGGATTCGACGTCGCTCACTTTGGTTGTCAACGCACGGATGTCGCACTCAGGACGAATCTGTCGGCATAGGCGCTCCATGACCGCAACCTTGTCGGCTGAACTGTCGGCATCAGAAGGATTGGCCCCGACAAGTCGGTTCAAGCTCGATGTAGTAACGATGTCGGGATCGATCAGCACAATGTATGGAACACCGATATACGCGAGCTGTTGGGCGACATGACTCCCGAGACCACCAAGCCCGACTATCGCCACTCGCGATGACGCGATTCTCGCTTGCCCCGCTGTTCCAAACAGAGCGACGTTGCGACTAAATCGAGAACTATCTGTTGCCATGGATGAGCTCCTCCCAAATCGGAAATGACAAACTGGTCGTCGCTATGGAGGTCTGCCCGTCAATGCGAATCTCATCAATGGCCTCCGCATCGTCGCCGCACCAGGCAATGCCATCTACCTCACGAGAGGCGGTCACGAGTGCGGCATAGGGCCGGCCTCCGAGCCGCCAACGCACGTGCGGCACCCAATCACGTAGCTGGTTCAGGTCGAAACCCGAGAACCTAGTCGGAGGGAACAGCAGTCCATGGGAATGCGCTTCGACGAGACAGTCCTGTGATTCCGATGCCCACTTGATCACATCGCTGCGGATCGAGTCGTCGAGGTCGCAGTGCCCATCCAAACCGATCGTCCTGCGCGTGTTGTCGACTAGGTAGAGATCGTCGATGCGAAACACTTTGTCATCCCCCGGCTCTTTGCATCGCATAAACGCGATCGATTCGGGCTCACTGCCGAGATGGCCCAGGAGGGTGTCCAAGAGATCAGGGGCGACGGACAGCGATGCCATGTCATGCCCCTTCTGCAAACCGAGTCGAAAGTGAACGTGCAAAGTTCACCATGTTGGTTCCCGCAACCAAATCTGCTGCCGGCGCCCAACCAGTGAGTTGCCACGAGAACTTGCCCCAGTCCGCACCGAAACCCGTCGGAGCAGGGAAGGCGTAGTTCCCGATGGGCTGTCCGTTCTTGAGGGCGACCCCGGGCCGAACATAGAAGCCATATGGCGCTTGGCCTGGAATCTGCTCTGGAATCTGGAAGCACACCTCGACTGAATCGCGATCCCATAGCCCATCGGGCAATGCGTAGCTGGGTATCCGTACCCAATTTCCCTCACTCAGATACTCAAGATCGAGGAAGTTACGTCTCAGCAGGGTCAGTTCCTCCTGGATCCGGGTCTGCGGTTCATCCACGCTGGTATCTGACCTTCTTTGCGTAGCCTTTCCCGGGCTGAACCTCGATCACCGCGTCCTCGGGTAGGGTGTGCTCTTCGTTGGTCGCAAGGTCGACCTCCAACATCTCCTGATCGGCCGGTATCTGAGCCAAGGATCTGAGCTCCGGCACCGTGATCGTGGAGCTGCCCCACGGGTAGATCGTTCCCTCGATGTTGATTTCATACTTCGGACCTTCGGCTTCGCTGGCGCCCATCGAGCACCTCCTTATACACTTGAGTGACTGATGTCGACTAAAGTGTACAACCCGGTCGACGCCTTGTCAACCGGAGTGTTCATCGACTACTATCCTGTACATGGCGAAGTCACTAGGGAATGAGATCCACCGCGTGCGCCAGCTTCGACGGCTGTCGCTCAGTGCCGCGGCGAAGCCCGCCGGGGTCTCCGCTGCGTATCTCCAGAAACTCGAACGAGACCAGGTCGAGTCTCCATCACCTCATCGACTTCATCGACTCGCGGAGGTCTTGCGAGTGGATTACTCGGACCTGTTCAGCCTGGCCGGCTACCCCTTGCCCAACTCGCCCGTTTCGCCCCCGGTAGAAGGCAACAACACCCTCTCGGCCGGTGCCTCTGCACTTCGGCGGATGCTCGCGTCCGAGAATGAGGTAAGCGACGACGAGTTGGAAGAGCTTGTGCGCTACCTCAGCTTCATACGCCAGCAGCAAGCACCCAAATCCACTGGAGCCAAAGACTCAGCCTGATCAATCTCCGCTTGCCGAGTCGTCATCGCCCAGCGCATCAGGCAGAACCTCGGACCCTTCGACTTCTGGCCCTGCGAACACCTTGAGGAGTGACTCCCGCTCGATCTCGTTCCACTGTTCGAGTCCGTGGTGCACCTCGCTCAACGCATCGGCACCTACTCGCTCGTATCCATCGGCTGTCGACTGCCAAAGCTGCACAGGCCCGCCGATGCCAAACGCACTCCCAAGGACATCGATGCTCGCCTGCACAGTACGTAGAGCTAGAAGACAGAGATGTCGTGGTTCGTATCCCGGCAGTTTGTAATGGCCGAGCAACCGGCGACCGACGTGCGAAGCGAGCGCTGCCGACCCGATCGTGTGAAAGCCATCGTCGGTGTATCGCGTTGGGGTGTTATTTCTGTCAATCTCCAATAGCCAGTATTTATCCTTGTCCCTTCCAACGACGAGCAAACTACCCCCTAGTTTTTCCACTGGGTCGTCAGTAGGTCCACCCACAAAGTTCTGGTACGCCGCTGACAGAACAGGGCGGACGCAGACTTGCAACTGGCTTATCGCCAACTCGCAGTCGGTTGGTATCGGAAGTGGGGTTGTTGCAAGCGCACGCTCCAGCGCGGCCTTGATTGCGTCCCTTAGCGTTAGGTTTCCACTGTAACCGAACAAGAGTCCACCACACGTCCATATCTTCTCGACCGGCGCACCCGCGGTGGAGTCTTCCTCGGTCACGAGGCTGTCGGATGCCATCACGGCACCCAAATCGCTCACGTGAGCGACGATGAGGGTCACCTTCTGTAGATTGAGCGCTCCCGAAATTCTGGGAACGCCGCATAAATCTCCTCCAGGAGCTGGCTGAACGAACGGGTGCTGACGTATCGTCCGATTCGGCGGATCCACGCGGCCTCTTCGCCCCGGGCGCGCCGCAACGAGCCAGCTCGGTGACGGCCCGCCGCAGTCAGCGTGTACTTCTCATATCGCCCGTTGCGAGGCTCGAGAAGTCCGCGATGAATCAATTCATCGCGAGTGTCATAGACACGGGGGTCGAATGGTCCGTAGTCATACGCCTGGAAGTTGAAGAGCCCCTGCCATTGGCTGCGGCCTCGACGGGCGACGAGGAACGCCCCCTTCATAAGACGTACGGTATCCATGGCGTAGCGGCCATCGGCACCGTCGACAAGCAACAGAAGCACGTCCTCTCGGGTCACGGCCGCTGCATCGCTCACTATCCGGATACGGACTATATAGCTAAGGCGGACCCTGAAACAGGGCATTTGTGGCGTGGTGCTGAAAACAGGCGGTGGTGGAGGGAGGGCAACCCCAGGCCTGACACGAGGCCCCCCAAGGCCGACACGCCGGTCGGTGGGCACGGCTCGCGGATCTGCTGCTAGTGGCGCACGGACGCCAACGGGAACTCCAATTGGGCCCGACCGCCGGCGCGTGCCGCAGCGGACCCGCCCCAGCTCGACCCCGTGGAGACCCTCGGCCGCCAGCCAGGGCCACCACCACTGACGCGGGTTCCGTCGGGCTGGATGTGGCCCCCGGGGAGCCGTCTAGGGAGGATTCGACCAGTCATCAGCTGAGCCAGCGTTACCCGTTCGACCCCCAGCGCCTGGCCAGGGGGCGTACTGAATTCCCGAGGGTGCGCTGACCCGACAAAACCGCTGCTGCTCAACAACTGATCCATACACGGGGGCGGTCAGCTGCCGTGCACGCTGGCCGGGTGTCGGGGGCTCATACACTTTCGCGATGCGGTTTCGCGTGACGCACACCGACCGCCCGAGCGACAGCCCGCCGTTCCCTGTGCGGCGCTGGTTCGAGCCGCGGCGAAAGAACCGTAAGGGGCAACTCCTTCGCCGCGTCCGCTGGTCGGAGGGTTACGAGGATCGGCTTCTGAGCGCGCTCGCCAGGCAGATCGAGCGCGACATCGCGACCGGCGCGCCTGGCCAGCGCACCTCCAGGCCCCTTGCTGACGTGCTCCGCGACCTCGGGTTGGACGAGGACATAAGCCGACGCGATGAGCTGCTCGCCTTGCGCTGGGCAGAGGCAAGCAGGGAAATTGCGCGGAAGGACAAGCGGCTTCTCGACGCGCTTGAGGATGCTTTCCTGCTGGGCGACCTCGGGGCGCGAGAACTCCGGCGAACATCGGGCCGGGCTGGCCGGGCCAATCTGACAGACGGCGCGGCCTAGGGCCCCTCCAATTCCCTGGGTGTTAGGTCGAGAAGAGGTCTGGAGCGGAGTCAAACCTCTGCTTGGCTGAGCCAAAGTTCTCCCCTCTACCGCCAGCCCCTGCGCCGCGGGCTCGCTTAACTCAGGAGAGTGCACTCATCCGACGACCCCGGTCTGGTTCATCGACTGATCCGCTCGACGCAGCCGTCAGCGGCCGCTCGAGGATGGCCACCGCATGCTGGAATCCGCCGCAGATCACGTGCGGTCGATCGCGTCGCTTATGGAGGGGATGCACAACGGCGTGCAGCGTTGGAGTCTTCCCCTGCCCGGTGTGCTCGCCAAGCGGCGGCTGAGCCGGCTACGCCAGCGGGATGTGGGCAGGGAGCACCCCGAGAGCGCCTACCGCCGGGGCGGGTGAGAGGTTCGTGCGGCTGGTGAACGCAGGTGAGAGCAACCAGGTCGCGCCACGTTCCGGATAGTCGTTATCCCACCCGACCAGACGATCGTCGGGAAGCCACACCTCAGGCGCGAAATTCCGTACGGTGGAAACTGTCTTTTTGGTGCTCAGATCCACGACCGTGGTCACGTAATAGCCTGAATCGAAGGTCCCC
>Ga0070765_100000161_pt1 | contig 41446 bp, 36 predicted proteins | sample HubBroMetageWFT5_FD_71516 | JGI IMG/M metagenome (GOLD analysis project Ga0070765, IMG submission 71516) | Warmed and freeze-thawed soil microbial communities from the Hubbard Brook experimental Forest, New Hampshire - Hubbard Brook CCASE Soil... | ecosystem: Environmental > Terrestrial > Soil...
CTGGGACGTCCACGGGAAATATTCGCTGCGCGCTTCTGTTACTTCCGGCCTGGCTATGACCGATTGCAAAATTCCGGCCACGAATCTCCTTCCGGGCGTCGAAGGATTGAAAGGTCCGCTCTCATGTCTGAACCAGGCACGGTACGGAATCGGTTGGGGCGCCATCGGCGCGGCCATGGCCTGCTACGACTCAGCTCTCAACTACGCCAAGCAGCGCAAACAATTCGATAACAAAGCGATCGCCTCACATCAATTGGTGCAGGAAAAACTCGTCTGGATGATCAACGAAATCACTAAGGCGCAGCTCCTCGCGCTTCAGGTGGGAAAACTAAAAGACCAGGGGCGTGTGCACCCGTCGCATATTTCCATGCTGAAGATGAATAATGTCTGGATGGCGCTGGAAACCGCTCGCATGGCGCGCCAGATCCTCGGCGCCAACGGTATCGTGGACGACTACCCCATCATGCGCCACATGAACAATCTCGAATCCGTGATCACCTACGAAGGCACTCACGACATCCATAAGCTGATCATCGGTGAACGCATCACCGGAATTGCGGCCTTCGAATGAGCCGCAGCTATCCGCGCTCTTTCCGCTCCAGACTGTTGGCGGCGTTAACGCTGGTGTTGCTTGCGCCGCTTGCCTTGCCCGCAGCGGAACCCGCATCAAAACCAAAAATTCGCGCTGTCACAGCTTTCGTTCACCTCGACCGTGCGCATTACAAAGAACAAATTCAAGAGGCTTTAAATTTTCTGCGCCAGGCTAAAACCGCCTTCGAAAAATCCGGCTACGAAGTCCAAACCATTCGCATCACCACTCAGCCTTTTCCCGAATACACGCGCGATCTGTCCGAAGCAGAAACGCTGGCGTTCTTTCGCGAATATGACGCATTAGCAGTGAAAGAAGGATTCGACGCCTCCATCGGTCCTGCGATGATGAATGATACTGACAGCCCGCGCGAAGCGGAGTTGCTCGCAAAAATTCTCGCGGGTGCCCAGGCTTTGGAAGGATCCATCTTCATCGGCGGCGAAGACGGCATTCATTGGAAGTCCATTCGCGCCGCAGCCGCGGTAATGAAATACCTGGAAGCTAACAGCCCTCACAGTCAGGCTAATTTCAGCTTTACCGCCTCATCTTTCGTTCCGGAGGGCACGCCATTTTATCCCGCATCGTACCTCGCGGGGGAAGGCAAGCGATTCGCCATCGGTTTGCAGTCGGCGAATGTTGTCGCTGACGCATTTGCTTCCGCGAAATCTCCGGACGCCGCCGAGGAACGGTTGAAATCCTCACTCACGATTTATGCTCAGCAGGTCGAGAAGATCGCGAAAGAAATTAGCCAAAGTAGCGTATGGAAATATGGCGGAATCGATCTTTCGCCAGCGCCGTTGAAAGAAATTTCAATTGCTGGCGCCATCGAGAATTTTCTCGGCGCACCCATAGGTACGAGCGGCACCATGACCGTTGCTGCACTGATCACCCGCGCGCTGAAAGCAATTCCGGTCACACACGCTGGCTATTCCGGATTGATGCTGCCGATTCTCGAAGACTCAGTTCTCTCTCAACGTTGGACCGAAGGACGCCTCTCCATCGACGCGCTGCTCTCGTATTCCGCGGTTTGCGGCACGGGTCTCGACGTCATTCCACTCCCCGGCGACATTTCTAACGAGCAACTCGAGAAGATTCTTGGCGACGTGGCGAGCCTTTCGGTGAAATGGCACAAACCCCTCTCCGCACGCCTGCTTCCTGTTACCAGGAAAAAAGCCGGCGACCAGACCGAGTTCAACGATCCCTTTCTGGTAAACGCAAAAATCCAACCACTCCCGTGATTCGATTCAAAATAATCCTAGACACTTCGCCTTGTTTCAAAACATCCCAATTGGATTATGATAGGCGCCCTGGGCAGAAGTCCCCGACGCCCGGATTCACTCTCGCTTCTCAGGAGCCATGATGGAGAAAGCACTCAGCCTGGAATTTCTGCGCGTCGTTGAGCGCGCCGCTATCGCCTCCGCGCACACGATGGGCCTGGGGGATCGCCACAAGTCCGATCAGATGGCCGTGGAAGCCATGCGCTCGGAAATGGACTCGGTCGGGATGGACGGAACCATCGTCATTGGTGAAGGCGAACGCGATGAAGCACCCATGCTCTTTATCGGCGAAAAAGTTGGCGCAGCCGTCCGCGATAAAAGCCGCCAATATCCCGAAGTGGATATTGCCGTCGATCCGCTGGAAGGCACCAACCTTTGCGCTACCGGCGAGCCCAACGCCATTGTCGTCCTCGCGGCAAGCGATCGCGGCGGCCTGCTTCATGCTCCCGATCTTTATATGGAGAAAATAATCGTGGGCCCCTCCTGCAAAGGCGCGGTCGAGCTGGATGCGCCGGTTGCGGACAATTTGAAAGCAATCGCTAAGAGGCTCAACCGTAAAGTGGAAGACCTGGTCATCATCGTGCTCGATCGGCCGCGCCACGAAGATCTAATCGCACAAATTCGCGCCACGGGCGCCCGCATCCGGCTGATCTCTGACGGCGATCTATCGGCCGGCATCAGCGCCGCCGTGGTTGGCACCGGCGTACACGCCGTCATGGGCATCGGGGGCGCTCCCGAAGGCGTTCTCACCGCCGCAGCTCTACGCTGTCTAAACGGCCAAATTCTCGCTCGCCTGGTGGTCTCCAAACCTGAGCACCACGAGCGCATCGCGCAAATGGGCATCAAGGATCCAAAGCGCATTTACAACACAGAAGACCTCGCCCCTGGGAAAAAAATCATCTTCGCTTGCACCGGCGTCACCGGTGGTGGCCTGCTTCGTGGCGTGCGCTTCTTCGGCGAAGGCACCCGCACACATTCGCTAATTCTGACCTATGACGATCGACAGGTACGCTTCATCGATACTGTGCATCTGGAGAAGCGCCCGGACGTAAAAGTAGTTTTTTACTAACGCCGGGCGAGCTAAGGCCGCCAGCGGCAGCGTGCCGTGCGAAACATTTAGCTGCTTCAACTCGTACATTTGTTGAGAGGTGAATTGATGGCTACCCGTCCACCCCAACCCGCCTTCCAGCCCTCAACCGTGGCCCAACGCCGAACCAACGCGATCTGGTGGATCCTGGGAATTGTGGCCGCCGGCATCATTGTCATGTTTTTCTGCGGGCTGATGGTTGCGGGACTTTTCATACACCATCTGAAGATTCACAGCTCGGGCAACAAAGTAGCCATCGAGACTCCGGTCGCCTCCATTTCAGTGGATGGCGACAGTCCCCATGCCACCGGACTCGAGATTTATCCCGGTGCCGTGCCTTCCTCCAATAACAAAAGCGCGAGCATCAATCTCAGCGCAAACGACTCCGGCGTAGGAATCGCCACCGAGGAATATCAGACAAAAGATCCGATCGACTTCGTGCAGGCGTGGTACAAGAAACATCTGGGCGCCGATTTTCATTTGGAAACAGACGGCGAGAAAGCGGCCCGTGCTAGGGGTTCGGTAAGCTTGAATGACAGCGACGCCGCCTTCGTGGACGACCGCCACAACGGAGCGCGCATAGTCGCTCTGAAGAAAATTTCCTCAGGAACTCAAATCACATTGGTTCGTGTAGCGAAGAAAGAGACGCAGTAATTTCGACTCACCATACAAAATTTTGGCTTGGCTGGATTACACGCGCTGAGTTTTATATGGCGGGAAGGATGAGACGGTGTGGCACAGCCGGATTTCTTTCCGGCTGTGCCACTCGCCGTAGTTTGTAGGTTATTTCTTTGCTTTCGTTTTAGCTGCAGCAACTCCGATCGTTCCCTGCTGTTGGAGCTGCCCGCCAAATACGCTGCTAAGCCCGTCCGCTCCGTCCTCTATCCAGAACAATTGACCACCGGCGGCCTGGTAGACGATGGCATCGTAAGGGATAGTGATGGGCGTTGTAGCACCATTGCTCACGCTGAACGGGGAGATTGTATATCGGCCTACTCCTGTGTTTACTGGGTCGGGAGTAATGGGAGCCGCGAAGCTTACCGTGGCTGAAGGGTTGAGACCCAATGCATCAAACGGATCGCTTAAGGTTCCACTTCCCGTGAGGCTCGTTGTGACAGCAGCATTACCAACGAAATCTACTTCACCGGTCTTTAGCACGGGAGCAGCGGGCATAAAGGGCAAGATATCCTGCAGCCCGACGACATAGTTGCCCGTAAAGTCCGAGTTCGTCGTGCTGGTTTGGGGCACCAAAACGCCCGTGCCTTCGACGTTCGCAGAAAGATCAACAACCAGCGCTCCTCCCGCACCCGAGGTGTTATTCGGATCGTTGACGTTAATCGCTGGATCCACCATGTAGACCCCAAGCGTCGTGAGGTCTTGCAGACCGCCAGTGATAATTAGACTTCCGTACCCATTACCGCCAATAGTGTAGGTTCCCGCGATTGTGGCTCCGTCCGTGAAAAAGGGTGGTACCTCGTTGATATCCGCAATACCGGTAAATGCTCCGGAAGTCAAGCCATTGGGAATAATCTGGCCGACCGCGTCATAGTTCGTGAAACTCCCGTACGTGCCCTGGTCAATGAAGACCGAAGTCGGAAGCGAAGCATTTGTGAACGTCGTCGCCGAGCCCTGTCCGAATGCCGAGCCAACGGCCGTATCGGTGGTATCCACATCAATGATCCGAACCGCTTCGGAACCAATAATGTAGTACGCGACCGTTACACCGAGAGGAGTATCGGTTAAAACTCCACGGCCGAATGTGTCCGGCGTTCCCAGGATCCCTCCGGTAAAAGTATTGCCCGTACTCGGGCCGGTAATTTCGTCATTCAGATCATAAATACCGGTAACGGCTGTTCCGGTAATCGTGAGTATTCCTCCGCTGTAGATTCCCTCACCGCTGGACCCAAGACCTGAGACAGCAAAAGCGAAGTTCCCAGTCAGAGCGCTCGGCAAAGTCTGGAGATCCATACTTCCGCTAGACGTACTAAGTCCATCGGATTCGATAATAAGCGCATGGTTGTTGTTGACGAAGTTGACGGTAAAAGTTTCCGTGCCGGCGACTCCAAGTGAGGTATCACTCGTCACCAAAGTCATCGTTCCAAATCCATTGGAGTCAATCATCAGGTTGCCGCTGGTGATCATGGCGGCGACGGATGTAAGTCCGTTCCCGTCGTTAAAGTCCTCCTCACCTGTGAGTGTGCCGTCCGACAGTATGGTTACAGCGCCGGCAACTGAATAAACGCCATTAAGCGATGCTGGATTTCCAGCACCGTTTGAGGTGCCATCGACGCCGCCGGCGTAAAACGCAAAATTGCCAGTAATTCCATTGTTTACCTGAATAGTTATGTTTGCGCTCGCCGTTACCGATGCTTTCTTCTCCGAGGTAGCGGTAATGACTACCGGTCCGACAGTCGCGGGAGCGGTATAGGTGGTGGCCATTCCACTAGTAGTGGTGGCAGGAGAAAATGATCCGCAGGCGCCAACGGGAGTGCAACTCCAGTTAACTCCTTCGCTGGTGCCGGTAACCGTGGCGATAATCTGCGCGGTGCCGTTGGGAACAAGAACCGCCGGAGGAGGTGTGGATAGGGTTACGGTAACATGCGACGAACTGCCGCAGCCCGAGATGTAAGTCACACCGAGCAAAACAAGGACGATCATCCAGAGAGTTTTGCGATTCACAGTTGGCCTCCTTTCGACTGAGTTGAAGAAGCGCCGTTTCGCGCCGGGTGCTCCAAAGGAGCCCCGCGCTTGCTGCGAAGCTCGTACGTGCGGCCATCTACTTCCAGCGTGCGAATCAAGAACACCTGTTTATTTTGAATCGTCATCATTAGGCCGGTGACCTTAACTTGCTGGCCCGCCGAAATGGAGATGCCACCTTTTTCGTTCAAAGCAAAGGGAGTCAAGCCTCCATTGATCGAGCCCGATTTCGTTTGGAGCACCAAAAAATCTCCTTGCGTTCGCGCATCAGAGGATTTCCCGGGGACGCTTTCTACCGTGGCGTTAAGGGTGACTTCTTTGCTGACATCATATCTCAGCGGGACGGTGGATTTAGTGGTCGCGGCAGCCGTCTGCGCATAGCCCGGCGTCGCGAGTGAGAAAAAAGCGAGAAGGACTAACGTCCCAAGTGCTGGATACTCTCTTGTCATTTCTTCCTCCCAATGGATTTTGTAATGGAAAACGGTTTCGCCGGACAGCGTTGTGACTTCGTTGGGCTGGGAGTCACTACTATGGCAGAGCCGCTTTCCGGAATCAATTTTATTGGACCTTCCGAACACCTAGAGCAAAGCCTAATCATTCTCGCGTCAACGGTTTAGGATATCGATGCATGGCGCCGAATGCTTCAGCTGCGGCTGCCTATAGCCGCTTCTAGAACCCCAGAGCGGATCATAAAGCAGACGCAGACTGGAAGTTCTTCAAAGGCGCAGCGAAGTTCCCAAGTAACAACAGAGGCTGGTGACCAACTTGGCACTAAACAACGATTTAGCTTTGGCCCCTGTGGCAGCGTTGAATTTTTCGCCGCCAACACCCGCGAAATCCAGGAATTTGCGGCCAGCAGTTGAGAACGCTTGTTTGACCGATTGCGAGAGGGCCGCTATAATTGGGGTTTCGACGGCGCACAATATTTGCGCCGGGCAGGGCTTTGCGATCGATCGCCGCCCGGTTGAAACACCCACCGTTTGCTTGCATCAAACCGCAGGTTTGCGAAAAGCTTGGCTAACGGCGGAGAAAAGTCTTGAAAATAGCCTAGGAGCACCGATGCTAAAGTCCACACAATTGCGCCCCGGAATGATCATCATGCACGAAGGCGATCTCCATGTGATTTATAGCGTGGACCATCGCACACCTGGGAATAAACGTGGTTCCATGCAGACCAAGATGCGCAATCTTCGCAGCGGCTCGATGATGGATTATCGCTTCCGCGCGGAAGAATTCGTCGAAAAAGTGACCGTGGATGAAATTGAATTCGAATACCTCTACAGCGACGGCGACGGCCACCACTTCATGAATTCGCAAAACTATGAGCAGCTTGCGCTTCAAAATGACATCGTCGGCGATACCAAGGATTATCTGATCCCCAATTTGCCGGTGAAGATCGAATATTACGACGATAAACCCATCGGCGTACTTCTGCCCGACACGGTTGACTTGACCGTCGTCGATACCGAGCAGACCATCCAAAAAGCTACTGCCAGCGCGGTGATGAAGCCTGCCAAGCTGGAAACCGGCCTGGTGATTAACGTGCCACCGTTCGTCGGCAACGGCGACAAAGTGAAAGTGGACACTTCCGAAGCGCGCTACATTCAGCGCATCCAATAACTCGTTCCGCGTTGGTGATGGCTTTGGTTTGATTGCGTGAGAGCCTGAAGCCGCGGAACTTTTCCGGATTCTGAGTGTTCTGTACTCCGTCGAACGTTCATTTGCTGAACGCGAACGAAATATGAAGAGCTATTTTTCTGGATCTCTCAGCGCGGCTCTCGTGCTATTTTTTGGCGCTGTATCAACCTGTTTGGCCCAAACCCCTCAAAAAATCATCGATGAGTATTTGCACGCCGAAGGCGGCGCGAAAGCGCTGCTGAAAGTTCAATCCGTGACAATCACCGGAAGCTTACGGGAAGAACCGGCTAAGACTAGCGGTTCTTACTCGCTGATCACCAAAGCGCCTAACAAATTTTATTCCGAGATTCTTATCGAGCCGCAGCACACGATTGTCGCTTCCAACGGAATGTCCGCGTGGAAGCAGGAAGCGGGGGGCTCGCCCCACACATTTACCGGGGCGGAAGCGGTGGAATGGGCGGCTACCGGGCGTTATTTGAACGAGCACTTGGTGAACGCGAAGAAAGACAAGATCGGAGCGAGGTTCGTGGGACTCGAGAATGTTTCCGGCCGTCAGGCGTATCACCTGGAGTTTTTGATCGCTTCCGGGGTAACACGTGAAGTTTTTTTCGACACGCAAACGCATCTGATCTTTCGCGAGATAATTCCGGCTCCTGCCTTGAAATTCTCGCCCCTCAGCGACAAGGCAAATTCTCCAACAGCTGAAAAGCAGCCGGCTGACGATTCCGAGGAGATCGACTATTTCGATTACAAGCCAGTGAGCGGGATTTTGGAACCGAAGCGTATTGAGTTGCACCGCGGGGGCCATGTCTATCAAATCGCGGTCACCCGCGTGGAAATAAATGCGCCGGTACAAGACTCCATTTTTGATTTTCCAGGTAGAGAGGAGCGTGCGCTGCCAGACATGGCCACACTTCTGCGGGACATCGAAAAAAATCAACGAACGGTGGAAGAAATTCTGAAGCAATACACCTGCCATTTGAGCGAGGAAGAAGAAAAAACGGATTCCAACGGTCAGGTCACCTCGCACTCGGTGAAAGAGTACGACATTTTTTACATTGGCGACGATGAGATCCGCCATCTCCTGGCCAAAGATGGCAAGCCGCTGGAAGGCGACGAGAAGAAAAAAGAAGACCAACGCTTCAGCAAAGACTTTGACGAGAAAAAGAAACAACTAGCTGAGCTTCAGAACGACCCCCAAAAGCAGGCAAAACAGGACGAAGAAGAACAGGCCCAGATTTCCGATTTTCTCCGCGCCGAACGCTTCACCAATCCGCGCCGCGAAATTTTTCGCGGACAAGAAGTAATCGTATTTGATTTCGGGCCCAACCCCGATTATAAACCGAAAAAAATGGTAGAGAGCATCGTGCAGAAGCTCTCGGGCGTGCTTTGGGTGGACGAACAGGCTCGCGATGTGGCTCGCCTCGAAGCACGGTTTAATGACAATGTGAAGATCGGCGGCGGGTTGCTAGCTTCGCTGTCCAAAGGCTCCAATCTAGTTCTAGAGCAGACCATGGTGAACAACGAAGTTTGGCTGCCTTCTTACTCAGAAGTGCACGCCGCCGCACGTGTGGTCTTCTTTAAAGTGAAACAAGACGAGGTCGATCACTATAGCGATTATAAGAAATTCTCATCGGAAGTAAAACTGGGTACTTCCACACCCGTGGAAGAGAATCCTCCAAAGCAATAAGGGTCCGACGGCCTCGAAAAACTTTTTCAGCTAGCCACAGAAGATTTTGCGCCAAATACCCTGCGGAAGATCGCATCCACTGCGCGCAACTGCCGCTTCAAATCAAACGTATGAGCTAAAGCCTTTTCATCCAGAAATTTCCGGATATTCGCATCTGCCGCGATTCGATCCCGGAAGCTGGTTTCTGATTCCCACGCGGACATGGCGTGGCCTTGCACCCATTTATAAGCGTCTTCGCGCGGGGCACCGTGTTCCACCAAATCCTGCAAAAGCTGGCCGGAAAAAATCAGGCCCATCGTGGAGTCCAGGTTACGTTGCATACGCTGCGGTAGAACTTTCATGTTGCGAACAATTTCGGTGGTGCGATGCAGCATGTAGTCCACCAAAATCGTGGAATCGGGAAGAATCACGCGCTCTACGGAGCTGTGCGAAATGTCGCGCTCGTGCCATAACGCGATGTTTTCCAGAGCAGCCACGGAGTTCGCCCGCACAACACGTGCTAGCCCGCAGATTTGTTCGCTCGAAACAGGATTGCGTTTGTGCGGCATAGCCGAGCTGCCACGCTGTTCGCCGCCGAACGGTTCCTCTACTTCGCGGACTTCGGTACGCTGCAGGTGGCGAATTTCCTGCGCCACGCGTTCGAGTGACGCCGCGACAATCGCGAGTGTGCAAAGATATTGCGCGTGGCGGTCGCGCTCGATGACCTGGGAAGTGATCGGCGCGGTCGCCAGACCAAGTTTCTGGCAGATTTTTTGCTCGACTTCCGGACCAAGATGCGTGCAAGTTCCAACTGCGCCTGAGATTTTCCCAACTGCCATCTGCTGAGCGGCCGCTCGGAAGCGCTCGAGGTCACGGCGATTTTCGGCGTACCAGTTCGCCACTTTCAGGCCAAACGTGATGGGTTCAGCATGAATGCCGTGTGTGCGCCCAATCTCGGGCGTGTCTTTAAATTCCCATGCGCGGCGCTCGAGCACTTCACCAAAGGCATCCAGGTCCTTTTCGATTAACTGCGAAGCTTCACGAACGAGAAGTGCTTGCGCGGTGTCCACCACATCGTTCGACGTGAGCCCGTAGTGCAGCCATCGCGCCGCCTCTGGATCAGCTACCGACTCCTGCACTGCTATAGTGAACGCAATCACGTCGTGCTTAACCTTTGCTTCAATCCCGTTGATACGCGCCACGTCTATTCGCGCGCGGTCGCGCAACTTTTCCGCAGCTTCACGTGGAACGATGCCCGCTTCCGCTAGCGTTTCAGTCGCGGCAAGCTCAACTTCCAGCCATTTCTGAAACCGATTCTCTTCGCTCCAGACGCGGCCCATTTCCGCGCGCGTATACCGTCCAATCAATTTCCTGCCTCCAAACTTCGCGTTGCCGCAAGAGTCGAAATGCTACTGCAATATTCTTATATTACTCGATTTTCGACCCCTCGCGGCTGCGCCTGCGAATTTCAAGAGATAGAGCGCGCGAATTGACCGATGTGCGCTGCGTCCATACCTGCGACTGGCTCGTAAGCTTTTTCTTTTCTAGCAGTTGGCGGAAACTGCGGAACCAAGCGACACAGATCACAGCAGCACAAATTCAAAAGCGAGGAGAATACGATGAAAGTTACGGTTTCGTGGTTCAGCGTAAAGGATTTCGAGCAAGCCAAGAGGTTTTACGGCGAGTCGCTGGGCTTGAAGAAGACGTTCGAGACGGAGCAGTGGGCGGAGTTTGCAGGAGGCGAAGGCGAAGCCTCCATCGGCGTGGCCGTGAACTCGCATTCCGGTAAGGAGCCTGGCGCCACGGTCGTGTTGCAGGTGCGGGATATTGAGCACGAACGAAAACGCTTGGAGTCCCGCGGAGTTTCGTTCGAAGGAAAGACCGAAGAAATTCCGGGTATGGTCAAACTTGCAACGTTCCGCGATCCTTCCGGCAACCGCTTGCAGCTTTGCCAAGTGCTGATGCATTCCTAAACGCCTAAAGCGGACCAGCCGCGGCAGCCAGAACGGGCGGGTGTAAACTGTCGCGGCTTGGTCCACTAGGAGAAACGAAATGTCGGTTTACCCTCTGCCGCAAATTCCGTCAGACGAAGAAGTGGCGCTCGTGGAACGAGCACGCGACGGCGATTCAGATGCTTTCGATTCGCTACTTGATCCCTGGCGCAAGCCGCTCTTCGGATACATCTACCGCATGGTAACGCTGCGGCAAGACGCGGAAGATTTGCTGCAAGACGTGTTGCTGCGCGTTCTCGAAAATATCCGGGAATATCGCGGTGAGGCTAGATTCAAGAGCTGGGTCTTCGGCATCGCAACCCACGTTTGTCTGGATCATTTGCGCAAACGGAAGCGCTGGCGGGTGGAAGCGCAATGCCTGGGTGAAGAAGAGGCGACGGCTGATCCCGAAAGAATCGAGCAGATAGTCGGAGTGATGCATGACCCAGAATTTCGCTTTGAAATTCGCGAGCACATCGCGTTTTGCTTTTCCTGCATTTCCCGGACTCTTCCCCCCGAGGAGCAAGCGGCCGTAATGCTGAAGGAAGTGCTCGGGTTCACCAGTGAGGAAGCGGCGAAAATTCTAAGCGTTTCCGAACCAGTGTTTCGTCATCGGCTGGCGGCAGCCCGTGCAAAAATGGCCGAGGATTACGACGGTCTCTGCGCGCTGATCAATAAATCCGGCATATGCCATCAATGCCGCGCATTACGTGAGATAGCGGGCGAAGGCCATAACGGTGCGGATTTGGTTCAAATTGAAGTGGCGCCAGGCGTAGCCTTCACAGCGGACAATCTTTTCGACGCACGGCTGGATATCGTTCGCAATGCCAATTTGGAGTCTGGCCGCACGCACACCATGCACGACCTTTTCTTCCAGAATCTCTCGCATCGCGAAGAATCGCGCTAAGGATTACAGCTCGAAGGGGCCAAGCGGGACGCGTTGCGAAGCAACATGCAATGTTCCGTGGAAAGCGAAGTCGGCGGCGCGACGGCCAAGTGCTTCTTCCGCTGAAATACGCGCAACATCGGGATTATTATTTTGCTCGGATAGGTGCGCGAGGACGACGTGGCGTGCGTGCCCGTCGAATACTTCTGTATCCGCAAGAAATTCGCTGACCACTGCATTCGAAAGATGCCCGGTGCGGCTCATCACGCGCTGCTTGATGTACCAAGGGTACGGCCCAACCTTCAGCATTTCGAGATCGTGATTTGATTCAAGGATCAGCAAATCGGCTTCGCGCAGATAATGTTTCACCAGCTCGGGCATGTAGCCCAGATCGGTAACGATCACAACTTTAGTTCCATTCGAGCGGAAGCAATACCCCACCGGATCGGCGGCGTCGTGCGGTATCGTGAACGGAGTTATTTCGATGTCGCCAATTTCGAATGGCGCGCCGCAGCGAACGTATTCAATGCGCTCGATTTTTCTTACTGGACCATCCTCGCACAATTTCAAAATCTCGCGGTGGGTCAGCTCAGTCAAGTAGGCGGGGCATTTCCACTCACGCGCCATTTGCGCCATGGCGCTGGAATGATCGCTGTGCTCGTGGGTAATCAGGACGGCGTCCACATGCTCCGGCCGTGGGCGTCCCAGTGCTTCAAAGCGCCGCAACATTTCTTTGCGACCTAAGCCGGCATCAACGAGAAGAGTGGTATGGCCGGTCTCGAGCAACGTGCAGTTGCCCGTGCTTCCCGACGCCAGAATGGATACGCGGAACGAGATCGCTTCCCTCAGTCAGGTTCTGCTGCAGCGAGAGGCGCGCAAGAACCGCGAAGATGATGGCAAACTGCGGAGCCTACGTCAACTAGCGGGATTCAGTCGATGAGTTAAAGGGCAAGCTGGTCGCGCGTAAGTTGAAAGCCGTTGAGGTTGCCGACGACGGAAGCAGCAATGCGGCCGGACTGAAAAAAGTCCTGAGCGAGGCGTTGAACATCCGCTGCAGTAACTTCTTCCAGCATGGCGATCAACTCCTGCGCGGTGTAGTGCCGGTCAAAATAAATGTGATAGCGCGCAAGACTGTTCATGCGCTGGCCAGTGCCTTCCAGGGCCAGGAGCGTGGCGCCTTTCAGATGATCTTTCGCGCGCCGAAGCTCTTCTTCAGGGAGCGGCTCGTCTTTCATTCGGCGAAATTCCTCAAGCACTGAACGAATGAGCTGCGAAACAGTTTCCAGGGATGTTCCTGCGTATACCGAAAGCACTCCTGCATCGCGGTAAGAATTCATTTCGCTGAAAATTGCGTAAGCCAGGCCCTGGCGCTCGCGAATATTCTGAAATAGCCGTGAGGACATGCCGCCACCGAGAACGTTACTCAGCACGGAAACAGCAAAACGCCGCTGGTCGGTCATAGGCAGCGCCGACACGCCCAGGCAAAGATGAACCTGTTCCAATTCATGTTTGGTGCGCACGGTAATATGAGGAGCGGCAATGGGTGTGGACTCAGGCGTCAAGGGATTCCCCGCCGGGCGACTCGCAAAGCGTTCGCCCACAAGATCGAGAAGTTGCGCGTGGGTCAAATGCCCGGCAGCAGTGACGACCATATTGTTCGGGGAATATCGCTCCTGAAACCAAGAGCGCAAAGTATCGCGCGAAAAAGCTCCCACAGTTTCGGGCGTGCCGAGGATGGGTTTGCCAAGCGCGTGCGGATACCAAAAATTCTGAGTGAATAGCTCGTGCACCAGATCTTCGGGATTGTCCTGGGTCATGCGAATTTCTTCCAGGATCACCGACTTCTCGCGCTCGATTTCGTCTTCGGCAAATTTCGGCTCCAGAACCATGTCCGCAATCACGTCAAACACTTTTGCCAAATGCTCATCAAGCACACGCGTGTTGAAGCAGACCATTTCTTTAGCAGTAAACGCATCCAGCATTCCGCCTACGCTATCGACTTCACGGGCGATATCTTCCGCCGACCGCCGCGTGGTGCCCTTGAAAACCATATGCTCGATGAAATGGGAAATGCCGTTTAAGGCAGTAGGCTCGCGGCGCGAACCGGAGCGCAGCCAGATTCCAACCGACACAGAATGAACGTGCTCCATCGGTTCGGTTATGACTACGAGACCGTTTGGGAAAACTTCCTTTTGCACTTTGTGTGGCGGCGCGTCGACTTGAACAGTGTTGGGCATGTTTTATGTATTCTGGCACGGCGCGGGCGAAAATGTAATGGCGGCAACGTTTCCACCCTTGGCCACGAAAAAAAACAGGGATTTCTGTTACATCAATTTTTCATCGGGGGAAAGTTTGCCATATTCGCTGGAATAATGAAGCGGAACGTCTGCATACACTCCTTTATCGATGGAATAAACCTCGCAGGAAGAATACGGATAGGAATAAATGTGAACGCTGGTCGAGCGCTGCCCAAATTCCGGAAGATTCAATACTTGATGGACCGGCTCTTCCGGCTGTACTACGGCGGGATGCTCAGCATCCATGTCGTAAGCATCTGACGGGATCAGGTGGCAGGTGGAATGCGCTTGGTCGCGCTGATCCACGCGAAAATTCTGCACGCGCAGACGTCCGATGGGCGTAACCATCCAGCAATTCTGGTCGCGATGGTTGTGAACGCGGCTGACTTGGCCGATATCCCAACAGATCGCCATCACTTCAAAGAGATTGCATTTGTAAATCAAGTTTCGTGTGTAATGGCTCTTGGCGTAGAAAAGATAGGGAGCAAGAGTTTCCGGCTGAATGGCTCTTTGCTTAGTGAACTGGAGTACGCGCGGAATGGAAAATTCAGGCTCGGGAATAGCGCAAAGTTGCTTTACCCATTGGTCGATTGATAGGTTTTCCATCCGGCACGCCTCCCGCACGAGGAAATCAGACACCGAAGAATGCGTTATTTCCCCATTATAGCAACGCGTTCCACCGGACAGCAGCAAAAAAGCGCACTGAGGGGCATGCTATCATTGGTTCAGAATGGCTTCCGAATCCTCAAAAAACGCTGTGAATCTTCTCGGAAAGTCGCCGGACGAGCTTCGCGAACTTTTGCAGGGAATGAGCGAGCCAGCTTATCGCGGCGAGCAAATCTATCACGCACTGTATGCTGAACGCCGGTTCGAGTTCGGCGCGATGACCAATCTTCCGGCTGCCTTGCGGGAACGTCTGGAGCGCGAAGCAGTCATCGAGTTGCCCAGAATTTTGCGGACCTATCGCTCAGATGATGGCACCGTACGATATGTGTTGACCTTGAGCGCGACGGATGTCGAGGGTGCGCATGCGAGTGTCAAAGCCGCGACAGTTGAAACGGTATTTATGCCGGAGGAAAACCGTCAGACGATTTGTATTTCCACGCAAGCGGGATGCGCGGTTGATTGCCGTTTTTGTTTGACTGCCACTCTCGGACTTATACGCAACCTCGGTGCCGGCGAAATTATCGGGCAGGTTTTGCTGGCACTCCAAGAAAACCGTGCGGCGCTGAAACCGCAAACGAACGTGGTGCTGATGGGACAGGGTGAGCCACTGCTGAATTACGACGCGGTAATGGGCGCTCTTCGCGTAATGCTTGCTCCGAACGGGCTGGACCTCTCTCCGAAACATGTAACGCTCTCCACTAGCGGCATCATTCCCGGCATTGAGAAGCTGGGCTTGGAAAAAGTTCGGCCCAAGCTTGCGATTTCTCTGAATGCCTCATCGAACGAGCAGCGCGACAAAATCATGCCCATCAATCGAAAGTATCCCATCGAAAAGCTGATCCAAGCGTGCGAACGATATCCGCTGCGGACGTGGGAACATCTTACGTTTGAATACGTCTTGCTCGGCGGATTGAACGACTCGCCGGAGGATGCCTTGCGCGTTGCGAGCCTTCTGGCGAATTTGCGCGCTAAAGTGAATCTGATCCCATGGAATCCGGGCGAGTTGCCGTTTGAAAAGCCGGACCCAGCGCGCGTCGAAGAGTTTCGAAGAATTCTTACCGATAAGGGTTTGCGCACTTTCGTGCGCTTTTCACGTGGGCAGGATGTGATGGCTGCTTGCGGCCAACTTGCGCTCCTGGAATCCAACGATGTGCCGGGCAAGACCATCCTCTCGCAGATTTCGCAGGCGCCTCTTTAAGCTGGATTCTCTTCCGGCAAATTTTAGAAATAGCGAACCTGCCATTATCCAATTCCAATTGCCGCGATCATTCGTCCGGTGATGCGCTCGCGCCGATAACTGAAGAAAAGATCCGTGTGGCAAGCAGTGCAAAACGCTGAGGAAAAAATATTGCGTGGCGGCACCCCCGCAGCGCTCAGAATCGCCCGGTTCGCCGAAATCAAATCGAGATGCACTCGCGGCTCAGGAAGTTGGTGACCCGGCGGGCGCATGGTCAGCCACGGAAGCCAATTCGGGTCGTTATCGCCTCGAGCCAGCGCGTCAAAAGGGCCTTTGAACCATTCGCGTGCTTCCTGAAACTTTGCCTCAAATTCCGCTGCGACTTCCGGGCCCACCTCAAAACAACACTGTCCGATGCCAGGTCCTAGCCCGGCCACTACATCTTGCGGACGCGTTCCAAATTCCATCTGCATGCGTCCCAATGTCTTTTCAGCGATGCGTCGAAGCGTGCCGCGCCATCCAGAATGAATCGCGGCAATTGCGCGACGCTTTTTGTCAGCGAGCAGGATGGGGACGCAATCGGCCGTTTGGACAACCAGCAAGAAACCGGGCTGGTTTGTAATGAGGGCATCGCCTTTAGGCGCATCTGCGGGCGGCGGCGAGTTCAAGCCGGTCACGGTATAAACGATGTCTGAATGAATTTGTCGCAACGCGATTACGCGCATGTCGCTGGTTTTCAAGGCGGCGAAGAAATGTTGACGGTTTTCGAGAACACTCTCGCGAGTGTCCCAATCGGTGAAACCCAGATTCAAAACATTTTCGGCAATTTTGCCGCCGTCGCGGCTGGCTTCTAGTTCGCTAACGCCCCCCGGCCGTGTGCTGAATCCGTGGACGAGCCAACTCAGTTTTGCGAGCTGCCGGGCTTCGAGAATTTGCAAATTGCGGGCCCGACGCAAAGCCCACGGGTCAGTTTTTTCTCCCGGATTTTGCGTCGGAGGCTTTCGCTTGGCGGCTGCAGCAGTCATGTGTGTGATCGTCCCGGTGGTGAAGCACCCGAGGCTAATCAATTATAAGATAATCGCTGTTTCTGACAGGCTTGCATCGCCACAAAGGTTCACCTTTGAGCGCGTGGCGTTTTGAAGGAAGGGCTGATTGATAGTCGGACTCGGCTTGGACATCGCGGAAATCGACCGAATCGAAGCGGCAATTACGCGCCACGGCGCGCCTATCCTCGAACGCCTGTACACCCCAGCCGAAGTGGCCTACTGCGAAAGCCATCGTAATAAATTTGAGCGCTATGCCGGGCGTTTCGCCGCGAAAGAAGCCGTGATGAAAGCACTAGGAACAGGCTGGCGGCGCGGCGTGCGGTGGCGTGATATCGAGATAATACGAAAACCCAGCGGAAAGCCGTCGCTCGCGTTAAAAGGCGCGGCCAAGCGCATTGCGGACGGGCTGGGCGTAAAAAACATTTCCGTCACCATTACACACAGTGGAAATCTCGCGCTGGCGGAAGTTATTTTTGAAAACTAGTGGTCACGCAATCTTCGGTCGAGGTCTCGTCTAAAAGAACGGACGTTTCACGCCATTCATTGGCGGGCACACGGCCGGGAATTCGAACTTTCAGATAATTCGCGGTCAAGGCCGGGGTCCAAGTGTCGTCACCACCCACCAAAGTGAGCGCGCGCAGAACGCGTCCGGCTTGCGTCGCGCGAAATTCAGATGATTTTTTCCGCCCGAGTGCGCGCAAGGTTCGAGCGCGGTCGCGAATGATGGTTACTGGAACGGTTTCTCCGAGCTTTGCCCCTTCCGTGCCGGGCCGCGCTGAAAATGAAAACACATGAAGGTATGTAAACGGCAGCTGTTCTATCAACTCGAAGGTGGCCTGAAAATCTTCGTCCGACTCTCCTGGAAAACCAACGATCACATCCGCGCCTATTGCAGCATTGGGCGAAATTTGCCGAATCCGTTTCACGCGCTCGGAATAATGGCCAGCTCGATACCAACGGTGCATGGCTTGAAGAATGCGATCGGAACCAGATTGCAAGGGCACATGAAAGTGACGCGCCAGGCGCGACGACTCCGCCATGAGCGAAATCAGTTCCTCCGTAATGTCTTGGGGCTCGACGGAGCTGAGACGAAGCTGTTCCAAATCAGTTTCTTCCAATATGCATTGGATCACGTCGAATAGGCTCGCACGCGGCGTAAGGTCACGTCCATACGCGCCAAGATTAATTCCACTCAAAACAATTTCTCGCGCGCCAGCCGCGACAAGCGCTTGCACTTCCTCGACCACCACAGCAGGGGACAGGCTCCGGCTGCGTCCTCGAACGAATGGAATCACGCAGTACGAGCAGCGATTGTTGCAACCATCCTGGATTTTCAACACCGGCCGCGTCCGATCGCCTTCCCCAACACCAGTAGCCGCGATCTGCACGAAAGTCTGCGCGAAGATATCTCCGGTTAGAATTTTTGCGGGACCCCGTGCAAGTGACATTTGCCCGTCGTCGAGCAGCGAGGCAGGCACGAAATCTTTCTGTATGACGGGCGGCACTGGAAAAAGTTCCTCGCTAGGCTGGTCGATCAAGCCTGCGGCGATTTTTGGAATCTCCGTCTGATGCGAATTTCCGATCACCCAGGTAACGCCTTCCAGCGCTGCGATTTCGTCCGGAGCGCGTTGCGCATAGCAACCCGTGACGATGATGCGTGCCGCGGGATTTACCCGATGAATCTTGCGCACCGCGTCACGCGTCTGTGAATCCGCAGCGGCAGTCACCGTGCAGGTGTTGAGTACCACCAGGTCAGCACAAGATTGATCGTCGACCAGGTGAAATCCTCGGGTCAGCAAACCGTGACGCAGGGCCGCGGCGTCAGCCTCCGTTGCGCGACATCCAAAGTTTTCGATCGAAAATGTGCCCATGAGGAAAGACTCTTCCGGCAATCAAAAAAATACCAAACAAAATTATAGCAGCCTTTCGGTTTTGCACTGAATTTACAGAGGAAGGATCACCGGCAACGCGATGCGAAGGTCTATGGTTCGACGCCCCGGCGCTGATAACACAGCAGAATCAAATCGGCGCGGCGGCGCACTCCAAATTTTGCCAGCAGATTGGAAACGTGGAATTTCACCGTGCGTTCTGAGATATGCAAACGATCGCCTACTTCCTTATTCGCCAAATTTTCCAGCAACGCGCTCAGAACTTCCTGCTCACGGCGGCTCAGCTCGGTAGGCGAATTCCCGCGCAGGCGGCGCCCCTGTGTGGAATTCAAAATCGAATCAACGAAACGTGAAAGAACGGTGCGGGGTACCCAGAAACCACCCGAAGCCACCAGCGGCAGCGCGCGCGGAAGCTGTTCTCGCGCTTCTTCGTAATTCAAAATTCCCTTCACACCCTGGCGAAGCAGGGTGTGGCTCTCGGCTTCCTTCAGGTTGTCTCCCACCACCAGAAGCCGGGCCGTCGTGTTGTGATCCAGAATATTTGCCAGCAGCGCCCCGGTTGCTTGACGAGCCGCATGAGCATCGATCACATACACCGCCGCACGCGGAACTTCAAGATTGCGAAGATCGGGCGCCAGCATGGAATCAAGCTGACGCGACACAATCTGGCAGCCCGACGGAGCCAGCACACGGCGAAACTCCTCCAGCACCATCGGATGGGGCGAGAGAAGGCAGACCTTCAAACTCATTTTGGGGGAACCTTTTGCCATCGTAGGGTAGGCTAGCGGAATTGAACGGCAGGGGCAAGACGGACAGAACGGGTGATTTCATACCAGATACGGGGTAATCAATACGACTCAAGACAACTTAGACCCCGCCGACTACGGAGCGTGCAGAATCGGCGGCAGGAGCGTATGCAAGCTTAGATACTCAGAATTAATCGAGCAACGAGGATTCGTCAATTCCGGCGAGATCGGAACCGGATGCATCGGACTTGCGTAGTGGCCGTTTAGCGGGGAGACCGGCTTGGCGAACTTTGTAAAGCAGAGCGCGGTAGCTGATTTTTAGAACTTCGGCAGCCTTGCGGCGATTCCAATGATTCGCCTGCAGGACTTTGAGAATAACATCGTGTTCCATGCGCCGCGTCACCTGCTGCGCGATACGCTTCAAAGGAATGTTGCCCTCTTCGTTTAATTCAAAGGCAAAGCTCAAAGGTCTTTTTTCCTGCTGGTGGCGATCGGAATGAAACGCCTCTTCCGATCCAAGGATAACGTAGCGTGCCATGCAATTTTCCAGCTCGCGAATATTGCCGGGCCAATCGCGCTGATGCAGGATTTGAAGAACATCTTTGGAGACTGGGCCGGCCTCGCGTTTGAATCGCCGATTGAATTGCTCGCGCAGATATTCAACCAAATACGGAATGTCCTCGCGACGATCGCGAAGACTCGGAAGTGTTAGCGTGATTACATTGATGCGATAAAAAAGATCGGCGCGAAACCCACCGCTCTCAATTTCTTTGGCCAGCACGCGGTTGGTAGCACAGATGACCCGCGCATCCATACGCCGTTCTTCATGATCGCCGATGCGTGTGAAGTGCCCGTCCTGCAGGACGTGCAATAACTTAGCTTGAAGACTCGCGTCCAGTTCCGCGATTTCATCTAGGAAGAGTGTGCCACCCTGCGCCATTTCCATGCGGCCAGGTTTCGCCGCGTTCGCACCGGTGAATGCACCCTTCTGAAATCCGAATAGCTCGCTTTCGAGTAACGTTCCCGGAATCGCAGGGCAATTGACTTTTACAAACGGTCCTTCGTGCCAGGGGGAGCGCTCATGGATGAATCTCGCCAGTACTTCTTTGCCCGTGCCGCTTTCACCAAGGACAAGGATCGGGACATTCAGCCCCGCGGCGCGATAAACTTTTTGCCTAACCGCTTGCATCGCCTCCGAGGGCCCGAAATACACGTGTTCCGGTGGCAATTCAACAGGGTGATTTTGGAGTAAGGCTCTTGCTTCCGCGGTGGATGCCATGCACGCCTAGCGAACTGGTTTGAACTAGATGGGTATCTGCCCTACCACTGCATTGCACATAAAACGCCAAACGCCGCCAGAGAGAGGGTTCTGGCCGAAAGTATGATAGCGCGACCTGGAGAACTCAATCAACCTGTTTTCTATATCTTGCCGGCGAAATTGAAGAGAACAAGAGCGGGGCGAGCGACCGCGTCATAGTACTCCACCCCGTTGAAAATTAGAAAAACCTGGGCACTTTCGGGAAGGCCGTTTCCCAATTCGTTCCATCGAAGTTCAGCCGTAGTTTTTTTCCACCAATGGGGACGCCCGGAGCGGAAGACCCCGTAACGTTGGGGAAAATAAATATTACAACGCGTTAATAATTCGCCTGGACCACGGGAGCGGGCTAGGGGGCGACTACCGAGCTAGCGCTGCGGAAAAATCAAAGCTTCCAGCATGTCCGCGCGTGCCTTTTGGTCGGAAGCAAATAGTTGAAGCAGGTCAGTTACGGATATCATTCCGCGATAGCCTTTTTGATTATCGAGCACGACCAAATGATAGATGCCGTGCTGTTCCATTAACCGCAGGCAATCTTCCAGCGAAGTATCGGGCGTTGCGCTCACTAGCTGGCGCGTCATAATTTCGGAGACGCGCATCCAGGCCGGACATTTATTTTCAGCGGCGACTTTGTCGGATACGTCGCTTTGCGAGATCACGCCCAGCAGAACACCCTGCTTGTCGCAAACTCCGACAGCGCGGACCTGCCGCTCGCGAAGGTAACGAGCAGCGTCGTGAACCGTGGCTTCCTCCGAAACAAAATAAACTTCGCGACGCGAAGCAATCAGATCCGCTACTTTCATAGGTTCTCCGTTCGTCGATTTCGCACGCCTGCCACGTGATGCAGCCTTGTCGAGCCTAACTCCGACTCCCACCTAATTGCAAGATGTGGGCCAAAATCAATTTGGTTTATCAGGATTCCGTGTGAGTGAAATGCTAGGGACTACCAATAAAGCGGGCTAGGCTTAGACGAAAAAAATGTGGTGGAAACAGCCGCATGTTGGTGCAGGCCGCTTCCACCAAATTTCAGAAACACCTGTAAGGTTAGTTGGGAGATGCTTCGCCGCGAATAATATCGTATCGCTCGATCACTGCAGCAACTCCGATAGATTCGCGCTGATCGTCTTTTTGTTTATCGACTCGAACCACGCGGCCATGAGCCCGAACGAAGACTTCCGTTCCGCGGGTAATTTCCGCCGGCAAAGTAAGCGTGAAATCCACTTCAGTACCGGGAGCGAGATCTTTTTCCATTATGAAGTAAACGCCACGAGTTGAAATGTCCCGGGTCTGACCGTCATGCGCCCCAGGCTCCCGATTGACGGGAAGGCGAACACTAACCGGCAGGGAAAGATCGTACCGTCGTGCCATGCGGCGTTCGGTCATCCCCGGTGCTCCGCTAAGAGAATTTTGAAGTTCACATCAACCCCCGTCGTGAGAGTAGCAATCCCTATTCCAAAGTGCACTAAGTGTTTATGTTTGAACGTGCTCTACCAGAGACATAAGGATTTCATCAAGCGCAACTTAGCCAAAAAATGGCGCTCGAAGCAAACCCTTTGAAAACAGCAACTACCATTTCCAAGATCTCAGCTGGGGGTGAGATCTCGGTCAGGTTTTGCATATTCGGAATTTACGAAACGTTGTGTCGGAGCGGAATACTAGACCAAATTAGCGGTAGGGTGGAAGAGCTATTTCTTTTAATGTGCCCTACATATGCAACAGTTTGCCTAGCACTTGAACGTAATAGGACTACGAAGTTTTAGCCTCGGCAGTACTATAAACTCGAGCTCCCCAAGAAATTGCTCGAGCCTCGATTCACAGCCACTATCAAACGGCTAGAGACGGTGAGCCATGAAAATCTCAAACAGAGAATGGTTTTTGACTAAGACCCGCGAATCGCCGGAGCGCTTTCTTTTGCCTCGGCTTCCTTCGCCGCGGCCTCTCGAGCCGCTTTCGCCGCCGCAGAGCGGGCACCGCGTCCGGAATCCAAATTGAATTGGCGCATTTTGTATAGCAACGCTTTGTAGCTGATGCCCAACATTTTTGCGGCATCCTTGCGGCACCAATTCGTTTTCTCAAGCGCATCAGCAATCGCTTCCATTTCAGCTTCGTCTTTCAAGCCGCGCACCAGGGCTTTCAAACCCTGCTCTTTCGGCGCGGTGGGTGCCTCACGTGGGACCAAACGCTGCTGCTGGCCCGTCATTTCCAGCAATTCACGGAAGCTGCCTTCGTCATCTTCCAAAATCACGTAACGTTTGACGAAATTTTCCAGTTCGCGCAAGTTGCCCGGCCACGGGTACCGCAGCGCGGCTTCGATCAAGTGCTTGGATGGATCGGGAGCGGCCTTCTGATACTTTTCGCTGTACTTCACCAGGAAATGGCGGAAGAGCAGCGGTATTTCCGTGGTGCGTTCGCGCAGCGGCGGAATATGAATGGAGAGAACGTTCAAACGGTAATATAGGTCTTCACGGAAACGGCCCGAGCGCATGGCTTCTTTCACATCCATGTTGGTAGCCGCGAGCACCCGCACATCCACGTTCACGACCGCTCGTGCGCCGAGCCGGGAGTATTGACCGTCCTGCAAAACGTGAAGAAGCTTGGCCTGAAGATGCGGACTCATCTCCGCGATTTCGTCGAGAAAGATTGTCCCTTTATTGGCCAGCTCAAATTTACCCGGCTTGGAACGTACCGCGCCGGTGAAAGCGCCTTGTTCGTAGCCGAAAAGTTCCGATTCAAGCAATTCCCCGGGAAGGGCAGCGCAATTCACTTTTACAAACGCCTGCACGCGCCGGGTGGAACGGAGATGAATCATCCGCGCAACTACTTCTTTGCCCACCCCGCTCTCTCCACTGATGAATACAGGCACATCCACCGGAGCGATTTGCAAAATCTGCTGGCGAATCTTCAGCATTTGCGGGCTGGCAGCCAGGAAAGAAAGATCTTCCGTCAGCGCTTCGCAATATTCACGGAGCGCCTTGTTTTCCGAACGCAACTGTTGCTTCTGGCGGCACTTCAAGAATGCCGCGTCGAGTTCCGGCTTCTCGAATGGCTTGGTCAAATAATCGAGGGCGCCTAAGCGGATCGCTTCGACCACCGTGGTTACCTCGTTCGAGCAGGAAAGCATGATCACATTGAGAGCGCGGTCAATTTGCATCAATTGACGCAAAGTCTCGAGCCCATCAATTTCGGGCATCAGTACGTCCAGGATGATGAAATGGGGACGTAAACCTGCGCCGACTTTCTCGAGCGCTTCCTTGCCCCCCGGAACGGTTTCCACATCGTAACCATCTACTTCCAAAAGCGTCTGAAGATACTTTCGAATACTCGGTTCGTCGTCCACTACCAGAATTTTCTCTTTTTCGGCCATCGTATGTCCCTGGGAACGAACTTGTCCGTTCCAATAAATCGATGTTTCGAGTTACTCGGTGTTAATGGGAAGCAAAAATGAAAATGAGCTTCCACTTCCCAGCACGCTATCCACCCACACCTTCCCGCGGTGAGCTTGAATCAAACGCTTCGTAATTGCCAAACCTAGGCCCATTCCTGAAGACGATGGATCCACGCGCACGAATTCTTCAAAAATCTCCTGATGAAATTCCGCGGCAATTCCTCCACCCGTATCTGCCACCGAAATTAAAACGCTGTTAGCCCGCATCCCAGTGTTTCGCCGGCGATCGGTGGAAGGTGACGCCTCCGAAACACGGCGCTCCCAGAAATGGGGTTCGGCAACCAAGGTAACCGATCCTTCCGGAGGAGTGTGCTTCAGCGCGTTATCCAGCAGGTTGGCAACGCATTGCTGCACTTTTTGGTAATCGAATTTAAATGATGGCAAGTCCGGATGGATTTTTATGTCCAAATGCACTTTCGCGCGCTGAAACGCATCTTGCCAACGGCAGGTAAGGTCGTTGATGCAATCGCGCAAATCGTTTTCGCGTAACTGCAATACCAGTTTTCCGCTTTCGAGAGCAGAATAATTCAGGAACATGGAAACCAAGCGCACCAAACGGTCGCAGCTTTCTTTCGATTCCTGCAGCATGTCGCGCTGGCGATCGGTAAGTTTCCCCAGCGAACCCGACAGCAAAAGATCGTAATAGCCTTTCATAACCGCGAGAGGAGTTTTCAACTCATGCGCGGCCGAGGCCAGAAAAACCGTCTTCTGCCGGTTCACTTCTTGAAGCCGCAAATACGCCGCGAGAAGATTGCGATAGGTAATCTCGCGCTCTTGCATCAACTCTTGCACCGTCTGCCGCATTTCGGCTTCATTGGCTAGCGACTGCGGTGCGGTTGGTTCCACGTAAACGACAAGCCAGTCGGGTTCCGGGAGCCATCGAACTCTGGCGCGGCTCTTCCCAGTCGCGGAATCGACTTGAAGATTCACTTCCTGTTCGCCGCCTTCCAGCTGGTCAACGATTCCCTTGCGATCGGCATGCAGAATGTCTCTGAAGAGATTCAACTCCGTCCTGGACGATGCTCCGTTCGAGCTGAGTTGATCTTGCGCATGCAAGTTCGTAAACAAGATTCGGCCGGCCCGGTCCGCAACCACCAATGGGCGGTCAAAGGCGTCTAATAGACTAGCCACCAGGTGAAAAACCTGTTGGCCCGTGGCTTGCGGGTCCGCTATGAGGCTATTCGTCAAATTCCCCTCCCTTGGGGGACGTGTCGCAGGGGCGAAGACACCATTCTTGAGTTTTCGCGACGGGCGAAGGGAACCGCGCTCAAGGAGACTCATGCTCGCAAAGCCTCGGAATGGAGTCAATGGTAAATACGTCCTAGTTTGCGCTAGGCGATTGCATAAAATTGGAAAACTACTGGAGTATATTTGCCCTATTGACCTAGGGTCACGGCCCTTGGTTATTTCACACGTTTGTAATCTGCTGATAATGTGCGGTTTAATTTTTGGCTTACGGACTGCTCGAAGTTGCATTCAAATTGCGTACTAGTGTGAGTACTAAAACTGGAGTACTAATGGGCGTGTCGGAGAACGTGCTTCATCACAAAGTAAGCATGACGCCGCTCTATGAAGAGCGACGGCGCTTCCAGCGCATCCATCTGCAGGTACCCATGTTTATTCGCGGGCGAGATGCTCACGATGAGCAATTTCTGGAACTCGCTAAGACTTTAGATATCAGCGGCTTAGGTGCTTTTCTTACTTGTCCTCGCTCGTTAGCCCTGAACGAAATCATAACCCTTACGATTCCGGCACCATCGATTACTTCCACCGGTTTGGTTCCCGCAGGTATGGCTCCGATTCAAGCACGGGTGAAAAGACAGCAGCAAGCGGGCGATGTTTACCTCGTCGGCGTCGAATTCCTGAAGCCAATTGGATAAAGATTTTCCGCAAGGTTTTTCCACAACACGCCGCTTTTTTCACAGGCCCCCGCCAGACGTTATGACGCGGTGTTGCCGTAAAGTGGAATCTGTTTACACGCCGGTGCAGCATACGCCCTCAATTCGCCATTGACGTCCCGCAGAAACCGTGTAATTTTTGTCCTCGCAGCAACTTACGGGTCTTTTATAGCTGGGCATTCTTTTCAGAGATTGGACTGTCCCTTGCTGTAAGTCCTCTGCCCCCGCAGTGGCCCCTTAGTTAGGGAAGCTAGAACTTTTTCCGGAACCCATTGATGCCCCAGCCCGAGCCCTTGGCTCCACAGCCGTCTGCGGAAGACTCGTATCTAGAGGTCCTCGCTGAGACCCTGGAAGGTCTGGAGGACTCCGCTCGCGGTCAATTCTTACGCCAATTTTTTCGTACCATCGCGCGCATCGATCTTTCAGACGCACTGGCCAACGAGTATTGGGAACGAATTCTAATTCGCCGCCGCGAACTGGCTGAAAGCATTGGGAAAAAAGTTTCGTTGAAGACAGCAATGGTTGACGTTCTGGCTTCCACGAACTTTTTGCGTGTTCCGATCCTGATGGAGTACGAAGAATTCAAGAAACTTCAGATCAATGCGGCCACTGACCCGCTAACTGGCTTGTACAATCGCCGGCTCTTCGACGAATACTGCGACAAAGAATTGAATCGCGCGAGGCGTTACGGCCACCAGCTCGCCGTAGTAATCCTCGACGTTCACAAACTAAAAGAAGTGAACGATCGCCACGGCCACCTACAGGGCGACCAGATACTGCAGCTTGCGGCGGCCACTCTGCGCAAAACATTGCGCGCGTCAGACTTCGCCTTTCGCATCGGTGGAGATGAGTTCGCTCTGCTTCTGCCGCAAACGGATACAGAACAGGCCAACACGCTTTGCCGCCGCGTTCGCACTCAATATGAAGGCGACATTCACTCGCTGAAATTGGACCCTAGCGTAACTCTGGATTTCGGTATCGCTGTGCTGCCTGTGGATGGAGACCAAAAAAGCGAATTGATGGGTACCGCAGATGAGCGGCTCTACCAGTTGAAGAATGCCGGACGCATTGCGTCGCGCTTGACTCCACCGGCATCTGCTCCCTCACCAGAGAGCGCCCGCGACGAGCGTTCGCGGAGAGGCCAGGAAAGTAGCGATACACGTGAAGTTCCGTCCTCGCCACATTCGGCGCCGTTGCAACATGCTTCTGGCGAGCCGGAACATGGGGATCGTGCTGTTGAACCTAAGACGCAACCGGCGGGATCGGTTTCCGGACAACCGACGAAGCCCGCTCCAATTTCCACTTTCCCCTCGCGCGACGAAAAGCGTAAATGGGAACGCGTGTCGCTCGCCGGAACGAAAGCGTACGCCATGCTCAGCGAAACAGATAAGCGAACGGCCACGGTAGTTGACTTGAGTTACGGTGGCGTAGCGCTAATTCTGGAAAAAGGCGGAGATCTGCCGAAACAGTTCAGCGCAATTCTCCATGTCCCCATTTTGCCGCCCGTGCGGGTTATTCTGAAGCAGGCTTACATACAACTCCTGGACGGCGGCCGCATCCGTGCCGGATGTTCTTTTGTTTCTTAAGTAAGCGACCAGGAGGACTTCCGCCGCATCCGCTTCTGCTCCTCGAGCATCTAACCCTGCGTTGCAATTCAGCAAAGATGCAATATAATTGATGTTTCCCGCTGACCTAGCGACGCGGCCCTGTGTTTGGTCCTAATTGGTTGCGCAGACCGGTCGGCAAATAGGAGCGTCCCATGAAAGAAGGAATCCATCCCGATTATCACGCCGTAAAGGTGCATTGCGCCTGCGGCAACACGTTCGACACGCGCTCGACCATCAAGGGCAGCATGATCCGCGTGGAAATTTGCTCGAACTGCCATCCCTTCTTTACCGGCAAGCAAAAATTGATCGACACCGCCGGTCGCGTGGAGCGGTTCCAGAAAAAGTATGCGGACAAAGCGGCTTCCATAAAAAAGTAGCGCGCTACTTTTCCTTGGCTCGAATCTCGAAAATCAAAAACCCCCGGGAGGAAAGTTCCGGGGGCTTTTTTTCGCCACGCTGAATTAACTCCGGTGCGGTGTACAATGCTCGCAGAAAATGGCCACGCAATTATTTCCATCATCTGAACCGCCGATTGGATCGCAGGTTGAAACCGCAGCACCCCGCGTAACATTACGCAACTGCTTTGCGCACCCGTTTGATTCGGCCATCGCGGCAGCACGGACGTGCTACTCGACGCACTTGATCGGCCCCGAAGAAATCACCGACAGGCAGCGAGTAAATATCGGCTCGGCTACTTACTACGGCGGCCACCACACCGTATTCCAGCACGCCCATTTCGAGTTTGGATTGGAAAATATTAGCCGGCAGTTTGTTTGGTCTTTCCTCCACGCGCATCCCTTTTATAACTCAGAGCAGCAAAGCCAGCGCTATGTGCGTCTCGATCGTCCGCAAGCCTACCTGCCTGTTGAGAACGCGAATTTCGGTCCAGACGAGCGCGCGATTTACGAGAAAGCTATCATCCGGGCCTGGGATTCTTATCGCGAACTCACGCACGTGCTGCAACCCACCGCCCGTGGAATTCTTGCCGATATCTGGCACGTTAGCCCGATGTCGCATCCCAAGCGCGTGCAAAAGGTGGATCGGCAGGCAGAAAAACGTGCCATCGAAGTTGCGCGTTACGTTTTACCGGTGGCCGCTTTCACCACCATGGTGCACACGCTCTCGGGAATCGTTCTGCACCGGCTGTGGCGCATGCATGCCGCAAGCGATACACCGTCTGAAGCGCGCCAGGTGATCGGAGAGATGGTCGCGCGCGTTCGGGAAGTGGACCCGCAATTCTTCGATCGCTTCGATAACGCGCCGATGGACGAACCGCCCGAGTGGCACGAACCAAAACGCGATGGCGAAGCATTCGCGCGCGAGTTTGACGCAAAGTTAGCGGGGCTCACTTCGAGCCTAGTCGACTACCCGCGGCATGCAATTCCGGTGATGGCTGACGCCTTCCGCGCCGTGATGGGCTTGACTGTCGCGGAATGCCCCGACGCCGAGGCAGTCGACCGCATGCTAAATCCGGCGCGCAATCCCTACCGCCGCGAGACGCTCGACATCGGCGTCCATGCCCCCATGATGCGTGGGTTGCAGCATGCCAATTTCACATTCGTGAAAAAGATTAGCCACACCGCCGACAGCCAGGACCAGCGCCACCGCATGGTCCCTGGCTCGCGCCCGCTGCTGACTCTGGCGGACACTCGCTCGCCCGATTACATCGCGCCCATGTTGATTCGGGACAACCCGCGCGCCATGGAAATCTACGAGCGCGCCATGGAAGATGCGTGGACTGCAAAGAACGAGTTGCTCGACCACGGCGTCCCCCTGGAATTCGCGCTGTACTTGTTACCCAACGCGAAGGCAATTCGCCTGGTGGAGACCGGATCGCTGTTACACCTGCTGCACAAATGGACCATGCGTACTTGCTTCAACGCCCAGGAAGAAATTTATCAGGCGTCCATTGAAGAAGTGGAACAAGTTCGCAGGGTGCTCCCCGAACTAACCAAATATATCGGCCCGCCTTGCCATCTTCGCGCCGGAATTTCCACTCCGATCTGCACCGAGGGCTCGCACTTCTGCGGCGTGAAAGTCTGGCTCGATTTCCCCAATATTCAGCGTCGCATATGACGCGCCGCGGCAGTCTGGCGTATTACCTTACCGCATGGATCTGCGGATGCTTCTTTATGAGCTTCGCCGTTTGGACCCGTGACCTTTTCGGAGCTTCATCCAACGACGCGTTTTCTTCGCGTTCAGTCTTTGGCCTGATCCTCTTTTATTTTTATGGTCTGGTTGTGGGCGCGATGGCCGCCCTGCTCGGCGCGTTTCTCCTAAGACGCGTGATGGCAGCCCTCCAGTGTCTCACCGCAGCCCACTGGGCCGCCGCTGGGGCGATATTAGCCCCCGCTCTCATCGCGATTCTAGGAATCTTGGGGAAGCGTATGGGCAACCAAGGCCAAGGCGGGTTGCGCGTGTTGAGACTTATTACCTACGGCCCACTGACCGTCTTCGAAGCAGGATGGTGGCTACCGATCCCCGCCGGAGCGGCCACCGCATACTTGCTGTGCCGCGTTCAACGGGCCTTCGCCCCGCAAAAATCCCCGCAGAATTAAATCGCCGCCAGAATATCCCGTTTACGTACAGACCTAACGTTTGAGGATACGTGTAGAGTTCGGTGAGATAAGCTCGTAACGAATGCCACGCCACCGGATGCGCTTGCTGAAAGACGAAATTACAAAATCCCACGCGAACAGGAACGGAACAATCGGCGCGAGAAAAACGCAGGCCACACTCGTTTCTTGCAACTTCCCCTTCCACTCTGGAATCGCCTCATTGATCGCAACGATTCTCAGCGCCCCTTTCATCGCGGCAAGCAAAGGCACCGCCAGCGCCACCAGCACAAGTTGCCCCCAGGGATCTCCATCGATAATGCAATAGAGAATCACAAATGCGGCATACAGCATGGTGAGTGCGTACGCCAAGTTCATAAGTCCGCCGGCCAACCACCTACGATGCGAGTACACCCTCGCGATTAACATCTGCCTGTTAGTGAACTCAAAAAGCTCAGACCAGGTCCACGGATGTAACGTGGCCGCGAAGCATTCCGAACAGAAAACAATCGGCCGGTTGGCCTGCTGCAGAGCATAGGTCAATGCGAAGTCGTCGCTGACCGCCCCTTTCCATGCTTCCAGCACTTGCACCTCATCGAAAGTTTTGCGCCGAATTGCTGTGGCGCCTCCCCAACAGAAGTTATCGCTGGGCTTTCCCAGAAGGGTTGCCACCGCGGCGTTCCATGCAGATGCCATCGCGCTCGCCAGAGAAGTGGCTCCCGTCCCTCCCGGAAAAATCCAGCGATAACCGGTAGTCGCTCCGATTCGAGCGTCCTGAAGAGGAGCAATGAGTTTCGTCAGCCACCCGCGTGAAAGCCGGACATCCGAGTCCGTGAATACGAGCACTTCAAATTTTTCCGGCAAACCTTCCACTGTTCGCAGGAGATTGAACACTTTCTCGCCGCAATCTTCCGGAGGCCCGGCAATTAAAATGTGCACCGGCCGCTGGCTCGCGGCTTTCACCCGCTCGATAATTTTCACCGCGGGATCCAGACTTGTGGCTAACGCAAAATAGATTTCGTAGTTCGGATAATCGAAACGGGTGAGCGCCAAAAGGTTCTCTTCCAGCCCGCGCTCGCTTCCCTTGCAGGGACAAATCAAAGCCGCTTGCGGAGTGTAAAAGCCGGCGTGCGAAGTGAGCCGCTGCCTCACCATGGTCGCCCAAGCGAATCCCTTCCAAAGGGAATATATCCCTAGGCCGATCTGCAAAATTACAAGAACGTAGAAAACTTCCAGCACAGCGCGAGAATAGCAAAAATACGCCGCCCGCCGTGCGACTTCGCGGATTGACTTGCTCGAATCCGCAACGATAGAATCGGAACATTCCTGGAGCATTTCCTCGTTCCGCATTTCACAATGGAGGTTCTTCATGTCCGCATCCGCACAACCCATAAACGAAGCGAAGCTTCACGAATTCATGATGAAAGCGGTGGGAGAAATGGGAGCAGCCATGAACGCAGCTCTCATTCTCGTCGGCGACAAACTCGGAATTTATAAAGCCATGGCGGGCTCGGGACCCATGACCTCGGAAGAAATTGCCGCCAAGACAAAGACGCATGAGCGTTACGTCCGTGAATGGCTCGCAGCACAAAGCGCCGGCGGCCTCATCACCTACGACCCTGTCACGAAACGCTACACGCTTCCGCCCGAGCAGGCGCTCGCCCTTGCGGACGAAAACAGTCCCGTTTTCCTTCCGGGGTTTTTCGAAATCGTTTCTGCCTGTATAAAGGACGAACCAAAAGTTACCGAAGCTTTTCGCACGGGTAAAGGATTAGGTTGGCACGAACACGATCACTGCCTGTTCGCCGGCACAGAGCGTTTCTTTCGGCCGAACTATCGCGCCCATCTAATCGCTGAATGGATTCCCGCGCTCGGAGACGTGGAAAGCAAATTGAAAGCCGGCGCAAAAGTCGCGGACGTCGGATGCGGTCTCGGCACTTCCACGATATTAATGGCCCAGGCTTATCCGAAAAGCACCTTCGTCGGATTCGATTACCATCCGGCGTCGATCCAGATGGCGCGAGATGCTGCCGCAAAAGCCGGTGTTTCTGATCGCGTTAAATTCGAAGTTGCCTCCGCCAAAGAATTTCCGGGCGAAGGCTATCAGCTCGTCGCGTTCTTCGATTGTCTCCACGATATGGGTGATCCCGAAGGTGCCGCGCGCCACGTGCGCCAGACTCTCGATCCCGGCGGCGCATGGATGATCGTCGAGCCCTTCGCCAACGACAAGCTGGAAGATAATTTGAATCCCATCGGCCGTGTCTTCTACGCCGCTTCCACGATGCTGTGTACCCCGGCTTCTCTTTCGCAAGAAGTGGGACTCGGTTTGGGAGCGCAAGCGGGAGAAGCGCGTCTTTCAAAAATTCTTATGAATGCCGGCTTCACGCACGTGCGACGCGCAGCGGAGACGCCTTTCAACATCGTGCTGGAAGCGCGGCCGTAGCTCGCTGGCCGAAATCAGTTCCCGCGACGTCGGGCAAAAACCTTGTGCAGAACGCGGTCGGCGGCCGTATTCAGTTCGAGCTGAAATTTTCCCGCCGCGCGCCGGGCCTGATCCATCAGAGAGGGATCGAGTAATAGCGCCGTGCGATCGACGAACGGACCGGACGCTACAGCGCGAGTTGTCCGTCCGGCTTGCCGTCTCGGCTCTCGCTGCGTCAACGTCTCGTAAAGCTCCAAATCGTGCCAGAATTCCTGGGCGTCTTCATCGCTCCAAAGCAGGGCTTGCCCAAGCGCCACAAAAAACTCTTCGCGGAAAAGATCGAGCAGGGGAATGGCAAGATCGAGACTCGATTTTTTTGCCGGTTTGGCTTTCGCTCCCTTGCGACCTTTCTTGCTCTCTTTGGTTTTCCTGGCGGCACGCTTCGGCTCGCGAACGTTCACCCGCACTTTCAATCGCGCCGGTAAAACATCTGCTGTACGCAGCACCATGGCGAGTATGGCTTCGCGGCGAATCGTTTCGAGCTGCTCGTAGTAGTGCGCGGGCTGGTCCGCCCGTCCTGGCCGGCGGTTTTCAGCCGCGTACATATCGAGGAAGCGCGGCACCATCTCGTTATGATCGAGCGTGGCCAGCAAAAGCGTCGCGGCTTCCCGCGCACGCACCACAAGTTCTCTTGGGCGGTAGGGCATTCGGAAGTTTCTAGCTGTACGCGATTAGGCTTCGCGCCGCAATAGGAAACCGGCATTGTGCGCTAAAAAGAAAAGGCCCGGGAATTTCTTCCCGGGCCTCAGGGGCTGCCTCTTATCCAGATTTTCCGACTTCGGGTTTAGTGGAGCGGGCCCGCCGGACCGATCGCCGGCAGCTCATCGCCACCAGTAATAGGCCGCACTGGCTTTTTCTCAAATTTGCCAAGCGCAATTTCCAACGCTTGCTCCGCGGTGCGGACGAAGTGAATCTTCACACCGTCCAACATCTCGGGCGGCAAATCTTCCAGCACGTTCGGCTCGTTCTCCGACGGAAGAATTACTTCGCGGATGCCTGCGCGTTTTGCGCCCAGCACCTTCTCTTTAATTCCGCCCACCGGGAGCACGATACCGGAGAGTGAAATTTCTCCGGTCATGGCCACACGCGGCCGAATCGCTCGTCCAGTCAATAGGCTGACGAGCGCGGTGACCATCGCCACACCCGCCGATGGCCCATCCTTCGGAATCGCGCCCGAAGGAACATGCACGTGCAAGTCGAGCTTGCGGAAGAAGTCCGGATCGATGCCATAACGCTCTGAGTTAGATCGCACCCAGCTGAGCGCCGCTCGCATCGACTCCTGCATCACCTCACCCAGGTGCCCGGTCATGGTGAACTGCTTGCCACCTCGCGCCTTGCTGGCTTCAATGAATACAATGTCGCCGCCCACCGGAGTCCAGACCAAGCCCACCGAAACTCCTGGTTTCGTCACGCGTTCTTCTACTTCCTTTTCTATTCTGACTTTCTGTATTCCGAGCGCTTCACGAACCACTTCTGGAGTAACGATATGCTTCTCGGTTTTGCCTTCGGCGATGCGCCGGGCCTGCTTGCGTACGAGCGTAGCAATTTCGCGCTCGAGGTTTCGCACGCCGGCTTCGCGTGTGTAGTGAGCGATTAAGTCATGAATCGCTTCGTCGGTGAACTCAATCTGCTCGCCCAACACGATGCCATGCTCTTCGGTCTGCCGCGGAATCAGGAAGCGTTTTGCGATACCGATCTTTTCTTCTTCCGTGTATCCCGCGAGTTCAATGATTTCCATGCGGTCTCGCAACGGTTCTGGAATCGGATCCATCCAGTTGGCTGTGGCCACAAAGATAACCTTCGATAGATCGAACGGCACGTCCAGGTAGTGATCGCGGAACGAAGAATTCTGCTCCGGATCGAGCACTTCCATCAACGCTGCTGAAGGATCGCCGCGGAAGTCGCGTCCGAGCTTATCGACTTCGTCCAGCATGAATACCGGGTCCATTGTCTCGGCCCGGCGGATCCCCTGGATTACTTGCCCAGGCAGAGCGCCGATGTACGTACGCCTGTGCCCGCGGATTTCAGCTTCATCGTGCATTCCGCCGAGCGATATGCGTACGAACTTGCGCCCCATAGCCCGGGCAATCGATTTTCCAAGCGAAGTTTTTCCCACGCCTGGAGGCCCAAGGAAGCAAAGTATCGGACCCTTCATTCCCGGTTGCAGTTTCTTCACTGCCAGGTAATCCAGAATGCGCTCTTTCACCTTCGCGAGATCGTAGTGATCCTCGTCCAGGATTTCTTGCGCCTTTGAAATGTCGATGTCCTCTGTTCCGGAGGTTTTGTTCCACGGCAGCGCGGTCATCCATTCCAGGTAAGTCCTCGCCACCATGTACTCCGCCGAAGCAGGAGTCATCTTCGCGAGCCGTTTCAACTCGCGCTCGCATTCCTTCTTGGCCTCGGCGGTCATTCCCGACTCTTCGACCTTTTTGCGAAGTTCTTCGATCTCCGCCTGGCCATCGTCGGATTCGCCGAGTTCCTTCTGAATCGCCTTCATTTGTTCGCGAAGCAGAAACTCGCGCTGCGTCTGGTTCACTTGCTCTTGAACTTGCTCGTGAATCTTGTTGCGCAGATCGAGCACTTCGCGCTCTTTGGTTAATTCATTGATCAGCGTTTCAAGCCGCTTCTTCACGCTGAAGGTTTCCAGCAACTCTTGCCGAACCATCGTGCTCAGGGATGGCAAGGTGAAGGCCACAAAATCCGACAAACGTTCCGGCGAAGGCTGGTTCATCACTTCGGTCTGAAGATCGTCGGATAGTTGCGGCGAACGCGTTACCACCTCGCGAAACAGTTCCTGCACGTTGCGCTCGAGCGCGGTTAGCTCCGCATCGCGCTGGTTTTCCAGGTCCGGCTGAGCTTCCACACGGCCGCGCAGGAATGGCTTCAAGGAAACCACTTCAAGCACGCGGATGCGCTCCAAACCCTCCAGGAATGCCACGATGTTTCCATTGGGCATCCTCACCATCTTATGAACCCTCGCGAGCGTGCCCACACTGTGCAGATCTGAACCTGTGGGAACCTCAACGCGCGGGTCCAGTTGCGCCACAACACCGAGCAGCTTCTCCGGCCCTTCCAGCGAATTCAGAAGCGCTAGAGAGCTCTCCCGCCCCACTGGCAGTGGCATAACCGCGCCCGGGAACAGGACCGTATCGCGCACAGGTAAAATCGCGAGTTGTTCTGGGATAACTCTATTTGTCTTACTCACCTGATCCCCCTTTAAATACCAACATTCCCACAAACTTGTTACTCATAATCACGTTAGATGCAACGGACCAAGAAAAGGGTCCGCGATGAATTAGCTACATGCTATGAAGTTTGTTGATACTATCACACTAAGGTTATGGATACAAGTCCTATGCTTATGTCGAAGTCTTGTAAACCTAAGACAATACTTAACTTGCTGGATTCTTAGCGGGCAGAGACTTTAGGAACTGAATCGCTTCTTCCCGGGTATGAAGCAGGTCGTTTAGCTGGGCTTCTTCCACCGAATCGAGGATCTGCTTGAAGGAGGGTCCGGGCTGAAGACCCATAGCGACGAGGTCGTCCCCGGTCAAAAGCCTGGCTGGCCGAATCTGTTCTGCAGGCGTGTCGCGGACAAACTTCTGCACGAAGTCATAATTGTCGAGCATCCGGTGGCTCGAAAGGCAATCTAACCGGTGCAGTTCTAGATGCTCATCGAACCGGTTGAGCCGCGCGAAGCGTTTTAAAGTTGATGGCTTCATCTGCAGCACATCTTTGAACCTCATATGATTCGCCACCAGCGCCGCGATCTGCGCTATATCCTCGTTCGAAAATCGAAGCCGGCGACAGATTTCTTCAGCCATGACCACACCTACTTCCACATGCCCGTCAAAACGAATCCGATCACCTGTCTGCGACACCGGCTTGAACGTTGCCGGCTTTCCAACGTCGTGCAAAAGCACGCCCCAAGCGAGCGTCGCGGGAGATCCGGCTGGAAGCTGCTGCAACATAAGAAGGGTGTGAGCCCAAACATCCCCTTCCGGATGATATTGCGGAGGCTGTTCCACACCCTTCATGCGCACAATCTCTGGAAGAATCTCAGGCAGCAACTTGGTTTCATCCAGCAGCTCGAATCCTCGGCGTGCCGCGCCTTCCGTAAGCAGCTTGGTCAATTCGTCGCGGAGCCGCTCCGGGGAAACCTGCTTGATCTCCGGGGCTAGTTTCTGAATGGCCTGAAACGTCTTCGCTTCAATCGCATCATGCAGCCGCGCCGCAAAACGTACCGCTCGCACCAGCCGCAGTTTATCTTCGCTGAAACGCTCTTCTGGATTTCCAATAGCGCGAATAATTCCAGCGCTCAAGTCCTCGCGCCCGCCGACGAAATCCAGCACTTCGTTCGTCTCTGGGTCCATCAGCAAGGCGTTGATCGTAAAATCGCGCCGCTTCACATCTTCCTGCGCCGTTTTTGAAAAGACCACACTATCGGGATGCCGCCCGTCCGAGTACCCTGCATCCGAGCGAAACGTAGCAACCTCAACCGTCACAATGGGGTCTTCTTCGCCGTCCGCGGGTTCCCCAACGAGCATTACTCCGAATTTCGCGCCCACTTCCAGCACCACGAAAGACTCAGAAAACAATTCCCGGATTCGGTCCGGCGCCGCATCGGTCGCCACGTCATAGTCCGCAGGCTCGCGCCCAAGAAGGATGTCGCGCACACACCCGCCCACAAAATAGGCCTGCTGCCCTGCCGCCTTCAGAATTTGGCAGATACGCTCGGCGAGAACTCGCTGCTCCATATCGTAATTATGAGCGAAATGCTTAGCAGTTGGTAGTCGCAGGGATTTGTCGATCTATCCTGGCTCTGGCGAAAGGCGATGCAGGACAATGCTTCTGGCGATTTAGCGAATTCCCACCTGGCCGCGAACGCTATCAATCAGTTTCTTGGAATCATACCCAACGCCGGCCTTGAACACGGTCTCGACATTCTCTAGATCCTCGATGTTCTTTGAAGGGTCGCCCTTAATCAAAACGAGGTCTGCCTGCTTGCCCGCTGCCAGTGTCCCAATTCGATCTTGCTGCCCGAGATATGTCGCCCCATTTTCCGTGGCGATCTGAATGGCTTGCTCGGGATCGAATCCTGCTTCCACCAGCAGCTCTATCTCGCGCTGATCGCCAAATCCCGGCAGCACGCCACCGTTTCCGGTTGGATCCGGACCGCAGAGCAACAGCCCTCCTGCCTTAGCGAACGCCATCTCAAAATCCATTTCTTTGCGCAGCAACGCCGGGTCCAAGCTCGAGTTCGCGCGAGCAATCAGGTAACTTCGGGCCGATTCTGCTGACATCGCATCCAGCGTCCGGCGCTGCAGTTTCGGCCGCCCGGGAACACCAGCTTCGAAAACAGGCAGCGTCGAAGTCATCGCCACGTGATGTGACACGAGATTGTTAATCAGTCCCTGCACCTGCACTCCATTCACGTCTTGCTTCGCCCAGGCAGCGCTCCCTCCTGACGGACACACATCCACCTTCTTATCCTCCACGAACTCGGTGTCCGCAAACACCGGCCCATGCTCCAGATCATCGATTCCCAGAGCTACGGCTTCCGGCCAGGTCACAGAACAAAGATGTCCGGTCAATTTCATTTTGTGCGCGTGCGCCTCTTGGATCGCCACGCCCAATTCCTCGCGCGTGATGTTCATATATGCTTTGTACGAGGTCATTCCTTCCGCCGCCCAGTAATCCACCATGCGTTTCGCATCGTCCGGTCCGGTTAGTTCGTGCATTTGTGCGAAGCGAGTTGGCGCGCCCTCGAGGTACGGCGCGGTCGCATCAATGCTTGGCCCCGGCATCAAATTTGCGTCAATCCGGCTCTTAACTTTCAGGTCGGTGTACGGTTCCAAGCTCCCCGTCGTGCGCATGGTGGTCACGCCTGCGGCAAGATACAGTCGCGGGGCGGTGTATGGAATTTCGGCGACAAACAAACCAGGTTCGCCAATTCTTCCGTTGGCCACTTGCACCGAGATCGAGTCCGTGTAGTAGAGATGGTTGTGCATTCCAACCAATCCAGGAATCACCGTGTAGCCAGTGCGGTCCAGAATCTGCGCACCCTGCGGGCTTTGCGCTGACGCAGCCGGCCCGATCGACTGTATCTTGCCCTTGGCGATCACGACTGACTGGTCTTCCTTGGGCGCCGCACCCGTTCCATCTATCACGCGCACATGATTCAGAACGAGCACCGGCGCGTCGACGCTGACGAACTCCGTGACGTCCGGCGCTGTCTGAGCTTGCACAACAGTGATCGCGGTAACCAACAACCCGAGCAAAAATAGAAAACGCATCTACGCACCTCGCAAACTCTCCAGCTATAAGCTTGGCACCCCTAGGCTGTTACACGAAGAACCAGCGCGGTAATGTCGTCATGTTGCCGCGCGTAACCCACAAAATTATTGACATCCGTCATCACGCGCGAAAGAACTTCTGCAGCGCTCCCGGAGGCCGTATTCAAACTCCCGAGAAGCCGTTCCTCGCGAAACTCTTCTCCCGTCTCGTTCACCGCCTCCACCACGCCGTCGGTAAAAACAAAAAGCAAATCTCCGGGCATTAGTTGCGTCCGTCCGGAAATGTAGGGCAGCTGGTTGTCCGTGAAAACCGGCAATCCCAGTGGCGGACCCCCCGTCGACAGCCTCTCGACTGCTCCTGAAGGCCGCCTCAAGATCGGATCATTGTGCCCGCAGTTCACATAAGTCATCTCGCGTGTATCCAGATTTATTTCGGCGAGAAAAGCGGTGGTGAATCGCAGGCCCTCCAAACTGTGCGCTCGCGCGTAGCGTTCGAGCCCCGCGACAATTTCATCCAGCGAAGCCGTCGTGGCTGCCAATGCTCTCAAGCTTGCCTGGAACGTGGCCATCAGCAGCGCCGCCGGTACACTTTTCCCCGCAACGTCCGCAACAGCAATCAGTAACGAAGGCTTGCTCGCGCCGTCAGCCGCCAGCGGACGCAAAAAAGCGTCGTAATAATCGCCGGCCACCGTGTTTTGAGGCCGCGTCGCAAAAGCAATGTCCATGCCGGGAATTTCCGGGGCACGCGCCGGCACCAGCCACTGCTGAATCTCTCGCGCGATTTCCAGGTCGCGCTTCATCGTCACGCGATCGGCCAGCTCCAGCGCCAACAGAATAAACAAAATGATTGCGCCAAGACCTTCAAAGCCGGTATCGCCACCGTTCGAGTGAATCTGCGGATTGATCACGATCAAAAGGAGCGCAATAATCAGCAGGACCCGCCGGGCAGGCGAGAGCTTCATCAACATCGCCTGAAATAGGCCCCAAGCAGCAAATAGAATTTTTTTGAATTTTGATTTTTCGCGCCCGATGGCGTCCCAATCCACATCTTTCGAATAAAGGCCGTAGCTGGACCGCGCTTCGGATTTAAATTCGCCCCAAAGCTGGCCCATTTTCAGGCCCTCTGTCACGCGCGCCCAGAAATCGCGCATGTTGCGAATGGCGCCTTTGGAGCGCTGGTTCGGGTTGGGACCTGCTGCCATGAGAACGAAACTATAGGACAGGAAGCAAATTGCGGCAAATTTGTTTGTCACGCGGCAAGATTTTCTGGGGATGGAAAAATCTAATGATGTTCGTCGCTATCATCGCGACTCTTGAGTGATCCGCCCAATTGTACTTTTGAAAATCCGAATCGGTCGCGAAGACCGTCTGTTGTCCGTGCCAGACGCTCCAGCTTTTCGCGGCGCCCGGGATCGAGAAGTTCCATTTGGCCGGTGCCGCTGGAAAATGAAGAGAGCTCGACGCCTACGAGCCGCAATTTCGCCGCCCCATCCCAGGCGCGCGAAAAAAGATCCCGGATCGGGCGCAAGAATACTGAATCCAGATCGGAAGGTTCCGCAAGCGTTTGACTGCGCGTGATAGTGGTAAAGTTTGTGTAACGCAAGCTAATCGAAACTGTGCGCGCATGCAGGCCCGCATCACGCAACCGCTTGGAGGCTTTCTGGCAAAGATGGCTCAGCGTTGATTCTAGAATTTCCCTTTTGTTCGTGTCTTCTCCAAAAGTCTGATTATGCGAAAGCGATTTCGGCTCCGCATCCACAAAAAACTCGTACGAATCGATCCCGCGCGCCTTGCGAAACAGCGCTTGTCCCCATTTCCCGAATACTTCTTCCAGTTTTTCCAGCGATACATTTTGAAGTTGCGTAATCGTCTCGACGCCAAGATTTTTAAGCGCCGCTTCCGTCACTTTTCCAATTCCCGGAATCTTCCTCACCGACAAGGGCGAGAGAAAAGCAGCTTCGCTTCCGGGCGGAACCCAAACCAGCCCGCGAGGCTTGGCCTGTTCGCTCGCGACTTTCGCCACCAACCGGGTCGCAGCTAGCCCACCCGAGCAGGGCAGCCCGGTCGTCCTAGTGATTTCCACCAAAAGTTTGTGCGCAGCTCCAAACGACGGTCCGTGCAACCGGTCGGTCCCCGCCAAATCCAGATACGCCTCGTCGATTGAAGCCATTTCCACGGTGGGAGAATATTTCG